>Ga0265338_10002187_pt1 | contig 29943 bp, 23 predicted proteins | sample 42126metaG_FD_193579 | JGI IMG/M metagenome (GOLD analysis project Ga0265338, IMG submission 193579) | Rhizosphere microbial communities from Carex aquatilis grown in University of Washington, Seatle, WA, United States - 4-21-26 metaG | ecosystem: Host-associated > Plants > Roots > Rhizosphere...
CGCTTCTTCTGTGGTTCCTCGGCTCCAAGTCCCTCGCGCTGCATCGTCGCGGCCGTCAAAAAAATGGGGGGTCCCGCGAGGTATTTGTGTTGGCGGCGCGCGACGATTTGTTTTTTCTCTTTACCGGCAGGTTTTCAATGGGAAACAAAGAATATACACATTATGGATGGAACGGAATCTAGATGATGAGCGGGAACGGAAGAGGGGCAGCGGTCCGCTCGGTTCCAGCGAGCGTCTCGACGCCGCCCGGTGGCTCAACCTGTGCGGGTGGACGAAGAGGCTGCGGGGTCCGCGCCAGCGCCCAGTGGTAAGCGTTGCCCCGGAGCTTGCCCAGTCTCGAACGCGCCTCGACCACGATGCGCCTGACGCAGACCTCGCAGGTCCACACCCCAGAGAGAAAGTCGGCGACGGCGCGCGCGCGGGACAAGGACTTGCAAGCCTCGCCCAGCCGCCGCTCGACCAGTGTCTTGTTCTCGAGCTCACCGGGAGTCGAGGCGTCGCGGTAAAATGCGGCGGTGAGGCGCGTCTGCAGTTCGCCGTGCGGCACGGCAAAGATCGGGACGCACAGTTCGAGGGCGGCCGAGAGAGTTCCGTACCCGCCGGCCCACGACGGCTCGGACGCCTCCATGCCGCGCCACCCCGCGCCGAGGCGCTCTTGCGCCTCTCGCACCTCCTCGTAGAGCCGTACACGGTGAGCGACCCTCTCGGACGGGAGGCAGACGGAAGCCGTCTTGGCGCCGCTCGCGCGGGCCCGCGCCAACTGCGGCTCAAACTCGTCCCGGAGCAGGTCGCTCATCTCTTTCCGTAAGAGGGCCAACTCCGCGAGCAGCGCCTGCTGAAACGAGGCGAGCCTCGCGAGGGCGCAGTCGACGCCGGGCGCCAGGTGCGCCGGACAGTGGTGGGGGCGGACGCTGCGTTGTTCCGCGTCCTTGACGTCGGGCACCGGTGATGCTCGTCGCGCGCGGGCCCGAGCACGTACGATGCGTCTGTTCTGCCTCCGCTTGGTCGAATGAGCGGCAGCGACGAGCGCCGCGTCCGGCATCGACGGGGTCTGGTACGATCTCTTGGTCGCCGGTGGTGGCTGGCGCAGACAGGAGGGACCGGCGGCTGCTCCTTCGCGTTCCACATCGATCCGTTCGCCGCTCGGTGGGCCCACGTCTGAAGGTTCGGGCGAGGGGCCGATTCTGTCCGAGTCGCTCGAGCTCGACGCGAGGACAGCTTCGGCGTCGGCTCCCGGCGCGACTGATGAGGCCGCCGCCACCTGATGCGCCTGCGGAGGAGTGGCCGCTTCCGTCGCATGGGACGGCGGCTGCGAGCCAACCTCGACGCCGCCTGGCACACCTGGCGCCGCCGCAGAAGGATCACCGCAGGCGCTCACTTGGACTTCATCAGGATCTGGGGAGGGCGGCGCCCACAGGTGGTGCTGCTGCATCGCCTGCTGCGCATGCACCCACGACACCCATTCTCCCTCGCGCCGCTCCAGCGCACAGGCTGCATCCAACGCCGCACGGTGCCAGTAATCGCGCTCCTCGCTGCGCGCCGCAAGGCTCGCCTCCAGCAGTCGCACGTAGTGGCGGAGACCGCCGAGCTCCTCATCGCGACACGACAACTGCCCCTCCATCGTGCGTATCTCTCCGCGGGAAGCGAGTGGCGAGCAGCAGCGGCTGCCAAGACTGAGCCGGGGGGAGTTACTGGTTCCCTGTTGACAAATCCGGCATACGAGGGGAAGTTGCCAATCATGATCGGGAGGTGCCCGTGCTCGGGTGCCAAAGCGACGCACAAGACGACAGACACGACACACACACGGAGGCCGAGATGTTGGGCAACACAAGCGTAGTGCACGTGGCAGCCATGCGGGAGGAGCACTGGGCACGTGCCCTCCACGCCGTCGTCCGCAGCTTGGACGAGTCCGGACTTGGCCAGCCTCTGCAAGCGGTCGGTCTCCTGGTCGAGCAGCCTCCGCAGTCCGATTCCGACCCTCGTAAACCGCTGGTACTGCACGCTTGACGCGCGCTATCTCGATCCATGTCGTTTCCCGCTGTTTTCTCTGCAGGTCATTCTGATCCAGTTGGTTGGCTATCCACAGGCATGCCAATTCGTCGCGAAGCACTCCCGTGGCCGGGAGGAGCTCGCTTTCAGCGTCAGTGGTGGCCGCCAGCAGCGCCTGCGCGCCAGGTTGTCGTCGACGAAGAACTCGCTTAATGTGAGACGCAACTCGCAGAGGGCCAGAGAGTGGCACTTTGCCTCGGGTCTGTTGCTTGCGTGGTTGAGGTCACCCGATGCGGCCTTCTGGCAATCGCCTGACCCGCCCTCCTGGCTAAGCGGTGCTCTGGTGGCGGCCTCGGCTCCCGCTGTCGCCAGCGCCGGGCCGCCCGCACGCTCGCCGGTAGGGCGCTGCTTGTGCCACGAGTGCGTGCACCGCGAGCCAGAGCGCTGGCGGCCTCCGTCGGCTTTCTCTCGCGGTAACGCTTCGGCGTCCGGGGATGAGCCCCCGCGCCGCGCCGCCTGCAGGTGCCCCGGGTGTCTCTCGGCGTCTGCCAGTGTCGTCCCGCTTGCCGTGGCCGAGCATGCGCTGCTGGAGCAGAAAGACCCTGGCCAGCCTGGCCAGCCGTCGAACGGTGACGCGGCGGACGCCGAAGTCTCGCGGATGCATGCGGGGGCGACTGCCGCGGCGGCGTCGCTGCTGGCGTTCGCCAAACGCAGGCGCGAGATGGCCGGACGAACGACGGGTCAGTGTTCTCTCTTGCGTTCTCCGGGGCAGCAGTCGCGCTCATGTGTAGGCCGCGGCACTGAGGACGCTACAGAGGCGGCAAGTGCACCCGTCGCCGAAGATCTGTTGGCGAAACAGCTGCTCACGGGCGCAGCTCGCGTCGTCCACGTCTTGTGGACACCGCTCCCGGCGATACCGAGGCATGGCCCTGGACCCGTGCTTCGGATCGTGGTAGATGTCGTGATGCCGCCACCACCGCCTCTGAGCTGATCCGGATGCTCCTTATTGCGGCGATCCATGTTCGTCGTGTAAAAGATCCTGGTGGACTCCCGAGAACTCCACGAAACGCGGGGGGTACGCGACTCCGAGACCCTTGTCGGGGCCGACCGCGCACCGACGCTGCGTCTCCATTTGGAAACGGCATCGCGTCCGCCTCTTGCCCTCTCTTTGACGAGCTGCTGTCGTCTTGAGCGCACTGAAACGGAGTCTTTGTACAGAACGCCCCTGGCTGGTTGACATACAATGAGGCATATCCCACTCCTGCAGCGCCAAAAGATCGGCAAACCAAGTGTGGTGCGATACGGTGGAGAGCGATTTCGGAAAGCCGTCGCCCCACATTCAGCCAATGCAAAACGCCAAACCGGAAGAGCAGGGCAGGCACGGGCAGTCGAACGACGGTCTTCGTTACTTCTGGGATCTTTAGGTGTGTAACTTGTGTACGGATGCAACGCTCAGCGTGTGTCAGGGCAAGTTGGAGCGTTCCAAAATGTACCCGCCGAACGCAATTTCTGTCATCGAATCGATGACTTTGAGACGGCGCTTATCGAGTGGCTGAATGCTGTGGTGACATGCGAGAGGCGCGGAAGCGCAGACGAAGAAGCGGCGGCGCGCAGGTATGCATGCGGTGTGGCGGGCCAACACCAGTCTCGACACTGCTTCTCAAGAAGGCCGTTTTTCTAGAGCCCTTTCAGTTTGACCGCGTTGGCGAGGCCGGCGGGTTACCGGAAGCAATCGATCAGTTCTTCAAGGATTCTCCTTGATTGTTGTTCAAACAGCCCCTTGTTGCCCGACAACAAAGAGGGAAGAGGCCTTCTTGCACTCGAGTCGAAAAGAGGGCACAGAGAGTACTTGTTCTAGACTTGTGGGGGTGCTTCCTGGCGATACCGCCGCCCATGATCACGACTCCTGCTTTGGTCGTGGATACGGACATCTCCACGGGGACGTTCCAGAGCTTCTAACCACCGCATGAATAGTCCGCGCCAACCGAAAACGCCTCCAAAGCACGGGAGACAGTCGCTGCAAGCACAAGCACGAGGCAGCCGCAGTCGGAGCGTAAAGTCTGTAAATCGTGAAGGACAAAGTCGGGGCTCGCAGTCGTTGCGCTTTCCACCATGTCCAACGATCGAAAGGACCAAGCGAGCTCGGCTCCGGTCGTCCACGGCACCGTCACTTGCGACGGTTGCGGGGCGTTCCCGCTCGTCGGCGCGAGGTTCAAGTGCACCACATGCGCCAACTTTGATCTCTGCGTCGGCTGCCTGGAGTCTGGTGTCCACGCCGGAGAAAAAGCACGCGTTTCGCGAGGTGTGTCTCCAAGACCGCGCCGCCGCGTTGCAAAAGGTGCGGGCTCTGGTCGGGCAAAAGTGGGACCCCGCGATTTCCGCATCGCTCGGCTGGTCTCGTCTGCGGATCCAGCGGCCCAGTTGCGCCTACACGTGCGACTACGTCGAAAATCGCCTCAACATCGTCCTCGACCGCGATGACGTCGTCGTTGACTTTGGATGGGGCTGAGTGTCAGATGAGCGAGCTGCTGCCCAGGCTTCGTGCTGCGCGCGCACCGAGAACCGTTCGTGCGATCGCCTCAAGATACAGTTCAGAACGCGAAAGTCCACGTGGTTTGTTCTTTTAAACTTACCGTCATCTCCCTTGAAAATGAGGCGTTTTGTTGCTTTCATAACCGGGCAGTTTGAAGACTGGTGTGCCGGCACCTGTTCGCGCAGGCCAGGATCGAAAAGTTTGTGCTAACCTACCCCCAGACTCGCAACTTCCGGCAGACGAACCACAGTTGTCCACATTGGACGTATGTGCACGTCCTGCGCACGGAGGAAAGGCTGCGAAAAGTAACGAAGCAACACGCGGTTACGGTCTTTGCCACCCAGCAGAGTGACTACAAAGCGGATCGGCTCGCGGAGGGGCCCGAGCCGGCGGAGATAGCGGTCGAGCTCTGCCGCGGATGCGGAGGGTTCGCGCGTGCGGACCTCCAGCATCACTGTTCGGTTGGACCGCGCATCTCCCTGCACAGCGCGGCAGAGGTTCCGCGCCACTTCAGAGGTCGTTTGGCCGGACGAAACTTGGTCGTGCATCGCCTCGGCCATGCTCTCGCTCCACGCAGCGGGCTGGGAGCGCTCGAGATCGTACCTCAGACTGCGGTAGACCGGCATCGTCGTCAGGCGGACCCAGGCTGGCCGCTCGATCGGTAACACGTCCTCGCGCGCCTCGTAGACGGCCTCGCCGCTCCGATCTTTGACCAGCGCCATGCGGACCGCCGTGGTCGACGCCACGCTCTCGAGCACTCGCGCGATCCAATCCTCGCACCGCGGGCCGTAGAACGTGCACCGGCCCGCGCACTCGGCAATGATCTCCGGGTCGGATCGCGCCCCGGGCGATCGGAGCGCGGCGTCCCAAAGCACTGGCCGCAGGCACTGTGCGCAGATGCGCTGTTGCGTGGCGCGTGCCGTCCTGTTAATCGGTCTCTTTTCGTGTGGGGTCGAGAGGAAAGAATTGATCACGCTCGACACATCGGCGTTTAGCCTCGACCAATGCGACACCGTGGGCCCTTCAGCCGCCACAGGTGCGGTGACGGTAGGAGCGACGGCAACGGCACCAATAGCAGCTGCTCGCACTGGGTCCTGGTACAAACGCCTGCGTTTCGGGCGTGACAGTTTCCGCGAGGACAACCCCCTGCCCGACATGGCTGTTTTGCCCTGGCTGGATGTTTTGATTTTTCTTTCTGCTTCCGTGGATATTCGTTTGGGCCTTGTCGCAGTTTGAAATTCCGCGCGCATCGCGCCGCACCAAAAAACATTTTTGCCATCCCGCATCCCAGCTTTGGCCAGCGCCCCCATCTGAACGCCGGGGGGCAGGGGGACACAGAAGCTACACCGCGGCGGACGCGATCGACCAGAGGGTACGGGTCCGTGGCAAGCCTGCCTCTACGTGATATGCGCGACGCCGTCTTTTGCGCGCCTCTGGGCTGCCGGTGGACTCGGACAGTGACGGACCCGCCACGGCCCGCTGTCCCGACTGTTATTACTGTATCAGTACAATCGCGCGACAGCTCACGTATACCGTATAGTACCCCTTATAAGGTACACACCCCACATAAAGGACATTCCGTACGAAAAATCTGGCCCTCCCACACGAAGTAACCGAGGACCCCCACAGAAGATCCACTGTTCTGAGCCACGGTCTCAGTAGTTAGCGACGGTCGACAACAGAAGCCATGAGCAAAACGTGTAAAATCACAGGAGGATTCCGAATCGGGTACCGCGCGATCAGGGTTCGCAATCTCCCGAGAACACGATCGATTTCCGTCGGCTTGACACCCCAGACAAGGGACATCCTGAGCACAATTTGCGAAAAAAGTGTCCCTTCTAAGGGGTACTATACGGTACTCGGAAGAGTATCGCCAGCACCGCTGACAGCGTTGCGATTTATTACCGCGGACTTTCTGCAGCGCGACCCAAGGTACTAGTAGCGTTCGTGGCGCCGCCAATGGTTCTCCGCTGTTGCGGAAACCGCGGAAGGAGTCGTCGACACGATTTGGAGAGTAGCGAGCACGTGATTTCAACCGACAACGGTCACACGTCCGCACCAGCACTGATCGGCACGCGACAAACGGGACACTGCTCGTTGGTGCGAAGCCACTGGTCATGAACACACATGCAGGTACAGGAACTCTGGCGAGCAAAGTGCACCGGCCAGCAGTACCTTATCGATCTCTTCCTTGTGGAACATGTGGAGACACGGTAGACTGGCAGCACACACACAGACGCACGACCTCACGGACGGCAGCGGGGGAACTGGCTCACCTGCGCACCTCGTCGCCGTCTTCCAGATCACACAGACAGATGCAACAGCTAAACAGACGGAAGAGACGAGTGGGCCACACCAGGCTACGCGTACCTGTGTCCTTCGGGCTCCTTTGGACTAACTCCGCTGGGTGCCTCTGGTGGGGGACGAGGCTTGGAATAACGAGTGGTCACAGTCCTTTCGGCGAGATCGACGTCGGTCGCTCTCCTGCGGCACCGTGCACCAACACCAGACAACCACCAGAGCATAAAAAACGAACCACAAAACGCGAGCTGCGTGTACGAGAGGAAACGGACTGATGGGGTTGACGGACGCTGCCGATGCGTTCTTGGAGCGACAGAAGCTGCTGCGCAAGACACCGAGAAAGAAACAGCCGGCGACACACACCGTGAGCCGTCGTCGCGCGGCTGCGCGCTCCCACCTCGTAGTCCATACCGTCGATATCGATTTGTTGCTCGTGGTGCGGCAAGGCAGCGAGCATCATCAAATCGCGGAGTTGCCCCGACAGCTGCTCCTGTCCAAGGAGCATCCCGCCCACCAGAAGCGCGGCGGAGGCGGCCAGATGAGCCCGGCCGGCGCTTTCGGCCTCGGCCGTCGGTTGTACGTAGACCAGGCGTGGGGGTCGCCGGCGCTTCCGGTCCGACGACGACGGCGTCTCCAACTGCTGGAGAGCGCGAGCCAGATCGGCATCGCCGGCCGTGTCGGCGTCCTGCGAGCGCCTGTTCAAGACCGCATCGTCCTCCGAGCCCCGGCGCTTGGAGTCGCCGTTGTCTGTCGGGGAAAAACAAGACAACGGGTAAGCCAGCACGGACGGCAACGGGGAGCGAGGGCCAAGGGCACAAAGATCCGCAACGATACCTCGAGCGAGATATTCCGCGTGTCGTCGCCGGGCGATCTGCCAACAACCGGACGGAGCGGGCAATGATGAAGAGAACATAGACGCAGAGGAGGAGGCGACGCAGCTAGCGTACGCAACCGCCCGGGCCTACCTGCTTGTACTCGTCCATCCTGCGACCTACCAGGCTCGCTTGCTTCGACGGAACACCTGACGAACGCGCGACGTGAATATGCCGAACGACCATTTCATGCCTTTACGTGTGGGACGGGCTGCTGGTGCTGCTGCTTCCGCGCGGAAGAACCTTCTTCGGGAGGCCTGAATGACGCGAGCTGCTGCACGAACCCCTCATTCGGGCTGACGACGGGCCGTGCTGCGCGCACCAGGGCGAGGGCGCTCGGCGCCGACAGTCCCCGCGAGCGCATCAGGTAGGCCGCCACCATGGTCGGGCTCCGTGAGATGCCCGCGTGGCAGTGCACCAGAACGCCCTCACCGGCAGCGAGCCCCCGACGGATGAACTCATAGCCCTCGGCAAAGTACTGCGCGAGATCCGCCGTCGAGACGTCGTCGACCGAGATGTTGTCGTACGCGATGCCGGGGATCGGGCGGCGGGCCGGCGTGGCCCCGACATTGAGGATCCGACGGATGTTGTGGTCGGCCAGCCATTCGACGTCCTTGGCGCTCGACGCAGATCCCAGATACAAATTGGGCTCGATTAGATCTGCGTCTGCGGGCGCTCGGACGACGCGTGTCGACTGAGCTGGCGCCTTCACCTCTGGCTCACGCGCGCCCACGTGTCGCGTGTGCTGTTGCCGCTGTTGCTGCCCGTGCTGCTTTCGCGAGGTGAGATAGAACAGCACCGTCAGCAGAATGACGAGTGCGAGTAGCCACCACCACCACACTGTGCGTCGAGTGGTGTAGCCTTTGTCACTGTTGCCGTTTGTCATGGCCATTGTGTTGACGCGACCTCCTCCCAAGGACGACATCTGATGTCTCGAGGCTAGTGAGTGACGTCTTCGTCTCGGGTTCTCTGTTTCTTTCTCTTCTCAGTCGCAACAACAACGAAACTCCGGGCCCAGCCCTCCGCCCGTCGGTCGGTGTTTTTCCTCTCGGCAATGCACCCGAGAGAGAGAGATGTGCAACGGAGCACAGCTGTATCTCTTTCGATCGGCTGCATCGCGGATCCGCCGTGACGTCACAAGAGGGCTACCTGGTTCAATCGTGAACTATTTTTGTCGAATGCTAAAGCGTTATTCACTGTAAAAAGCAAACCCAGAACACACCTGGCAACCCGGCGTCTCGCTCTCCACGTTGAACACATATATGGAATTCGCAGATACGGTGGACGTCAGATCACCGCACCGCGAGTCTAAATCCGCCATTGGTGTCGGCGTCTACCGACTGGGACAGCTGCCTCCGTGGGACGAGTTTGACGCGCAAACAAAGGCCGAGAGGCGCCTGCCCCTGCTGCTGCAGTCGCGCGAGCTGACGCTGGTCGACCCCGCGTGGCGCGACCGGCACTGGAGTATTCTCCTTGATCTCGCCGCCGACGCGTGCGTCGACTTGGTGGCGCGCATCGCCGTCCAGCGCGTCTCTGGCCACGACGAATACGTGGTTTACACGACGGCCCTCGTAGAGGGCGGCACCGTCCACATTGTCTTTGCCGAACTCGGAGACGTGTTGCCGTCCAGCAGACTCCCGTCGGCGCTGGCCCTCTTCGAGACGCTGTTGCGGGTGCGTGGTCGCCCCCTCCGCATCGAACTCACCACGAGTGACACGCTCGACTGGATGTTGGCCGTGTACAAGGCGAAAACGGAGGCGGAATCCCAGCCAGAGTAGAGGCTGGTTGCTGCCTCTGTTAGTGGTCCCAGCAGCGTGCCGAGACAGAACTGCAACTGCTGTACGAGCTCAACAGCGCGCGTTCTTCCGCTTGTTGTCGCACACGAGGATAGTATAAAAAAAACACTGGACAGCAAGACGACCAGACCAACAATGGGCAACTGTGGTCGATCCCGGCCAGGCGGAGTGGGAGAAGGCGCAAGAGAGCGCGTTCCGTGCCACGCTTTCCGAGACGACTGTCTCCACTTTGGAGACGGAACCAGTGCCTGCGCCATCGTGCTCGACAACACCGGGCGTCGGTGTGGTAGACCCATCGCAGAACACCCAGTGCGACCGCACCGCGGTTTCTGGACACGTATCGCCCTGGGCGGTTGAGCGCGTTGGACTGAGCCCTGACACGGCTCGGACCCAGACGCGATCGCGCGCCACTATGAAAGATCCCCCGCAAAGAATTCCAACTCTTGAAAAGGAAAGAAGATGATTCCTGTCGTGGAGACTCAACTCGAGGAGCCTCGGCGCTGCAGTGACAAGGGCCTCTGGCACGCTCTGAAGTGGATTGTCTGTGCGCTGGTGCTGCTTGCCGCGGCCGTCGTGGTGCTGCTCTTGGTCGTGCTCTTTGCCTTGCAACGCACCACCACGGTGTCACTGGGCGCACAGGCGCGACGGGTGCCACGGGCGGCGTGCTCGGGGACACGACAGAGTTCTTGGCGCGCGGCTCGCGTTCGGCGCGACGGTCAATTTCCCGGGTGTGTCTGTCGGCATCAATCCGAGCGGCGAGACGGTGGGACCCGATCGCTCCGGACGCCTGGCACGCCATCACCATGGCCGTGCCGCGCGACTGCGTCGCCACCGAGATGCGCGCCTTTGTCAGCCGTCCGCTGGTCTCGACGGAGCGCGTCCGACTCGAGCTGGACGTCACAACGGGACCCCAGGACCCGACCAGCGCGGTCTTTGTCCGGACCGCGGTGGCGCTGGCGTTCGACATCGCGGGCCCAGAGTTCGAGTGCTTTGACTTGGACGCACTGCGACTCACGACGGCGGCCTACGTTTACGTCAATTTCACCCAACCCGCGGGCGTCGTGCTCGATCCGGGCGTCAATTTCGGCGTCAGCTGGATGTGTTCGTCGTCAGTTTGATTTTCCAACGCGGACGACAGGACGACGACGACGACGATGAGCACGGTGTGGGTTTTTTGCGCCAGGAAGGACGCCTGGGACTGTGACCTGATCCCATTTCTGCCCCCTCGAGATGGAGCTCCCTTCGGGAAGCAGGCGCTGGCCGGGTATTACCGCTCGCTGGAGCTGCACGAACGCGGATGGAAAGCGCTTGCGAGAGCACAAGGCGGCGATGCCGAGCGATCAAGAAGCAGAATCGTCACAGAAACGATGGGGACGTAACAAAAAACAAATGAAGCATCTGACCCACCTGCGCGCTGTATCATGGTTTCAACTGAAGGGCAGCATGAGTGAGTTGGAGCGCGCACATAAAATTGTCTCGTTTCGTGAGTTGTGCGAGTTGAATCGTGAGTTTTGGCATTCCATTGGATTTCTCCTTCGCGCAATTTCCAGTGCGGGTGACAAACACAGACGCCTGAGAGGTTGAGTCGGCAGCACGGTACATGTCCGTCGAGACGAACACCACCTGCCAGGAGGCCCCCGATGAAGTCCACGAGTACGATGATGATGCACGGTGTTGCCACTGCAAGTCCAACAGGCCGTGCGAGTTGTGCGAAGAGTACGAGCGGGAAACTCGTTGTACCGACTGCTCGCACTGCATCTGCAGCAACTGTTACACGTTATGCGATGTGTGTGCCGAAGCAGTGTGCGATGTCTGCGAGAATGATCACCGTGGTGCGCACGAGTCGTCCTGAAACGGGTTTCCCGCTGTTTGCGCGAGAAGCAAGCGACCGTCGTGGGGTTTTTTCGTCAGTGAAGGTCGCGCGCGGTGCAGCCGCCTGAAGCCGCCACCGGATTCCGCCCACTCGTGCAGCGGTCGCATCGAAGGAAATCGACGCTCAGCTGGCCGCGGTGATCCACGACGAGGGCGAGAGCGCCGAGACGTGGTCCCGCGTGTTCCAGCTGATGCTGTGGGTCCGGGCGCCGAGGTTGACGCAGTGGGCGCAGCCCGCGGCTGCGTCGACCGCCTCTAACCACGTGGCCGAGGTGGGCCGGACCGTCCTCGCCGAGATCGAGACTTTGCGTGCCGCGTACGCCCACGACATCGTGGTGGCCACCGCCGCGGCCGTCGAGCGCGATCCGGATGTCCTGTGGGGCCAACCGCGCCAACGCGGCTGCCATGTACGCGTACCTGTTTGGCGGCGAGGCGCTCGCGGCGCTGCTGATCGAGGACGAGGAGGACCCGGACTTTGTCGAGCGGTTGCTCCGAGTCGCCGAGGAAACGTTTACCCCCCAGAGTTTTTCCGGACCGGGACGCGACTGTCCAAGCCCTCGAGCTCGCGCGTCGTCTCTTTCGCGAGACATACGAAGCGGACGTCGACATGAGGCCCGCGACTCCCACCGCCGAGGCCACAGGACAACAGCTGGTACAACCCGAGGCCAAGGTTCGCGGGCCCCCCCCCCCGCGGCGTAGGATCGCGTCGCCGACGCCCGCGTCTGCGGGACTCGATCCCACGCTCGACCTGCTCGGCTTTGTCAAGGGCGAGTGGTTGCGCGATCGCCTGCCGCGCAGCGCCCAGAACGCCCAGCTCGCGGCCGTGCAACACAGTGCGGATCACCTGGAGCGGGAGGCCAGAATCTTTGCCAAGAAGAACAAGGAACCCGGCTGGAAGCAGAGGTGCGCGTACCACAAGACGACGCTGCTTCTGGTGGCCCTCGTGTGCTTCGTGATCCTCGTCGTTGTCTCGCCGATCGTCGAGGCGTGGCATTCATAAAGTGACCCCCCTTTCCCCGTCCCGATCATTTGTGTCTGGCACGTTCGGGGCTCTGTTGACCTGTTCTCCTTATTCATTCTCCTCCATGAAGAAGAGCAAGCGGCGAGCGGCGCGAGCGAACCGTCCGGCCTTGAAGGATCGGGAGAGATAAATCGCGTTCGCGGACTGTTTCCATGAGCCTGGCCGCCGCCCCTATCTGAACTGGGACGCTCTCCCGAGTCCCGACAATGGCCACTGCGTGCTGCGTAGCGCAAATTGCAGTGCTGTCGACGCACTGTCGCTACAGCTCGAGGTGCTCCTCTTTGACCAGGAAGCCTGGAAGGCCCACCGTCCAGCGGTGGCCGTGCCCATTGAAACTGCGTGCTTTGATCCGGTGGATTCGTGGGATGCGACCGTGCGAATCGGCTTCCGGCAGTCTTGTTCGCAATCTGGGGTCCTCGTCGTCAGCGGTGACTTTCTCGGGCGGCCCCTGCAGTACGAGCACGGTGTGGGACTGACGCCCGCCTCGCTTGAGGAAGCTCTGCCTGGCCACGCTCAGCGAGCGTGGGCCCGGACCGTCTGGTCCTACTTGGGCCGCCTGGAGGACTCGGCGACGTGGCCTTGGGACCGCGAATCTCGGCCTCGAATGTGGCGCGACCTGGCGAAAGACCCGTGGGGTTCCGAGGTCTCGGCCTGCTGGGACACCTGGTTGCGCGGCGGGGACGCGATGCAGAGCATCCTCTCGGTTTGGCCGGACAACAGAAGAAACGGACGCGATAAAAGACACATTATGTCCTCGGCGCGCATGGGCGGTATGCCAGAACATCAACCATGTATTTGTTACGGAATCCCAGAGGCCAATTGCCGTCCTTCGTCGGCATCTCGAAAACGCAGGCGACGGGGGTGCAAAGTTCGCATAGAAGGGAGCGGGCGCGTTACACCGTCTCCTCCGAGACACAAACGCGGCGCGACGACGCTTCGCAGTCTTCCCCCACGCCGCAAACGCGAGGCTTGCAACGCACACCCGATCTCCTGGTGCGTCAGCTCGCCTCTTCATTGTTGGGCAGCGACGTCCGAGCTCAGGTGGACGCGATCCGATGTGACGCGCAGAGGAACGAGCGGAAGGCTGGACGCGGACCGGTACCGCTCGGTCCCAGTCGGCCGACTCACTCTGGTCGCCGTCACTGTCGCTGTCTGTTCGCACAAAGTAGGCGCGTTCGATGACCACGTGCACAGTGTGGCGGGAACGGGTACCGAAGCAGCCGCAGCCGTTGGCGCAGCCTACCACCCCACGCTACCCCACGGTGTGAAGCAGCCGAGCGACTCGGCACGACGCGCCCAGCGCTGGTGCCGGCTGCGGACGGACAACCGCCCTTGGCCAGCAACCTCGGATGCCGTCCATGCGAACCCGGTCCACGAGCGGATCGGCCAGCCTTCGGCATCGACGACCTCGAAGGAAGGCTGTGGACGAAGGAAGTTGCTTCCCGTCTTGTGTTGGTCAATTGCTTCGTCCTCCTCGTCTTCTTCCTCGCCCGTGCGCAGCGCCATCGTCAGGAAGCCACGGTCAGCCGTGTATACCTCGAGATCCGTGCCGATGAAGGCGGCCAAGCTCCTGCACACTGTTGTGCCGACCATTGATGGCGTGAGGGTCTGGAATGGCGCTTCCGCGGTCGCCGCGGCTTCCCATACGCCGCTTGCCGCTCCATCCTTTGCACCCAGCCTGTACCGCACGGTCGCCGCCGGCCGGTAGGCATCTGCGATACCGCCGGTCCGCGGAGCCGCTGGCGTCAACTCGACGAGAAACTTCAGTTCCACCCGGTCGATGGGAAAGGCGAGTGGTCTGTCGCCCGCCAGAACCCTTGCCGCTCGGCCTCGAGGCCACAGCAGGATGGAACCTCCCTGAACCGCCGATTGCACCTCTTCCAGCAGCGCCTGGATCCACTGTGTGCACACGTGCGGCGACACGCAGTAGTCGCTGCAGTCGCCAGAGTTCAGCACTGAGCGCGAGCAGTGCGCAGCCAGGTCGGTCGCGTCTCGGAGCTGGTTGCGACACTCCTGTGCGTACTCGCCGGCGTACCTGTCGCCGCGCAGGCGCTTGGTGGCGGTCTGGAGGGCCTGGGCGTCCCGCTCGGTCAGGAAGCGCGCCACGGGAGTCCTGGACACTACATCTGCCACAGTCGAGAACTTGGATACACTGCCACCGGGAGAGGGCGACGCACGAGGTCCCTGAACATCGTCTGCGAGCGACCGTTTAGTGCGTCTCATGTGTGCAGTCGGATGGAACGAAACGCGTCGTCTCGTTTTGTTTTTCTCTGTCCGGTAGAACGGAGCTCAGCTCACCGGCTTCATTTTACTGCTACAGTAGGAGTACACCCGAAGGACGCGGATGCTGCTTTCTTTCTGTACAGCGATGTTGCGCCGCGGTGGAGAAGATGTTTCGCATCATCATCAGTAGAAGCGATGCGGCTGAAAAGCCTCCATCCGCGTGACCATGGATTCGATCATTCCCTCATAGGTGGCTGCAAAGGTCCTCATCGCGACCTCGCCAGTCGCGCCGTCCACGTAGCTGTGGGCCTGCACGAGGAGCTTGCGCGGCTTTTTCTCGCGCAGCACGGCGTCCCGGAGCGGACCGGCCCAGTCGGGCGGCACGTCGGTGAGCCGACCAAAGAGGTTGGTCGCGGCTCCGACATCGGCCGTGCTCTTGTAGACCTGTAGGTCGCGGAGCAGCGCGGCGACCGCCGGAACACCGACGCTGACGATCTTGTCGCGGTCGAGCTCGACAAAGGGCGCGCGTTTGCCGTCGCCACGGACGACGCGAACCAGGTCCTGGCCGGCGGCGAGGAGACAGCGAAGGATGCCGTACCGGGCCTGCATGTGGGCCTGTCGCCAGCGGCCGTCGCCGTGGTACTCGAGCGCCACGACACCGGCACGGACCATGTTCAGCCAGTTGACGTAGGTGATGTCGTCCTGCTCGCGGGCGCCGCCAAAGCCGAAGATGCCGAGGAAGTCCCGGTCGGCGGACAGGAGCAGGCCCACGCACTCGGCACGGCACTCTTCGTACGGCGCAGCCATGGCCCCGAAGACCGTCTCCCACGTCTGACCGGCGCGGTAGAAGCCACAGCCGCCGGTCTCGCCGGTCAGCGGGTGCCTGGTCGCGGCCCTGTCAAAGTTGAGGGGCCCGCAGCCCCCGCCCTCGCGAGCCTGTTCCTTGCTCTCGTGCTGCTGCTGCTCGCAGAAGATCTTGCCCGAGCCGTGGCCGAGCAGCTCGTGCCCGCCGACCTGGACCTCGAACGACGGGTTCTTGAGCCGAGCAAAGATCTCCTGGTCCTCGTCGCGCAGGAACGTGAAGGTCTCCGCGGCGCCGTGGCCGGCCGTGATGACGTTGCCGAGGCTGACGTTCTTGAACCCGAGGTTCTGGCGGATGTCCTCGTAGTTCGGTATGTTGATCCCTGCCGGCACGCCGCTGCTCGCAAAGGTAAAGACCTCGAGAGACGTGAAGTCCGGTCGGGTGAACCGGTCCTTCTCAAACTCCCGGGGCCACGGCAGCTTGGCCAGGAACTCGGGGGCGCGGTCCACGAGCTCGCCAAACTTGCGGCTCGTCTCCCGGTTGACGCACGCGACGAAGCCCTCGAACTCGCCGCGCACGCCGTGCGGGTCGCGGTACGACTCGATGAAGCCGATGTTCGTTTCCACCGCCGGCGACAGGTCGCGGATCCACAGCCGCTGCGCCGCCTTGTGCTCCTCGACGTCGCCGTGCGCAAAGTGGCGAACGTACGCCTCGAGCATCCCGGCCTGGATCTCGTTGGCGGCGTAAGCCCGGGCGCGGGAGAGGTGATCGACGACTCCCTCGAGCGGGTTCGCCGAGTCCTTCTTGTCCCCGTCGGCGCGCGGATAGTCACCGTACACAATGCGGATCAGCGCGCCCCGAAAGCGCACGTCTCCGTCGGGGTGCCTCCGTGGCTTGCTGCACGCGACGCGCAGCACGTAGAGCGCGGACGTGCCCGGCTCCGCGTACTCCGCGGGCACCGACTGCTTGAACAGCCTGGTGTTGTAGGGCGACATGCCCCGCTCCGCCATGAAGTCGCCGACGAGACTGCAGTCCTCGGGCGTGACGTCGTCCGAGTAGTAGCCCGACCGGCCGAACCCCAGCGACAGCTCGCGGGGAGCCAGCGAGTAGACGCGACCCACGACGGCGCGCACCGCTCGGCGCAACCAGGCGCCGGTCCCCGATTCCCCGTCGCGGGGCGATCCGCCAGCCTCTTCGCCGACCGAGGAAGCGACCGCGCGCGACGGACGAGGAGCGGAGCACAGGTCGGCGACGCAGTCGACGATGGCCACGAACTTGGCCTCGCACAGCCTCGGCACGAACTTGGTGTCGCCAAACGAGAGGTAGTTGCCCATGTTGCCGTAAAAAGTGGCGGCGTACTCGAGGAACCAGCCGTACTCCGTCTCAGAGACCGTGCCTCCTCCGACTGCGGCGCGGCGCAGCGCCTCGAGCGACCCGGCGGCCAAGAACGTGCGCTGGAAGAGCTCAAAGATGGCGGGACTCTCGGGGCTCGTCTGATCGAGGGAGACCTGGGCGCCGAGCCAGCTGGCCGCGGACAGGTGGTGCAGGTAAAGCTTCTCCTTGGTCGACAGTCGCTCAAAGGCCTCGCGCACCTCGAGCTGGCAGACGGGAGCGCCCTCGGGACAGAGGTGCTGCTCAAGAACGGCGGCACCAATGTCCGATGCCATGTGTCGGCCGGTTGAATTCTTCTCGCTGGTAGCGGGCAGGCAAACGGTCGAGGGCTGGGGTCGGGACAGCTTCACGATCCTTGGTCCGTGGATACCTACGGATCGTGACGTTTCGCGGGCCGACTGCCTGTGATTCACATCCTGCGTATCCCAACGGCCGCCTTCCTCTGGTAACCATGCATCGGCCGTCCGGTGGTGAGCCGGAGGATCGACGGCGCCAGCATCACCGCTTGATCCACGACGAGGCGGAGCTGCGCAGGTTCGGACGCCTGCTGCTTGCGTCCTCGGGCGAGTGTGGAGGACCTCGGCTTGTCTTCCTGCTGGCGCGCGACAAGTACACGGCGCCCGACCTCAGGTTCCGGACTCAGCGCTTCAAACGATCGATCGTCAAGCCCGACCGCGTCGAGGCCTTTGTCCGGCAGATGCTGGCCTACGAGGCGCCCGTCGGTTCCTACGTTTCGGTGGAGAAGGAAGCCGAGGGCGGCACCGTCTTTCCCGACCGCGCTCTGGCCCTGTACATCACGCTGAACCCCAAGTCGGTGCCCAGGCCCTGAAGGCGATGTTTGCCGAGTGCTGGGACCGGCTGGCGGACGATCACCAGGATCAGCTGCTCCAGGCCGAGACCATGCTCAAGACGCATCTGCACAAGAGCAATCTCCGCACCGTCTACTGGGATCTCGACGTCGACACCAAGGACACGACCCAGCTCGAGCCGCTGCACCAGCTACCACGTCGTCGTGCGGCCGGAGCTCCTGAGCGGCGAACAAAAGGCCGCCCTCCACAAGTTCTGCGCGTCGACCAGGTTTCACGAGCCCGCGCGCGACGGCGAACTCGTGCCCAAGCAGCTGGTGTCGTGCAACACGGCCGACTCGATGACGCCCATCCCCGGCACTCTGCAGGGAGGCTTCCCCGTTCGGCTGGTGTCTTGGCCTCCGCCTGCCCCGCCCGCAGCGCAATAAAAGCAACGTTTCTGTCGGTCGACTTCTCGTTTGGAGAGGAGTTTAGATGGTGATTACATCATCGATCCATTTGAATCAGTCACGCTTGTAGACCTAGACCGTACCCGCGAATGCGCAGCGTCCGAGGTCAGACTACCAGTCAAGGAAATCGGTGCCGTGCGGACGCATTTTTCTGCCGGTAAATATTTTCGACCCGCATAGTCCCCGTCGGGCGCTATACAGACCCGTTGTTCCTTGCGCTCCAGAGGGACTTGCCCCTAGAAAAGCACATCGATCAATCTCCGGTGTCTGCGACCAGGCAGGCGTGCGCCGCCTATGCTACAAGGGTCCGGTTCTCCTGGAGAAGGGCTCACGTCAGGGCGTCGTCGTCGTCCCGCGGTGCGCCACTCTGCGGCGACATAGTCCAGGACCAGATGCGCGAGTCCGCGTTCGTGGCGCGCAAATGCGCAGCAGCTGCGGAGCGCCCATGCCTGGCGCTTGCCCCGGACGCGAGCGCCGTGCACGACGCGCAAGATGAGCTTGTCGAGCGTACGATCCCAGGCAAGTCGACGTAAGTACCCGGGGCTTCCGCTGGCTGGCCGAGAGGACACCGAGTGCCGCCGCCAGTGTTGGAGCAGCGCGTGGCGCAGACACGAGTCGAGCGCCAGCAAGTAGTCGAGCGCAACCGAGGTCGAACCCTGCCCCGCAGCCCGCAACAGGACTGCGGCAGCGTCGATCCCGCCGTCATCGACGGAGAAAACACTCCATGGGCGCCACATTCCCGCGACGCGCAGCATCTCCAACCACCGCGGCACGTCAGGAGCCGCAAGAGCGCGCACGAGCAGACTCATGCCAACAAAAAAAGAGGGTTTCGCGAGTGCAGACCCGTGCGAGGCCACAGGCACGGACCGGAGCAAGTGGAGCAGCGGCGCGTCGCGCAGATCGCGAATTGCGTTCGAGGATTCCGCCGGCGAGGATGCAAAGAACAGAGTGCGGGATAGTTTCTCCGAAGCCTGCCGTGAAAGCAAGAGCGGTCGACGACACGCATCTGCCGCCGCGTTCTCCCCAGGCCCTTCGTGCCCGACGAGCTCGGCCAGAGCATCTCCGAACCGCAGCGCGTAGCCCGAGGCTATTGCGTGTTCGAACCGCTCGCAGAGCCCGGCTGAGGCCTGAGAGTCCAGAGGACCTCGCCGCGACCTCTGCGGCAGCACTCGGCGCAGGGCATGCGGGTGCACTCGCTCCCGAATCAGCCGGAGCACGTCGTCGTCCCCGAGACGGAAGCCGTTGCCAAACAGCAACTGCATGTCCTCGTCACAGAGTGCACAGGTGGAGAGGATGCGCTGGATGGCAACGTCTCGGTGAGAACGGTGGCCGGTGGCGATCAACCAGCGGCATGTTTCGCGCAGCCCTTCCACGTCCCAGACGTTACCCACGAAGTTAAGAGGAGGAAACGCGTCGCGGGGCCACGCCGCAATCTGTGCCCGACGGTCGTCCCACAGCGCTCCGCCGACGGGAAGCTCGCGCACGGCCAGCGCCAACAACGCCAGCCTCACGGCACTCCTCAAGGCCGGCCTCGGCCCCTGCCCGAGCCACGTGGGCATGTGCCGAGAACCTGCACCGGACCGAGGGAGCCGCACGCGAGATGCATCAAAACACCGACTTGCTTGGGGTCGGCATCACGCGACAGGCAACAAAACGTGACGATCTCTTCGTCGAACTCGGCACCGCAGCGGCGACGCGAGCGGAGGTCGCTGTACGCGTTCTTCACGTCCGCTCGCTTGGCAAAGAGCTGCGCCACACAGGCTTCCATGTGACACGACAAACCACGGTACCAGCAGGAGACAACAGACAACAAGTCGGTCGGTTGTTCTTGCTGTTTGTAATGAATGGAAGTGCAGCGAGGAACGACTCTCACTGCCTCGGTCGGGCCGCCACCGACGGACAATCTTTCAGTTCTGCACATGCGCTGTCGCTCCTGGCAGCGCGCGCCGCCGCCGGCGAAGCGACGGCGTAGGTGCCGTGCAGGACGTCGGCCAGCGACATGAACGAGTAGTTGCACGTGGGGACGCGGTGGTGCAGATCGTGCGCGCCGTCGAACCAAGCCGCTCCAGAGTGCGAGGCGAGGCTCGTGCCGACGCCGCCGAGCACCCACAGACCGAACTCGGCGGTGCCCATGCCGAACGCATAGGGTCCGGCGGCGGCCGCGAGCACGTTGCACAGCAACATCTCGACCGGCGAGCAGAAGACCGCGGCCAGCGCATAGGGCCGGACAAAGAGGTGGTGCTTCCAGTGGAAGCGAGAGTACCACCACGGCAGGTGCAGGAGTCTGTGGCTGTAGTAGAAGCAGAACTCGGCGAGCAGCAGCGACAGGATCCACCGCATCACGATGCTCGATGGCCACGGTGGTGCCTCCGGCTGCCCGTGCGCCACCGCGTCGAGGACGAGGGCACACACGAGCGTCACCGACGCGTTCAGAGCCAGGGCGCGCGCCACCTCGCCGGCACTGACTGGCCGGCTCGTGCGAGCGCTCGCCCTGTTGGGAAAGACCCCGAGTCCGAGTGCCACGTAGGGCACCCAAAAACAGCACCACCCAACGAGTGCCTTCATGCGCAGGAGGAGGACGTCTCCCAAACGCCCCGTCCGTCCCCGGTTCTTTTTCCCTCTGCACGATTTCTTTTAAGTGTTGGCAACGGCAAAGGTGAGCCGGTCTCGGGCCAGTGAATGCTCATTCGTCCCCCCGAGTCTTGCGCTTGCGCTGTTGGGCCAGCGCGCTGGCGATGATCGAGTCGGCGACGCGCGGACCCTCGTAGTCGCCGCGGACACCCTTCGCGTACTGCCGGATCGTCGGGTAGCCCTCGACACCCTGGGCCGCGCAGAACGGCTGGTACTCACCCCCGCACTCGATCGATCCGAGGCCGCTCCCCGACGGCAGGGTCCCATCCTTCTCCGCGGCCCGCACGGCGGCTTCGGCCGCCTCCCACTCTGGGGCGAGCTTCTTGCAGTGACCGCACCACGTGGCGGCGAAACGCACCATGGCGTTCGGGTGCTCCCGGACATAGTCCTGGAACGTGTCGGGCGTCAGGTTGCTAACAGCGGGGGAAGCGACCCTCCCGCCGCCGCCGCCCATCGTTGCGGAGGCTCGGCGTCGTCGGGATCCGAGGGCCGCCCGCAACAGTGCCTTGGGTGCTCTGCTTCCCTGGTACTGGCGTCCCCGAGCTCCGTTGGAGTACTTGTAAATCGTTGGGTACGCCTCGATGCCCTGCTCCTCGCAGAAGGCTTCGTTCTCCCCGGTGCACTCGACAAAGGCGAACCCCGCGCTGCCCGGCGCGTCGCCGCCCATTGCGCGCAGCTGCACGCCGGCCTCCTCCAGCTGCGGCAGGAACTTCTGCGTGGCACCGCACCAGTCGGCGCCGTAAGCCACCATCGCGTCGGGGTGCTGCCTGAGGTACTCGCCATGGCTGGCAGCGTTGAGCCTCGGGACGCGCTCCGCAGGAGTCGGGCTGAAGGTGGCAGCTCGTGGCATTTTCGAGAGTGAGGGGGGGGCCAGAAAAAAAAATCCGCGCAACGGAACAGCTCTGTTTTCTTCTCGTCGGAGCTCGCCAAGTCGTCTTGCGCAAGGTAGTTTTTTTTTCGAGAGATTGCCGCGGTCCGAGAGTCGGGCGCTGAGGATCGTGAAGTGGAACAGTCGTCTGCCCCTGCTTGGTCGATTTGGTTTTGGCCTCTTTTCTGTCTTCAAAGAAATGGTACGCGTTCGCCCAAGACACCCCTTGCGGCGTGTAGAACAAGGGAAACTGCAAAACAAACACCAGTCCATCTGTCGTTTTACGTTGCGCGCTCGGATCTGCTGTACAGGACAATGCGGATTCGGTCTCCCCGGTGGTCGATGGGTTGCGCTCGCTCGCCTCTGTCAAGGCCAGTGTCTCGATGGCCATGCACCGGCTGGACACGGAAGTAACCGAGTCTCTTCGAAAGCTGCAAGAAGAGCTGACTGTCGAAAGACGCAAGGTCGAGGTTCTCCACGGCCTCGTCCTCTCCAGAGAAGAGGAACTCTCTCGTGTCACGCGTCACTTTGAGATTGCTCGCGACGCCTTGTTGCGCACCTGCAACGCGTGAATGGGGGGTCAACGAACAGTAAACATACACACTCAACAAGAAAAAGTGGGAGTTCGGTCCCGCATCACCTGTGCAGGGGGAGGTGGGACACGCACCGGTGCGGCGACGAGGAGCCTGAGCGGGCCCGCATGTCCCGCACTGAAAGTACGGGAAAAAAAGTGCGGACTGCCGGCCGTCCGAGGGAGCCAAGGAGAAAAAAAAAGAAAGGAGGAGACAGAGCAACGGTCCGCACTCGATGACGACCTACCTGGCGGCGATGTTCTGGAACCGCGCGTGCCTCAAGCTGGTGCGCGACTACTGCGACGCCCTCGACGAGATTCTCCGCACGCACGAGCTCAGCGAGGACGACGCCCAGAAGCTGTCGTACGTCATCGACGAGTTCCTGCCGTACGTGGAGCGCACCAAGGGGCTCAGGCACGACGAGAGGGGCGTCGACACGCTCCTGGCGGGGTTCCGCGACGACGTGTGCGCCGTCAAGGAGGTGAGCGAGCTGGTGCGCAACGGCGACCTGGGCTGGTACACGGGTGCCGACCGCAAGCACGGCTGCGCCTTCCTCAAGCACCTGCAGTTCCGCACCGTGAGCCGCATCGTGCAGACGCGCAAGGCCTCCGGGGCCGGCGCCCCTGCGAACGCGCCCGCCGAGCAGCTGCAGCCCGAGCAGTCGTACGCGCTAGACACGGACGACGTCGGCGACATGATGGCGACGCTCTGCCTGCTGGCCGACTCGGTCGACCACATCCCCCCCAAGGTCGTCCGGGCGATGGAGGAGTCCATCGGCCGCATCGTCGACCGTTTCGGCCACCGCGACGCGTCCGAGCTCGAGTCGTTCCACGAGCTCAAGGACGAGGCGCGCACGGTGCTGGCGATGGAGCAGCTGTCGCCCGACGAGATCAGCGGCCTCGTCGACTTCATGCAGATGATGCTGCGCCACCCGCAGAGCCCGCTGTGGGTGCTCGTCCCCGAGGGCTTCCACGTGTTCGTCGACAAGTTCATCAAGCTGATGGACAGCCAGCAAGGGCGCGAGCAGATCCGCGAGGAGTGGCAGCCCAAGATCCGCGAGATGCTCGGGGAGGAGGCGTGGAAGGTCGCGCAGGACGCCGCGGCCCGGGACGACGAGCTCAACGCCAAGGGCCAGCAGGGTTCTGCCGACGACCGCAAGCAGCAGATGGCCGCGGCCAATGTCCTGCTCGAGCTCTTTGTCGACCTCATGGACAGGAACAAGGGGACGATCACCAAGTTTGTCACGGATCCTGGCGTTGCAGTCGAGGAGTATCTACCCACTGGAGTCGGTGCCGTCATGACGAACGAGTGACACCGGTCGTCGTCGCGTGTCCCTTTTGCTGTTTTGCTTCAGACCTTCGCTCGTCTGTGAGCAGGCAACCGCGGATACGCGGACTTGCAAGCAACAGTTCGGAGACTTGGGCTCCACTTGGCTTTTCCCTCTGCAACGTATGCAACGCTTTGAGCTCCATCTAGTTGAAACGGGACACTTTCGTTCTCCTTTAACGTAGTCACATGCGACTAATTGCCTCTACCTCTGCAGACGTCCCGGCGGATGGGCGACGAGAATGAGGCTTTGTGGCAGACGAGAGTGAATTCTGCCGAAGTCATTTGGGGGCAATCCCGAGCTTAGACGGACCATGCTTTTCGGCGATGAAGTGGCGCTGATCACTCTTTGGACTCGCATCGTCCCGAAGTCGACCATAATACTCGCCCCTTTGTGGGTTTCCATGCCTCGGTGACTCCCGGTCGCATCGAAAATGCGAAGTATCCGCCGTAGCGAGAAAGAGTCCTGTCGCAGGCGGGACGCCAACGCCGACCATCGCAAGGGATTCGAAGAGAGTGCACTCCACGGCGGCACAATGTGTTAAAGTAAACACTGCCACCGGCAAGCGGGAAAAAAATGAAAACCCGCAGCTGATCAAAAAAAGCACAGCAAAGAGCCCGCGAAGGAATAAAAAAAACACCACAAGCAGAAGACAAAAAAAAGGTGCCAGGGTGTGCAGCGAAATCTACTGCCACCAAGCAGAGACCAACACCCGCCCGAGTCGCGAAAACTCCCTTCCTAGCCCTGTAATATGTCGACGTCGACGACTTCTGTTGACTTGCTTGCAGCTGCAATCGCCGACGGAAACACAGTCATAGTGACGAATGCATACGTCTTCCAGACGTCGTCGCCTTCGGCGGTGGACAACGGAGGTGAACCGGTCGCGCTCACGGTGAAATCTTCTTACCCCACCAGATTGACTGCCACCCTCACGTTCAGCGACACGTGGACGCAGCTGACAAGTGCGGTGTTCGAAGTCGCCAATTCGACAAACGGCAACACGGCGGTGAGCACGAAAGAGGCATCCGTCACCTCGCCGATTTCGCCCACCACGCTTATCTCTCTATCCGGGATGCTGAACACCATCCTCTGGTTTTACAATGGCAATGTCAGCGTCACCTCGGATGGGCAAGGCCCGACGAATGCCAACCAAAACATTTTCGTCATTCTTCGCTTCGATTCGAGCATTGTCACGACCTCTTCGACGAACCAGATGAACATATTCCCGCTGAGGGTGCTCGACATTGGTCGGATTCCCGGCATCACCAGTCCGGTTTTCACACCGGCTCCGACGGGCACGACTGTTTCTGCCTGCTCTACCGTCCCAGGCAACATCAGCAGGCTCTTTGTGACCACCTACTCGACCTCTTTCAACACGGTGGTGATGAACAACGTGCAGAACGTCTACATCAAGACGTGGACCCTGAACACGACGACCAACAACGTCGAGGTCGTTTTCACGGCGCTCAGTCAGCAGAACGTGGTTCTCGTGTTCACGAGCGGAGATTCTGCGAGCAACGCCAACGCCTACCTCTACCTCGCGACGCGGCCGGTGGCAGCGCCTGTTAATGCCACTGGCAGCACGCAGCCGAACTCCAGCACCGGACAGCAGGTGCCGTCGAGCGGCATCCCACTCGACATAATCGGCCGCGGCGTGAACGGGGAAGCGGGGAATGGACTTCTGGGATCCGAACTGTGGTTTATTGGCATCCAGACGTTGATCGAGTACCGACGCGGTGTTCCGACCACTGTCATCGCAAACGAAGGCGGGGTCTATCTGTTTGTCGGAGTGCCAGGTCAATTCAGTGCGACGGTCAGTGTTCCGACGACGTTGCCAACCGACCTGGCGAACTTTACTCCGTTCGCACAAGTCGCCGATTTCCGTCACATTCCAGGCGCTCGCTTCGGAACCGTCTACTCGGTGCCATCTTGTTCAGTTGCCACCGCGACTGCCCTTCTTCCTTCGAGCAACACAACTCTGGGCAGCACTTCTTCGTGTCTGTGCTGAGGGGATCCCTTTGCTCTCGAACCACACAACTGCTAAAGTTTTCACCCAGGGGGAACGAAATCCTGGGCCAAATTCATGGACTGCCCTGCTCGTTGCCAGAGCCATCGCAAACCGATGGACGTGTCGGACCTCGCCCGAGTACATATGCGTCAGACTCTGCCCTCCTTTCGGCTGGACAGAGCCCAACTGTCGTTACCTCGGATTTTGCGACGAGAAAAATCGGGGTGGGGGGGGGGTCCGTCGGATTTAACCGGAAGGAGATGGGCACAGGTTCAAAGTAAAACAGGTCTGCGTGATATTACTCAAAGAACGAAATAGCTAACAACGATCCTTGCGCTTGTGGCAGGTCTTGATCTTCTCCCAGCAGACCTTGTTGTGGACGCGCACCTTGGGCTTGAAGCGCAGACCGCGCTCGAACTCCACCTCGGGCTTCACCTTGATGTCATTGTAGACGTCGACCTTGGGCTTGACGTGGTGTCGGTGGCTGACCTTGATGTGCGGCTTCAGCACCTGCTTGTTGTGGATCTTGAGGCGGGGCTCGTGGATGTCCTCCTTGACCTTGAAGTGGTGCTTTTTCGAGCTCTTGTGGCTCTTCTTGACGGTCTTCTTGCACTTGCCGCCCTTGCCCTTGTCGCTGCACTTTTTGCTGCACTTGCCCATGGTTGTGGATTAAAAAATTTTCCGGAGGGAAAATCTGATGGATGGGTTGGTTTTTTTTCACTTCCCCGACCGGGGACCACCTGTTTCGGCAGCGCTCGGGCGGAAAAAAAATTCGACCGACGAGCACGCTTGGCGAGACCACGCGCGTTATTTTTGTTTGTCCATCCCCCGCCCCCTTCCCCCTCCCCGAGGTAAATTGCTTGTGGCTGATCCCTCGCAGCCGGCGCAAAGGAGGACGACGTGTTCACCCGCAAAGTTCTTGTCCGTGTGTGGCTGAACGATTGTTTTTTTACAAAGGAAGTCTCGCGCGGTGCGGCGCGAATGGGGGGCGAAGAACGATGACCGCGCACAAACAAGAAAATGCCAGCGATCGTGCTAGGGCAACGGCAACGCGTCATCGTATGCTCCTCCTCCTCCTCCTTCCAAGGCATCGCCGCCGTAATCGCCAGCTCCATAGGCCGCGCCGCACGCGTCCGCGGGGAAAAGACCGATGTCGTGCATACCCGTCGTGTCGGCTCCAAAGGGATCCAAAGCCATGTCCTCGGTCGCGAGGAACGACGAGGCCGACGACAGGGACATTGAGGAAGAAGACGGGGACTGCGGAAGCGTCGGCATTGGCATCATCGCTGCCGGCATCATATGGTGATTGTGGTGCTGCTCTTGCTGCTGTTGTTGCCGCTGTCGCGCGAGGGTATCGTCGGCCAAAGAAACGCCGCTGTGAGCAGCATCGCCGCCGACGGCGAGCCCCGGGGAGGACGACGAGCCGTCGGTGCCGCGCAGCCGACCCTCCAGCTCCTGGAGGTCGCAGAGCATGTTCCGGTCGCCGAGCAGCCTGTGCCCGTTGGCCAGCCAGTAGCGCGCAAAGCTCGGCCGCTGCTCCCACTGCGACAGCGGTCGACCCACCAACACCGCGTGTCCGGCCGCGGGGAGACTGGGCAGGGTGGTCGGCGGCAGCTGGTCGAAGAAGCGGCGGTGGCAGTACATCGCAAACAGCGGCATCTCGTTGAGGTAGCCCCTGTCCGCCATCCGCTCGAGCGCCGCGAGCAGCTCGGCGTCGGACGGCCGCTCGGGCCCGCCCCTGACGTTGTTGCGCAGCATCTCCTGACAGGTGGCGAGCCGCCGGTACGGAGGCTTGGACTCGTGGCCCAGCAGCCAGGCGTCGCGCAGCGCCTGCAGGTCGACCGGCATCGGCACTCCGTGCCTGGGGCTCTTGGAGCGCGCCGTGATGCTGTGGTCGGGCTGCAGGCTGTTGTTGCACGAGTAGGCGTTGCCTGTCCACGACTTGCCGAGCTTCGTGACGTACGCCTGCTGGACGCTCGTGAGCGACTTGTCCTTCTCCCAGCGGTGCAGGTCGTAGAGCGCCGCTATGCGCAGAAAGAGGCCGCCGTTCCAGTAGCAGTCCTCCTCGTGCAGCAGCCACGAGTACTTGAGTTTCGGCAGCTGCTCGGAGAACTGGCCCGCCTCGGCGGCCTCCACATTGTCGGCCTTGGTCCTCTTGATCCACTTGACGGTGCTCTTGCTGTCGGGCCCGCCGCCGCCGCCACCACCACCCGTCGCGGTATCCTGGACCCCGCCGCCGCCGCCGTGGTAGCAGTGCCAGCCGAGATCGGCGAACTCGCAGCACAGGTTGCTGGACCTGCCCTTGCCTGCAAACTTCTCGACCGTCCAGGGTAGGTAGCGGACCAGCGTGAACTGCACGTGGGGTCGCGCATTGTTGAGGGCCAGCAGCGCCGGTAGCCTCAGCGGTCTGTCCTTGAGGGCGTGGTGCATGCGCAGTGCCCCGGCGGCCTTCTTGAGGCGCCGCGTTCCGCCCTTTCCCTTGTTGTTCGGGAGCAGCGACAGGGCGCGATCGAGGTCAGACTGCGTCGCCGAGGGAGCAGGAGGATGAGGAGGAGGAGCAGCCACCTCCGATTTCTCATCCGTCGGTTCGTCATCGTCGTCCACCTCGGCCGGCCCGGACCGCGCTGCCTTCTTCTCTTCGTCGTCCGTGTCGGTGTGCTCGTCCGACTGCTCGGCCGACGGGCGGCTGCGAGCTCTGCGGGGCAGGCGACGACGGCGAGTCCGCCGTCTTGCGGCGTTGCGTTCTTCCTTGACTCCATCCTCCTCCTCTTCCTCCTCCTCGCCGCCGTCCTCGTCCTCGTCCGGTGCGTAGTCAGAATCGGAAGATGGCCGGGATGGGGCATCGCTGCCCGCGTCGGCCTCGACGTCGGACGCGGCGGCGGCGGCGGCACCGGTGGAGGCCGGCGCCAGGAGAGCCGAAACCCTGTGAAGCCCTTCGATAAGACGCGGGTCGAGGTTCGCTTCCCACGATTCCTCGACGGCGCTGTCGAGCACGTCGTCCTCCTCGAGATCCTCCGAGCCGAGGCGCCAGGCCCGAGCGAGCAACGCGAGCAAGACGTCGCGCAGCGACTTGTCGGCCCAGCGGAGCTGCTGGTTCTCTGCGTCGTCCTGGCCAAAGCCCTCGACCACCATCGCAGCGGTCAGGCCGCCGCGCGCCACCACGTCGCCGCACGCTCCCTCCACGGCGTGGACGCACAGCCCGGCCAGCACCGCGGCGAGTCGCCGCATCAACTTGAAGCCGCTCGCGCTCCTGGCGCCAGGCACAAGGGTGGCGCAGACGAAGCGCGTCATCCCGGCGTCGGAGAACGCCGGGAGCCTCAGGCTCCACCTGCCGTCGGGGGCTGCGCTCCAGGCCGCCACCACCCCGCGGCCGCCGCCGCTGGGTTCTCGGTAGACCGACGAGGGCGTGCCGTCGGCCGCAAAGTCCACCGACACGTCGCCGAGTCGCCGCAGAATCAGGGCCCGGTGTTCGTCCTCGGCCCGAGGCGCATCGTCTTCGTCGTCTTCGCGGGCGGGCACGGCGCACAGGTACGCTATGCCCGCGACCAGGGCCCGCGCGACAGTCGCGAGCGCCAGCGCTGGAGACCCAACGCCGCCGCCTGTTCCCGTCCCGCACCCGGCCGCCCGCAGCACGACGCGACCCGGAAGATCGCCGCCCTGCTCGGCGCCGGCCGAGTCTGCGTCGTCGTCGTCGTCGTTCTCTTTCCGGCTTGGGCCGCGAACGCGGCCTACCGTCACGGTGGCGCGCGTGCCTCTCCACCATCCCCACAGGACGGCGTCGCTGGAGAGGAAGGCGGCGGCGGCGTCCCCACCCGGAGCGGGGAGAGCGGCACTGGCGTGCAGCTGCATCGTCGCGTTGAGGGCGACCCACACGTGCGTGCGGCGCGAGCGCAGGTCGTCCAAGCCGCGCGTCGACGACGACGAACTGCCGCTCGAGTGACAGGCCGAGACGAAGCGGAGGACCGCCCGGTCCAGCAGGCCGGCGAGCTGGGCCAAGGCACCGTGGAGCCTGATCTGGAACCGCCTGTAGACGGCCGCCCCCACAACCCCTATGGCGTCCTGCGACTCGGCGGCGGCGGGCGCCCACGGCTCGGCAGCGAGCGCGCGGGCTACGGCGTCGCAGAAGGCAGCCGCGACGAGGGCCCACGAGCTGGCGCCCAGCGCGCCGGTCCGCGAGGGTACAGGGGGACCCCGCGCCCACCACCAGTCGCCGCCCTCCCCAGCGTCCGCGGGGAGCAGAGCCAGGGCCAGACCCGCCTGCGCCATCGTGCCCACGCTCGCAGCCCGCGAGGCGACGCCGACGTCGTGGAGGGACGGGAAGCGCCAGACACAGCGTCGGCCGCCGCGACGGACGACGCACGACATGCCGCACACGTCCGCGACGGCGAGCGCCGCCAGGCGCGGTGCAATCGGCCCGATCCTGGAAGCCGCAGCAGGAGGGCGGTGATGGGGCTGGGGCACGGCCGAGGGGGAGCCCAGTG
>Ga0265338_10002188_pt1 | contig 29935 bp, 25 predicted proteins | sample 42126metaG_FD_193579 | JGI IMG/M metagenome (GOLD analysis project Ga0265338, IMG submission 193579) | Rhizosphere microbial communities from Carex aquatilis grown in University of Washington, Seatle, WA, United States - 4-21-26 metaG | ecosystem: Host-associated > Plants > Roots > Rhizosphere...
CTCATCCCAAATACGAAGTGACGATGGAAACGAATATCACACACTGGACTAACGATCCCGACCTTGTCTCTGAGTTCGTTTTGAAACGCTTGGATCGGATTGAGCACGAAGCCCTTCAATCGCACCTTGACAATTGTGCAAATTGCCTCGGGGTGGTACTCCTTGAGATGGAAGTGATGTCTGGCGCGAAACAGGCAGGACGAGATCAGCTCAAAGGGCGACTCCATGAACAAATCAGAAACGAAGAAGCCAGTTGGTTCCAGCGATACCAGATGATAAGCCTTGCAGCAGCGGTTCTCGCGATTCTCATTGGGCTTGGAATCTTCCGGCTATATTTTGGGTCGATTGAATGGCCGACGAAGTTCTCTTCGTCGAGATATGTCATCAAGCGAGGCTCAACGGATTCGCTTAATGGAAAAGTAGAAAACGGCACTCCACACGACAAGGAATCTGGCCAAGAACCATACGCGGACAACCATCACGAGGGGGAGAATTCTGCAGGAGAGATCTCGGAAGCGGCTTCACGTCGGGAGCGAGAAGCCGAATCCGCCGCAGAGGTACGGGAAAGCGGAAGGGGAATCTGGCTGATTGGAAAAGTCATCATGATCTCCGAAACAAATGGAGAAGATGAGGAATTGGCAAACGAGGTGATTCGCGATAGGGGTCAAGTTTCGTCTAAGTCAGTCTCATTTTCTGAGGACAGGATTATCACGATCCAAAAGAAAGGTGTTTCGCAGATGGTCATATTGAGACAATTGCCTTTGACCTCGCTGCCTCGCCTTCGCGTAGAGATAGCCATGACGCAAGCACCTCACGAAGTGCAGACTCTTGTTAAAAGGACACCCAAGGGATTGAATCTTACTCTCTATCGCGATACATTGGTGGCATCTTCACAGTTCCGGAAAGCAACTGTCAATCCTGTCACTGAAGATTCAATCATTGTCGCCTTTGCAAATCAGCGGATCGCCTATCATATTCCGGGGGGGTGCGGCCCTCATCCGTCTACAAAACCGTCCCTGGGGCGCCGGCAGTAGTTTTCAACCCCCCGTTCTCAATCACTCTTTGTTGTCCGGAATGAACGGACACTGGCTACGACATACCTGAACTCCATTGAGCAAGCAGAACAAAGAATTACTGCAATACGTCAAGGGGGTCGGTCCGAAACGTGCCGCCGCATTGAAGGACATCGGCATCGATTCGGTCCCGAAACTTCTCTACTACTTCCCCAGGGACTATCTCGACCGATCGAGAATCACAAAGATCAGTACCCTTCCGTTACACGTCAAGTCCGGTAACGAGGTGACCGTCATTGGGTCGGTTTATCGTCAAGAGGTAAAGCGGACGCGCAGGGGGAAGCAGATGTTCTTCCTCACACTAAGAGACGACACCGGATTTCTGACATGTGTGTTTTTTGCCGGCGTGCAGTGGTATCAAAAAGCCTTTGAGGTGGGAGAAATTCTAGCGGTTTCAGCAGTACCCGAGCTCGACAAACTCAACCGGCCGCAGTTCATTCATCCCGAATTTGACCGGCTGAAGACGAAGGATGAAGAGGATGCCACCGACTGGAATTCACTTCTCAATACAGGGGCCATCATTCCTAAGTACAGGTCGAGCGAAGAACTGCGCCAGGTTGGCCTTGACAACCGTGGATTCCGGAGGATCATGCGCAATGCCCTCCAGGACAATCTCGGGACCATTGCAGAGCATCTGCCCGGCGACATGCTGCTGCGGGAGGGGCTCGTCGATGTCCGTTCCGCACTCAAGGCGGTGCACTTTCCGAAAACGTATGAGCAGCGCGATACCGGACTTGTACGGCTCAAGTTCGATGAACTCTTCTTCTTCCAGCTATTGATGGCGTACCGCCGGCGGGAAATCAAAGGCGAGCTGAAGGGGATTGCGTTCAATGTGAAAAGCGAACTCGCGAAGAAACTTCTGGCAAAACTGCCGTTCGAATTAACGGAAGCCCAGCGCAAAGTCCTGCGGGAAATCACGTCGGATATGAGCCAGCCGCAGCCGATGAACCGATTGCTGCAGGGAGACGTCGGCAGCGGAAAGACCATTGTGGCCCTTTTTGCGATGCTCGTCGCTGTGGAGAACGGGTTCCAGTGCGCACTGATGGCCCCGACAGAAATACTGGCAGAGCAGCACTTTTTTACGTTGAGAAATTTTCTCGGCGATCTGCCGGTGAATATCAGGCTGCTGATCGGCGGTCAGCGGAAGAAATTGCGCGAAGACATCCTTGAAGACATCCGCCGCGGTTCGGCCAATATCGTCATCGGCACGCATGCGCTCATTCAGGAGGGGGTGGCATTCGACTCTCTTGGTTTTATTGTTGTCGATGAGCAACACCGTTTCGGCGTGGCTCAGCGGGCGCTCCTCCGTGAAAAAGGAAAAGCGAATCCCGATGTTCTCGTGATGACGGCAACGCCGATACCCCGCACTCTTTCCCTTACGCTCTACGGAGATCTCGACGTCTCCGTTATCGACGAACTTCCCAAAAGCCGCAGACCCGTGAGAACCGCGGTTCGGACCGAGAAAGAGAAGGGCAAAGTATTCGATTTTGTCAAGGCGGAAATCGGCCGCGGAAGGCAGGCCTACATCGTTTATCCCCTCATTGAAGAGTCGGATAAGGTCGATCTAAAGGCGGCAATTGCCGAATACAAGAAGCTGAGCGAAATCGTCTTCGCGGGGCTGCGACTCGGATTGCTCCATGGACGCCTCTCATCCGATGAGAAAGACGGTATCATGAGCCGGTTCAAGTCCAGGGAACTCGACATACTTGTTGCCACGACCGTGATCGAAGTGGGCATCGACATTCCCAATGCGACCGTCATGATCGTAGAAAACGCAGAGCGTTTCGGGCTCTCCCAGCTCCATCAGTTGCGCGGGCGCGTTGGCCGCGGCGCGGACCAGTCTTACTGTATTCTTCTCACAGACGACCTTCTCCCAAAACGCAGGGAACAACTTTCGGCGGACAGGGCGGAAGCCCAAAAACAGACCGCCGACATCGCGAAACGGCTCGACACGATGACGAAAACAAATGACGGATTCAAAATCGCCGAGATCGATTTGGAATTGCGGGGAGCCGGCGATTTCTTCGGAACGCGGCAGAGCGGGCTTCCATCTTTTGTGGTCGCCGATGTCGTGCGTGATGGAGAAATTCTTCTGCGCGCACGCCAGGAAGCATTCGAATTAGTTTCAACAGATCCTCACCTCAGACTGCCGCAGCACCAAGAGATCCGCAAACGATTTGAGTTAGTGTACAAAGAGCTTCTTTCATTCGTCCGCATCGGTTAACAACCTCCCGACCATCACACGCTCGATCGCTTTTCTCATGTGCGCTCCATCAAAAAAGTTGGATGATAATTTTGCTTCCACTGAAAATTTCCGTCGGCGAGTCGTCTGCCACTCTGACAACTGGGATCACAAAATCCAAGGAAAACGCCACTTTCTTCTTGACAACGTGTCCAAAAAGACTATATTTGTACTAGAGATTGGAAGTCAAAATCAGGAAAGCAAATCGTCCACCAGAATGAAAGGTATCGAAATTATTTTTTTGGTACTCCCCTGAATGGAAGTAGCTCTCGTCTACAACATGAAGAAGGAAGAATCCGACGTCTCTGAAGACGGCGGCGACCCTTCTAGTCAGCACATCACTGATGTCAGCACGCAAATAAGAGAGAAGGCAGTTGGCGCTGATACGTACGCTGAATGGGATACAGCAGAAACTGTGTATGCCGTACGCGATGCGCTTGCTCTCCGCCACTCCATCACGATGATCGAAGCCGATCACGATGCGTTCGAAAAGCTTCGTGCTTTGACGCCGGATATTGTCTTCAATATCGCGGAGGGTCAGAACGGCGTCTCGCGTGAAGCACAGATACCGGCGATGCTGGAGATGTTAGGCATCCCCTACACGGGGTCCGATGCGCTGACGCTTGCGATCTGTCTCGATAAATCGAGAGCCAAAGAAATTCTCTCTTACCATAAGATTCCCACCGCAAAATTCTCCGTCATCGATTCCCTTTCAGATCTTTCATCGTTCCAGGCAGCCTTCCCATGCATGGTGAAGCCGCTCAATGAAGGATCGAGCAAAGGGATCTTCGACGCCTCGCTCGTCTACAGCCAGAATGATCTGCGCAAACAAGTTGAGAAAGTGCTCTCGACATACGACGAGCCTGTCATTGTGGAAGAGTTTCTGCCCGGACGTGAATTCACTGTTGCGATGATCGGAAACGGGTCCACAGCAGAAGTGCTCCCGATCGTAGAAATACTTTTTGATTCTCTCCCGAAAGGTGTCAACCCGATTTATTCGTTCGAGGCCAAATGGATTTGGGACCAGGCCTCGAGCCCGCTTGATATTTTCAAATGCCCTGCAAAGTTAGATCCCGCGCTCCAAACCAGTATCGCAGACCTCTGCAAGAAAGCGTATAGAGTGCTGAGGTGCCGCGATTGGTCGCGCATTGATGTTCGCCTCGACAAGAACGGAATCCCCAATATTATCGAGATCAATCCTCTTCCCGGAATTCTGCCCAAGGTTGAAGACAATTCGTGTTTTCCCAAGGCCGCCCGTGCTGCTGGAATGTCTTACGACGAGATGTTGAACCGTGTGCTGGATGAGGCCTGCAAACGCCACAGGTTAGCCATATGAGCTCTAACCCGTTGATATCGAACGAGATGCAGATCCATCCAACCCACACATACGGAGCGACGGTATGAGAAAAAAGCTGCATGTTTCGGTGATCTTCAATGAACCGACAGTGCTTACCGCGGAAGGAAGGAAATTTATTTCCGAATCGGGGACGATCTACGAAGGAGCCGCTTTAGAAAAAGCGCGTGCAGCCGGGCTTGTCGATATGTCCGAGGTGGGCGTCGTAGAAGAAAGGGAGCAGATCCAGACGGCGCTCGGGGAATTGGGATACCAGACCTCGATCTTCAATATGTCGAACAATGTCGAGAAGCTTCTGGAATTCCTTAAGACGGAAAAGCCGGACCTTATCTTCAACCTTGTCGAATCGCTCGGCGACCAGGCAATCCATGAAATGCATGTCGCGGGGATTTATGAAATTATGGAGATACCGTACACCGGTTCTCCCACTATTACCCTCGGCACATGCCTGAACAAGGCGCGGACGAAAGAGATCCTTTCCTTCCACGGCATACCCACTGCCCGGTTCCTCGTCTGCAAGCAGGTGAACGAGATTGACGCGGATAATTTCGGGTTGACCTTCCCCCTAATCGTGAAGCCGGCGAAGGAAGACGCGAGCGTCGGCATCGACAACGACTCGATCGTCGATTCGATGACCGCATTGAAAAAACGGGTGCGGCACATTTTCCAGGAGTTTGACCAGCCGGCGATTGTCGAGGAGTACATCGAGGGGCGCGAATTGAACGTTGCCGTCCTCGGAAACGGGAAGCCTGTCGTCCTCCCGATATCTGAAATTGATTTCTCCGGACTCCCCGCCGGCTATCCGAAAATTGTCACGTACGATGCGAAGTGGCTCAACGGATCAGTTGAGTACGAAGGAACGAAGGGAGTCTGCCCGGCTGATCTTCCGCCGACCGTCGAGGCGCGCGTCAAGGAACTGGCGTTACAGGCGTTCTCCATCATGGGCTGCCGGGATTACGCCCGCATCGATTTTCGACTGGCAAAAAATAACAAGCCGTATGTCCTCGAAGTGAACCCCAATCCGGATATCTCGGACGACGCCGGGTTCATCCGCTCGACGACGACGTACGGTTATACTTTCAATGAGACGATCGGAAAGATTGTTGAATGTGCGCTGAAGCGGAACCCGTAGCCGATCTCTCCCGTAATTCTTGGAGCGGCCATGAACATTCGTCCTCTCCGGCGTGAGGATCAGGAACCGATCGAGCGTCTCTTGCGTGCGACGGATGTCTTTAGTGAAGAAGAAATAGGCGTGGCGATTGAGTTGGTCGGAATCTATCTCGATGATACAGAACAAAAAGATTACGAGCTATTTACCGCTGTTGATGAAACCGAAGCAGTCAGAGGTTATGTCTGCGTCGGTCCCACGCCGGCGACGCTAGGGACGTACGACCTTTATTGGATTGCCGTGACGCCGGCGGAACATGGAAAAGGGGTCGGCTCGCAGCTCCTTCGCTTCATCGAGGAACATCTGAAGGCAAAGGGGGGCAGGATGTTGATCGCGGAGACATCGTCGACTCCGAAGTATGAGAACACCCGCACGTTTTACGAGCGGAAGGGGTTTGTGCTGAACGCACGTATCAAAGATTACTACAAGCCGGGAGATGACCTGATCATCTACGGAAAAAATTTATAAACATCAAAGGTACTTTTTTGTATGGAACTATGGCAGGAAATGCTGAGGGCGAGTGTTGACAGCGGAAAAGACCTCGTCGAACGGTTTAACTTCGACAAGGGACTCGCGGAAAAACTCAACTCGCTGTTCCACATCCGCATCAACCCCTACTACCTCAGCCTCATCCGGTATCCAGGCGATCCTATCTGGCTCCAATGCATCCCGGACGCGCAAGAGCTTATGGAAGATGATTTTCCGCTCGACCCGCTGAACGAAGAAGCCGACAGCCCGGTTCCGAGCATTACGCACCGGTACCCGGATCGTGTCTTGTTTCTGACGACGAGCCAATGCTCGATGTACTGCCGGTTCTGCACACGCAAGCGAAAAGTCGGAGATTCCGGAAAGATCAGCATGAAGTTCATCCAGAGCGGACTCGATTATATCGCAGCCCATCCAGAGATTCGCGACGTGATCCTTTCGGGGGGCGATCCGTTGATGCTCACCGATGTGATGCTGGAGAAGATCATTTCGGGACTTCGGGCAATTCCACACGTCGAGATCATACGGCTTGGAACGAAGATGCCCTGCGTCCTTCCCCAGCGTATCACGCCGAAATTATGCAAGATGCTGAAGAAGTACCATCCAATTTACGTGAACACTCATTTTAATCATCCGTGGGAGTGCACCACAGAAGCCAAGCGCGCCTGTGAAATGCTTGCCGACGCGGGGATCCCTGTCGGAAACCAGGCAGTGCTCATGAAAGGCGTCAACGACAACGCCGACGTGATGCTGGAACTGATGCGCAAACTGCTCACCATGAGGGTAAGGCCCTATTATTTATACCAGGCAGACATCACCAAAGGAGCAAATCATTTCCGGACCCCGGTGAGCGTGGGATTGGATATCATGGACAAGCTCCGCGGGCACACCTCCGGTCTGGCAATTCCGTACTACGTGATTGATGCACCCGGAGGCGGAGGGAAGATCCCGCTGCTGCCGCAATACGTTCTCGGACGGAATGGCAACAATATCATCCTTCGCAACTTCAAATACGATATTTATCAGTATCCTGATGTCGAGGAAGAAGAGAAGAAGCCCGAGGTACAGCTCGAACGCCGGTACATGCGCAAGAGAACAAAGCCGGGGAGGAAGAAAGTGTATGAAAACCAGCCAACCCGAGCCGAACTTACCACGGAGTAAGATTCAAAGTCCCGCACCTGCGGGACTTTTTATTTTCATCCCTCCGATCGGTCATTGCAGAGCGGATGAGGAGAAGAAATGATTGCTGGCGAAAATAAACTGTTATCCAAAATGCACCACTGCCGATTTTTGGATTAACCTTACTTCCAGATGCCCAAACAAAAGCTCATTTGGTCCCTTTTCGGCTATGCGATCCTGACTTACCTTTGGTTCGAACTTCCATTCAACCTTTATGAGCCGACCCGGACATTCCATCTCCCGAGCCTGCTATGGCTCACGCATCTGTTCAATCTGTACATTCATGAAGCGGGGCATTTTTTCTTCAGATTTTTCGGCAGCGATGACCTCTACATCCTGGGGGGATCGATAATGCAAGTGCTCGTCCCGTTTGTCTGGTTTATTGTGGCGCGTCACGAGGAATCTGCACTTGCCCCGGTTGCCGTCTTTTTCACAGGGCTCAGCCTGGTGGATGTTAGTATTTACGCGAGGGATGCGGAAACGCAGATCCTTCCCCTGCTGGGGGGACATCATTCAAAACATGATTGGGCAACTTTTTTAGGCGGTCATGACATGCTGGATTGGGGAGTGCCTCTGGGAAACCTCTTCTACTTTTCCGGATTGTTGATATCCCTCGGTGCACTCATCTGGGGAGTCAATCTGTCCTTCCGTCTGTATCAACAAGCTCGTCTCGAGGCCTCTCTTTCTCCGCCGGGAGGGAAACTGACAGACTAAGAACCGTCCGTTGTGTTCATCCACATTCTTCACCGGTTCTTTCCAGCGTTCCCGATCTTTGAATAAGCTGATGACAGCAACAACTTTGGACTTCGGACCAAGGACCATGATCGCTTCATCTTGTTTTTCCTGGCCCTTTTAGCTACCTTTTCTCCGTGAGAATTCCCGACGACAAAATACTGGAAATCCGCAACGCGACCGATATTGTGGAATACATCGGCATGTTCGTGAAATTGAAGAAGAGGGGAAAGAATTATGTAGGACTCTGTCCCTTCCACTCAGAGAAGACCCCCTCTTTCAACGTCAGTCCGGACAAAGCGATGTACTACTGCTTCGGGTGCAGCCGCGGGGGCGATGTTGTGAAGTTTGTCATGGAATGGGAGAAAGCGACTTACGTCGAAGCGATTGAGATCCTTGCAGAGCGTGCCGGTATCCAGATCGTTCGGACTGAAGAGGCAATGCAGTCGGCAAGCGAGACGGAGAAGCTGTATTCCGCCTGCACCTTTGCAGCACGGCGTTTCCACAAGAATTTGACCGGGACGGAAGAAGGAGCCTTTGCCCTGAAATATTTCCAGTCCCGCGGCTTCTCAGAGAAAACCATCACAGAATTCGGCCTGGGTTATTCAGCCCGCGCATGGGATGCTCTCGTGAAGAATGCGGGAGATGAAGGAATTAAACCGGAGTATCTGGAGAAGGTAGGCCTTGCGCGAAAAAGGGAGGACGGCGGATATTACGACGCTTTCCGCGGCAGGGCCATGTTCCCGATTTTTTCCACCACGGGAAGAGTGATCGCGTTCGGAGCACGCAAACTTTATGACGACGACACGTTGGGGAAATATATTAACTCTTCCGAAACGCCGATTTATCACAAGAGCAAAATCCTCTATGGACTATCTCAAGGGAAAGAAGCGATTCGCGAAAAAGATGCGGCCGTGCTTGTCGAAGGCTATGCGGATCTTCTCTCCGTCTATCAGGCAGGGACAAGAAATGTGGTGGCCTCCAGCGGTACCGCCCTCACGGTTGAGCAAATCCAGCTTATCGCCCGGTATACCAAGAATATTGTCTTCGTCTACGATGCCGATTCCGCGGGGGTCTCTGCGATGGTACGCGGGATTGAGTTGATCCTCGAGAATAACCTGGATGTCCGTATCGCGGAACTTCCCGAAGGAGAAGACCCCGATTCTTTTGTGAAGAAGCAGGGAGGTGAAGCGTTCGAGGAGTTATTGTCGAAAGCGGTCACGTTTGTCGATTTCAAGGCAAATACGCTCCGGCGAGAAGGGAAACTTGATTCGCCGGAAGGGAAAGCGGAGGCCGTCCGCACGCTCGTCCAGACGATCTCGAAAATCAAGGATCCGCTCCGGCAGACTTTTTTTATAAAAGACGTGGCCGAAAAATACAAGCTCTACGAATCGGCTCTGTACGCCGAGCTGGAGAAATTTAATAAGAAGGTACCGGAAAGATTCCTGAATCCATCTACGCGGAAATCGGAGCCGCCCCCAAAGGTAGGGAAGGAAGAAAGCAAGGGAGATGATCCGCGCGAAGTCCCGCTCGAGGAGAAAGAGCTTCTTTCCGTTGCTCTCGACGAGCCGCAGCAGATGATTCCATTCATCTTTTCCTATGTCCGCGCGGAGGAGTTCTCTCACTCGAAAACGCGAGAGATAGCACAACTCCTCATCGACGAATATGATGAGAAGGGAGTGGTCGACGTCAAATCTGTTCTCACAAGGGCATCGACCGATGAGGTGCGGAAGATGATCTCCGACCTTTCGTTCTCCCGCTACCAGCTTGGAACGCGCTGGGATACGGTAGGAGCCCGGTTAAGCGAAACCCGAACCTGGGAGAGAGCTGGCGGAGCGATCAAGCGTCTGAAGAAAAGAGTGCTGGAACTCGAGCTTGCAGAAAATCAGCGCAGGATGAAAGACGCCTCGATCAATGGACTGGATACATTGAAGTTCCTGCAGAGGCACCAGGAAATATTCAAGGCGCTCAAGGAAATAGAAAACCTGCAGTTGTCGAAACCTGAGGTCAAATAACTCCGCGTTTTTTTTGCAGGATTGCGGGTGGCCGAACCCGCAGAGGGAATCCAATTTCAGGAATCTGCCCACGAAATCACTTAGAGTATTGAAGCGGCGAGCAGTCTGCAAATAGGAAATTGCCGATGGCTGAAGTTACGTACGAAGTGTGGAAATCCAAGGAGCTCTCGGCAAAGTATCTGACCGGCGTCCGTGGCGCAATTCGATTCGCCGCCGAACAAATCGACATCATGATGAGGGTTATTCAGGAGAGCGGGATGCACGTGGCGGCTTTCCTGGATCTCGGATGCGGAGACGGCATACTGGCCGCTTCAATTCTGAAGACTTATCCGCAGGCCTCGGCAGTTCTGCTGGATTTCTCCGAACCGATGATTCAGGCAGCAAAGCAGAAGCTCTCTGCATATGCGGGGAATGTCGACTGTGTAACATTTGACTATAGCGACAAGCGATGGGTTGGAAAGATGCAGGGAAAAGCGCCCTTCGATCTGATCGTCTCTGGATTCTCCATTCATCATCAACCAGATTCGCGAAAGAGGGAGATTTACGCGGAGCTTTTTGAGCTACTTTCCGCCGGAGGTCTATTTCTTAATCTCGAGCATGTTCTCCCCGCTTCCGAATTAGGCCATCTTCTGTTCGATAGTTACTTCATCGATTCGCTCTATGAAATGCACCACAAAACCGATCCAACCATCTCAAGAGAAAAAGTTGCGGCAGAATACTTGAACAGGGACGACAAGGCAGCGAATAAATTGGCGCCTGTTGAAACTCAATGTAAATGGCTGAGGCAGATTGGGTACCGGGAAGTGGATTGTTATTTCAAGGTATTTGAATTGGCGCTGTTCGGCGGAAGAAAACCGTGATTCTTTCGAAAGGAAAACTGCAATGAGAGTTATGGGAAAGGGAGGCCCGTCGGTATCGGAGATCGGCCTCGGCTGCATGGGGATGTCTGATTTCTATGGCCCTGCCGACGAAACCGAAAGTATCGCGACTATCCATGATGCGATCGATGCAGGTATTAGTCTGCTCGATACAGGAGACTATTATGGAATGGGCCACAACGAAATGCTTATCGGAGAAGCGTTGAAAGGTAGAAATCGCGCCGGCGTGCAGATAAGCGTGAAGTTCGGCGGCATGCGCGATCCCAAAGGAAATTGGGTTGGAAACGATGGACGGCCTGTTGCCGTAAAAAACTTCCTGGCATATTCGCTCAAGCGGCTCAGGACAGACTACATCGATGTATATCGGCTTGGGCGTGTCGATCCGGCCGTGCCGATTGAAGAGACGGTCGGCGCCATTGCCGAAATGGTGCAGGCAGGGTACGTACGCTACATCGGCCTCTCGGAAGCGGGCGCAGCGACCGTGCGGCGAGCCCAATCCGCTCACCCGATCTGCGATTTGCAGATAGAGTATTCCCTCTTTTATCGCGGCATCGAAAAAGAAATTCTTCCCGCGTGCCGCGAACTTGGTGTCGGTATCACTGCTTACGGCGTACTGTCGCGTGGACTTCTTACCGGACATTGGCTCAAAGATCAGGGGGGTGCCCCCGGCGATTTCCGGAAACACAGCCCGCGATTCAGCCCTGAGAATGTCGGCCACAACCTCGCTCTTGTCGAGGCCTTGCGGGTAGTTGCCGAAAGAAAGGGAACCACCGTAGTTCAACTCGCAATAGCATGGGTCCTCTCACGCGGAAAGGACATTGTGCCTCTCGTTGGCGCGCGGAGGCGCGACCGTCTCAAAGAAGCGTTGGGATCGCTTAAGGTCGTTCTCACTTCCGAAGACCTGGAGAACATCGAACGTGCAATTCCTTTCGGATCGGCAGCGGGGGATCGATATCCGTCTCAGATGATGGGCACGCTCGACAGCGAGCGGTAAGAATCGGAAGAACCGAAATAGGAGAAAAGAAAAATGAAGTTCAAAGCTATAGTATTTGGAGCCACCGGCATGGTCGGCGAAGGAGTCCTTCACGAATCCCTTTTGCATGGCGATGTTGAATCTGTTCTCGCTGTCGGCCGGCGGTCTTGTCAGGTGAGCCATCCAAAACTGAAAGAAGTAATTCATCAGGACATGTTCAACCTGGCTCCGATCGAGCAGCAGCTCAAGGGCTACGATGCGTGCTACTTCTGCCTCGGCGTTTCATCCATCGGAAAAAATGAAAGCGAATACACGCGGCTGACGTATGATCTCACGATGAATGCGGCCAGGATGCTCGCAAAACTCAATCCGGGAATGACATTCTGCTATGTCTCAGGAACCGGCACAGACAGTACCGAAAAGGGGCGCACCATGTGGGCAAGAGTGAAAGGGAAAACTGAGAACGACCTGATGAAACTGCCGTTCAAATCTGTTTTTGCTTTCAGGCCTGGATTTATCAAGCCGACAAAGGGGCTCAAGAACGCATTTGGGGCTGCCAAAGTTATGGGTGTTTTCTATCCTCTGCTCCGAATGTTGTTTGCCTCTTATATCTGCACGCTGCACGATCTCGGACTCGCAATGATACAGGTGACGGCTGCTGGTTACACGACGAATGTCATCGAAAATGTTGACATCGCAAAGCTTGCACGTCAGAACGAAAATCGAACCTCATAGCAAGATTCAGACGCAATCTTGAAAATGGAGCCCTATTTCAACGCCACCGGGCTGCCATGCTAGACCCGGTTCTAACGTGGTAAACTCCATGAAGCGTCCATGCCGATCGAATTGAGATCTGGGAGCCGCAGGAAAGAAGCACTCAATGAATGAGAATCCGCCCTCCTAAAAATGACACCCTCACCAATACGACAACAACAATGAAAAAAAGTATTCAAATTCTTGCGATCGCGACAATAATATCCTGCGTCCCGGCATTGGCGCAAGGACCGAAAGACTCCGTTTATCTCGACCTCTCGAAAGCCAGATACATTATCAGCCGAAACATCTACGGTCATTTCGCCGAGCATCTCGGCCATGGTATTTATGGCGGATTCTGGGTGGGTGAGAGTTCGAAGGTGCCGAACATTCGGGGAATCAGGACCGATGTCGTCGAGGCGATGAAGAAGATCAAAGCCCCCGTACTCCGGTGGCCGGGAGGCTGCTTTGCAGACGGGTACCATTGGCGGGACGGGATTGGACCAAAATCGACAAGACCTTCGCTTATCAATACTTCGTGGGGGGGAGTTACTGAAGACAATAGTTTTGGAACTCATGAGTACCTCGATCTATGCGATCAGCTCGGATGCGCGCCGTACATCAGCGGCAACCTCGGGAGCGGAACAGTCCAGGAAATGTCTCAGTGGGTCGAATACGTCAACTCAGCGAATGAAAGCCCCATGACTGAGTTGAGAAATAAGAACGGCCGGAAAGATCCATGGAATGTTCCATACTGGGGAATTGGCAACGAAGCGTGGGGTTGCGGCGGAAACATGAAGCCGGAGCACTACGCCGACCTAGCCCTTCAATATGGAACATTCATGAAGGACTTCGGCTCGAACCGCGTCAACAAAATTGTCGTTGGTCCCAGCGGAGATGACTATCACTGGACCGAAGTCGTGATGCAGGCAATGGGCAATTCGATCTGGGGCCTCTCGCTTCACTACTATACATGGTGCAACGACGAAAACGCAACGAATGTCACGGAGAAGAGCTGGTACAGCACAATGGTGAAAACCCTCCAGATGGAAGAACTCATCAAGAGACATTCGGCCATCATGGATAAATATGATCCAGGGAAGAGCGTTGCGCTCGTTGTTGACGAATGGGGAGCGTGGTACGCAGTGGAACCGGGGACAAACCCGGCTTTCCTTTTTCAACAGAACACTCTTCGCGATGCCCTCGTTGCCGGCATCAATTTGAATATTTTCAACAATCACTGCAACCGGGTAAAAATGGCAGCCGTGGCGCAGGCGATCAACGTGCTTCAGTCGGTCATCCTGACGAACGGGAATGCCATGGTGTTGACGCCAACCTATCATGTGTTCAATATGTATAAGGTGCATCAGGATGCGGTCCTGATTCCGGCCGTCGTGAAAACGGACAGTATCACGGTCCAGAAAAGCCGGATACCGGCGCTGAGCGTTTCGTCATCCATAGACAAGAACGGAAAAATTCACATCACGATCTGCAATCTCAGCGCGACAACGGACAAAAAGCTCGCCTGCCGGATCGGTTCGTTCAAAGTCGAATCGGTGAGCGGACAAATTTTGACGTCGGACCGTCTGGATGCACACAATACTTTTGAACAGCCGACCAACATCGAGCCGCAATCTTTCGCCGGATTCAAAGCGAAAGACCACAGTGTCGATGTCGATGTGCCGCGGCACTCCATCGTTGCGCTGGAGCTAACCGGTTCATCGGAGATCGAAGCTCCGCACGTGGACGAAAAGCATCTCAGGCAGGGGCTACTCTACCAGTACTACGAAGGAAGCTGGCAGCGTCTTCCGGAATTTTCAGAACTGACGCCGTTGAGATCGGGGATCGCCAAGAGTGCAACGATACCGGAAGGGACCGCTGATCTTGATTTTGGACTGGCATTCTCCGGCTATATCAAAATAGAAAAAGACGGAATCCATCAATTTTACCTCACATCCGATGACGGATCCAAGCTGGCTATCGACGGCGAGACGATCGTGTCAAACGACGGACGGCATGCCATGGTGGAGGCATCGGGTACTGTCTTCCTTAAAAAGGGATACCATGCGATTGATCTTTCGTTCTTTCAGGCAGGGGGAGGCAGCGGGTTGCAGCTGATGATCCAAAGCCCAGGAAAGGAAAAGGAACTTATCGACGGAAATACGCTCTACCATCTCAACGAAAAATAGGAGAGGGTGTGTTTTTTGCGTTTAGAGAGTGCTGAAATGTAAGAGGGGAGTCCCTCACTAGACTCTCTTACATATTCTTAATGATTGCCTCGCCAAATTCCGAACACTTTATTTCTTTTGCCCCTTCCATCAGCCGGGCGAAGTCGTATGTAACCGTCTTCGCCTGGATCGATTTGTTTAATCCTCTCACAATCAGGTCGGCAGCTTCAGTCCAGCCAAGATAGCGGAGCATCATCTCGCCGCTGAGAATGAGTGATCCGGGGTTGACTTTGTCCAGGCCTGCGTATTTTGGTGCGGTGCCGTGTGTTGCCTCGAAGACGGCGTAGCCGTTCTGGTAGTTGATATTCGCCCCGGGCGCGATGCCGATCCCTCCAACCTGAGCAGCCAGCGCGTCGGAGATGTAGTCGCCGTTCAGGTTAAGCGTGGCGATGACTTCATACTCGGCCGGCCTGGTGAGGATCTGTTGCAGAAACGCATCTGCGATAACGTCTTTGATGAGGATTTTCCCGGCTGGAGGATTCCCTCCGCACTCTTCCCATGAGACCACCTCGTTTGAGAATTCGCGTTTGGCTAGTTCGTAGCCCCAGTCGCGGAATCCCCCCTCGGTGAACTTCATGATGTTCCCCTTGTGGACAAGCGTGACGGATTTGCGCTTGTTTGCTATAGCGTACAGAATTGCCGCTCTTACGAGCCGTTCCGTACCCTCCTGGGAAACCGGCTTGATGCCGATGCTCGACGATTCGGGGAATCGAATTTTCTTTACATTCATTTCTTTTTGGAGCCACTCAATAACCTTCTTCGCTTCAGGTGTGCCGGCTTTCCATTCGATTCCGGCGTAGATGTCTTCAGTGTTTTCCCGGAAGATCACCATATCGACAAGTTCGGGATGTTTCACCGGAGAGGGAACGCCGGCAAAGTACTGCACCGGACGAAGGCAGACGTACAGGTCCAGCATCTGACGCAGGGTCACGTTGATTGAGCGGATTCCTTTTCCCACCGGCGTCGTCAGCGGTCCTTTGATGGCAACGACGTAATCCTTGATCGCTTCGAGAGTATCGTCGTGAAGCCAGGTGTTCTCGCCGTAGATCGTGTTTGCCTTTTCTCCGGCGTAAACTTCGAACCAGTTGATCTTCTTGGCGCCTCCATACGCTTTCGCAACGGCGGCGTCGAAGACTTTCCGCGATGCCTTCCAGATGTCGGGGCCTGTGCCGTCACCCTCGATAAAACAAATGATCGGATCATTTGGAACGGCAAGTCTTCCGTTGGCAACTGAAATCTTATGTCCCGTTGACGGGGGAGTTAACTTTGCGTACTGTGGCATAGACCATCCCTTTGAGCGACACGTTAGTCGTGAATCGAGGCGCGAATCTTTTCCGCGACACCCTTCATGTCGTTCCCCTCGTAGCGCTTCAGTTTGAGGACGAAGCGTATGTTGTCGTCTGCGTACCGCGGGGTGACATGGATGTGAAAATGAAACACCGATTGTCCGGCGACGACGCCGTTATTCGAGAAAAAATTGAATCCCTCCAGCCCAAAACTCTTCACCAACGCGCTCGACACCACATGCACGGCATGCATGATGCCGGCCAATTCCTTCTCCGGGACCTCCAGGAAATCCTTATGATGGTTTTTAGGAATGACAAGCGTATGGCCGTAATGGATGGGGTTCACATCCAGAATAGCGACGGCGCAATTGTTTTCGAAGAGCACTTCGGCGGGTATTTCTCTTGCGATAATTTGACAGAAAATGCATCCCATCGATCAGCCGCGCTCCCTCAATGGAGACGCTCCCGCCCGGGGAAGAGAAATGCTTTTTCCCAAACCCGTGACGGGCCGAGAATAGAGTGGAATGAGTCCTATGCTTTTCAAGAGATCCGCTTGTTGCGTACTTGAGGTTTGATGGCAATCGGTGTGCCGAAAAAAATATCAAAAAAAATCCCGAAAGTCAACGCTTGAGGTAATTCGGAAGAAGGAACTTGGCTGCGAAGATCATCCTCACAAGAGCATGCTCAATGTCTCCAGAATTTTAGGAGGGATTCTGCGCGATCACTTCGAATGATTATTCGCCGGACCCTTCTTCTTTTCCACCATGGCTTCGCACGAAGGACAAAATCGCTCAGACTTGACGTCGATGTCCTCGGCGGTTGTGGATGTATGCATGACACAGCGATAATCATGACAGTGGATGAGGCCAAACGTGTGGCCAAGCTCATGAACGGCCTCCTTGAGGAGGCGTTCCATGACGAGCTCCTGGTTCGCGGGGAGACCATAGAGCGTGTTGTCCAGCCGATGACTCGAAACCACGGCCACGGGGCCGTCGAGCTGAGCTTCACCGAAGACATAGGTCAACACGGGGACGAAAAAATCCACTGAGGTGATTCCGAGGATCTTGCCGTCCAGGTCGGGAAAACGCTGAAGAAACGCGGAGATGACCGATGTGGAATTGTATTGATTTCTGTAGACGTCAAAGGCGAAGGCAGGGTCGATCGTGCCGTCCAAACGCATTTCGACCGGAACCTGGAAAATGGAACGGAGCGGGACGATGAGACCCTTGATCAGACTTTCATCGCACGGCGGCACGGCAAAGAGGCAAATTGAAGACATGGGTCACGGTTTCGAAAGCCCGTACTTGGCAATCTTGTTGTATAGCGTCACGCGGTCGATTGAAAGTATTTCAGCCGCGCGGGTGATGTTCCATCCAGTCTTTGAGAGGATAGCCTCAATATGGGCCTTCTCCACCGATGCGATCGAGTCGTCCGTCGGAGTGTGGTGCTTGGTCACCATTTGGAACGGCAGATCGCCTGGACGAATCGACGGCGGCTTAGCCAGGACCATCGCCCGTTCGATCACATTTTCGAGCTCACGCACGTTGCCCGGCCAGTCATACCTGACGAGCAGGTCGACGGCCTCCGGAGAGATTTCGACGACCGGCTTGTTCATGATCGCCGAATATTTCTTGAGGAAATGCTGAACGAGAAGCGGGATGTCGGTTCGCCGTTCCCGGATCGGGGGGATAAAGACCGTAAACACGTTCAAACGGTAATACAGATCCTCCCGGAAAGTGCCGTCCTTCACGGCGGCTTCCAGGTCCCGATTCGTAGCGCAGATGATTCTAAAGTCGCTGTGGGTTACTTCGTTTCCGCCGACGCGCGTAAACTGCTTCGATTCGATCACACGGAGGAGCTGCACCTGCATTTTCTGGCTGATCGTTCCGATCTCGTCGAGAAAAATCGTTCCCCCGTCTGCCATCTCGAATTTTCCTTTGCGCCGGTACTGGGCGCCCGTAAACGCGCCTTTCTCATGACCGAAGAGTTCGCTCTCCAGGAGCGTTTCGGGTACTGCCCCGCAATTCACGGCGATGATCGGAAAATAGCGGCGTACACTGTTGGCATGAATGGCGCGCGCAATCAACTCCTTCCCCGACCCGCTTTCTCCGCGAATCATAACAGTGGTGTCTGTCTGCGCAACGGTTTTCGCCAGCTCTATCACTTTCTTCATTTGAGGGCTGTTGCCGATGATCTCGTCCCCCGAAATGATTTCCGAAAGATGTTCCCGCAACAGTGCATTCTCGCTTGCGAGCTTTTTCTGCCGCAGCGCATTGATGACGAGGTGGGACAGGTGATCGGGGTCGACAGGCTTGGTGACGTAGTCGAAGGCTCCTTCCTTAAGAGCCTGCACCGCGCTTTCGACAGAAGCGAATGCGGTGATCATGATCGTCGTGATGGAAGGGTCGATTTCCCTCAACCGTTTCTGCAGCTCGAGTCCGCTCATGCCGGGCATCTTTATATCAAGGAGAACAATATCCCACGGCCCGTCGTTCATTTTCTTCAAAGCATGGGCCGCATCCTCTGCCGTCTCGACTTTGTAGCCGTCCTGCTTGAACCATTTGGAGAGGGAGTCGCGAACCACCAGTTCATCGTCTACGACGAGGAGAGAGTTTTGTTTATCAGGTTTTTCGTTCATTGTCATCTGCTTTCAGTAAAGTAGTTCCCGCAACACCTGTGGGACGCTGCATCGTGTTGGGGGGCAAGAGTAGTGTGAAGGTTGTTCCCGCGTGAGGCTGCGATTGGACCGTGATTGAACCGCCGTGCCGTTCAACGATGCCATAGACGACAGCGAGCCCCAGGCCCGTTCCTTTCCCGTTTTCCTTTGTTGTAAAGAACGGCTCAAAAATATGGGGCATGGCGTCATCAGAGATCCCGATGCCCGTGTCCGCGATTGTAATCTGGATAGCGCCGGTCTCGTTGATGCGGCATGCGTTCAAGGTAAGCGTGCCGCCTTCGGGCATCGCCTCTACCGCATTGATCTCTATCGCGAGAAGAGCCTGTTCGATTTGTTCCGGCGCGCAGAACAGCATGAGAGGATGCGATTCATAATCCGCTTTCAACGTAATGTTATGCATGTGCAAATGATGATCGATGAGCTTGATGGATCGATCGATCATCATTCGAATGTCCGCATCGCTGTACTCGCCGACTTTCTGCTTTGAAAAGAGAAGGAGGTTCTTGACGATATTTCCGCAGCGGGCAGTCTCGTCGGCAATGATGCTCAGTTCGCTCTGGATCTCTTTAGCGTCGTCCGGGCTCAAGATTCCTTCCCGCACAGTTCGTTTAAGGAGCTTGGCGTAGGTAAGGACTCCCTCGAGGGGATTGTTTAACTCGTGTGCGACGGTCGAGGCGAGTTTTCCAAGCGACACCATCTTTTCCATCTGCACCATGTTGACCTGGGCGCGGCGAAGCTCTTCGGTCTTCTCGGCGACGCGCCCTTCCAGTGTTTCCGCCCATTGTGTCAATTCATTCCGTGCCCGCATCAGTTCTTCCGCCATCTGGTTGAAGGAATCGGCCAGCCTTCCGATCTCATCTCTCGATTTGACGGTGATACGATAGTTCAGATTTCCTTTTGTAATCTCCTGTGTCCCGAGCGTGAGTTTCCGTACCGGGATGTTCACGACGAGCCAGATGAAGAGTCCCACGAAAGCGGTCATGCCGATGAACATGAAAACGGCGTTCAGGTATTGAGATCGGTTGAGGCTGGCGAGATGCTCGTCGATGTCGCGGAGAGGCATCATCACGTCGAGAACGCCGAGGACGGTCTGCGATTCCGGATGTGCGTGGCATGCGGCAGAAGAGCAGGTTGAGTCGTTCCGTATCGGCACAATCATCCCCAAGACTCTATAGCCTTTGGGTGAAGAAAAGATTCGACTCAATTCCAACGGGTTGGCGGAGAGGGGAGGCGTGTCCTGCGAGTGACATGCGGTGCATGCCTCCGCATTCATGTCGACGCGGGTTCCTACCTCCTGCGGCAAAGTCGAAAGGGCAATTTCTCCCTTTTTGTTGTAGATTCGGATCGCTTCGATCCCCGGCTCGGTTCCGATGGTCGTCAGGATTTGATGGAGATCCTCCTGGCGGTTCAACATCATGCTGTATTTCGTCGACCGCTTGATGACATCCCCGATGCGATTAGCTCCGTGAACGGCATCCTGCATGTACTGCTCAGCCTGGTGTTCGACGCTGAGTTTCGTCAGCAGCGCCGTTCCAGCGAACATGACGATAAAAAGAACTAAGAAGACCCTGAACGCGAGTAAATTGGTAAATTTCATCCTATTCTCCTTCGGTGTTTAAGACAAGTACCGTGCCATTTCCAAATAGTGAGAAAGAGGGCGAAAATTCTGCCAAATAGTAAGTCATCCTGAACGGAGATACGCAAAAATGCGAAAGAAGGGGGTGTTTTTCTGAATTACACGATGGGTCTGGGAGAGGGAAAGACTTGCAAACCGGCCAATCTGGCGCTTGGACTTAACGAATACCGCAGGCGGCGAAAGGAAGGAGTGTTGTACTCTAGCAGCAGTGCTCAATCAATACGATCAAGCAAAAGGAGCTTGAGTTGCATCCGATCACGGTTTGACGAAGATTCGACTGATAAGCTCGAAATATTTTTTGTGTCCGAGGACTTCTTGAATGCTCTTGATTGGCTCGCCGCCGTCGTACAGAGTCGAGCCCACTGCCGGCTGGCTTCGGCGGAACGACGCCGCAAATCTGTCCTTCAGCTCTGCCGCTTCCTTACGAATGATTGAATCGAATTCGTCGGCCGCCAAGAGTTCGCCTTCTTTTCTCAACTCGGTCCCCTTCTTTACCTTAAGGATCCATCCTGAATCGTAGGGATCGTCGAGCAGAAGGTAGGGATGGTCGAGAAGGATGGGGTTGGATTCCATTGCAATTCCGTGGACTGCAGAGCGGAGAGCGATTGTTCCTTCTCTCAAAACCAACCACGTGCATGGAGACTTCAACTCCATGCGTGATGGAGTTTGGGGGAGTACGACGCTCACCACAGGCTGCAAGAAGTAGGCCCCGATGTGATCGATGCCGATGGTGGAAGAAGTCTGAGAGTCGCTTCGCACCCACATATGGCTCCGATGGTATAGCCGGTCGGCCGGGAGTTGAACGGACAAAAGGGGCTGGAAGAAATCTTCAAGCTGACGCTCGAACCGCTGCGACGGTGTTTCCGGGCGGGGCGTCGCACGCTCCGGAACAGGAGCGTGAAGGGATGAAAGGGAAGGCTCGCTGGCCGTTCCATTTCGTTGCCGCATCAACTCGTCAACGGGACAGGCGTCGCAGTTGAATTCTCGGTCGCACATCTTATAGGCGACCATTCCCGCTTCCATCCAAATGCAATACTTGCCGGCAGCAGCGGTACCTGCGTTGTTCAAATCACCGTCATCCATTGTGTCCTCGCAGCGATGAATCTGCATCGACGGTCAAAAAAGCCCCAGTCAGTGCGATGATTAAAATCATTTTGAAACGAGTGTCAACTCTTCCACCATCTCACGATCTGCTCCATGATTGGTAGGAATCTCATGTTGTCCCGCGAACACGGGGAAGTACTTTGCGACATAATAGAACGCAACAAATCCGCCGGTGGCGAGGGCGACAGTGATCGATAATTCCTGCCATGAGGGTATGTACGTCCTCTGGCCCCATCGCTCCATGCTTGTGATGGCAGTGTTCATTCTGTTGGCCACAAATCCAATGATAACGAGCGCAGCCGTATAGAACAACCCGTCCCTGCTCGTTCTGATCTTTTTGGAAAGCAGCAGAAAGAACGGAACGATAACGCCCAGCGTAAGCTCTCCGATGAACATGATGCTTTGGTATGTCGGCCGGAAAACGTATTGTAGCGCATCTCGGCTCATTAAATCCTGGATGCGTACCGTAAAGAACAATGCAAGAACGACGGCCAGGACCTTGGCAAGTTCGCTGAACAACGGCATACGGATCTCGCGTCCGAAGGTACGGGCCGCCACAAACGATGAGAAGATCACCATCGAAATTCCCGCGGCGACGCACGATATGAAGAAAAGAAACGGAATGATATCAGAATACCAGAGCGGGTGCATCCGTTCCGGGACGATCAGATAGAGCGAACCGAAGGATGATTGATGGAGTGTTGAAAGGATGACTCCGGCGACCACGATCGGCAGTGAAATCGTACGGAGCAGCTTGATTTGTGCATGGAGATGGAATTTCTCGAGCACAACCGGGGCAAATTCCAGCGTCAGGACGGTCGTGTAGAGAATGATGCACCAGGTGATCTCGAACATCACCGAATGGGGGTTCCACATTACGAGCGGATGCCAGAAATTCTGCGGGCGTCCCAGGTCGACGACAAGCACGAGGACGACGAGCATGTATCCGATATAGGCGGTAAGAATCGCAGGGCGGACGATAGGCTCGAATCGTTCCACGTTGAAGACATGGACGGTCGCAGCGATCGTGAAACCGGCAGCAGCCAGCCCTACGCCGATGAAATCGAACCCGATCCAGAATCCCCAGGGAAATTGATCGCTCAAATGTGTCGTGGCGCCGAGGCCCATCGTAAATCGCTCAACGGCTGCGACGGCGCCGGTGGCTATGAGAAGCGTCGCTACAACGTTCCAAAAAGTCGGCTTGAATGAATGTATTCTGCTCAGCATGTTCTCTCTCTCTCAGTTTCGTTCAACGTCTAGTTTCTTTTTTGCTTCTTCGACTTCAAATCTTGTCACTTCGGTCCTGCGAGCCGTGATCCAATGGATACCGAAGAGGACCACACCCGCCGCAACGGAGTATTTGGGGACCTGCGACAGCACCTTCCACGACAGCAAGGGCATGGCGCTGTTCGGCAGGTTCATCGGGAATCCGAGTTTTTCGAACGGTATGTTCGATATAAACAGGACTGACGTTCCGCCGGCTTCGGTAAGCCCGTAGATGTGATCGACGTACGTTCCCGGGGTTGCATCAATTCGTCTTCGCGCCTCTTTGATCAGGTCATCCCGATCTCCGAACACCGTTGCATCGAACTGGCACGCCTCAGCGCACGCGGTCTTGCCGCCGCCCGCGACGCGCTCATAGCACATCTTGCACTTCTGGATCCTCGGCGAAAGCTTGCTCCATTCGTACCGAGGGACTTCAAACGGACAGGCCTGCATGCAGTAGCGGCAGCCGATGCATTTCGACTCGTCATAGACCACTGCTCCCGTTTCGGTTTTCCGGAATGCACCGACGAGGCAGACCGAAACGCAGGTCGGCTCGTTACAGTGCATGCACAACCGGCGGACGAAGGTTTGATCGTCAAAATAACTCTGGACAACCGTGTAGTGAGTCGCCGAAAGCTCGGTAGCCTCTTCCTGAGGAAGGTTGTTTGCGTCGGCGCACGCGCGGGCACACTCGCGGCACCCGACGCATTTCGAAATATCGATTAATAATCCCTTGCTGGTGCTCATCGTCTTCTCCCGATCCCTAGTCTACGTGTAAAAAATTCTGTTCGAATTGCTCGACTTGTGTTGCGCTAAAAGTATCTAGAATTCCTTCTGCGGTCAGGCCGCCGTCCTGCATCAGGACCGGCACGGGCGAACCATCCGCCGAGAAACCGGCGATGAAGTCACGGAGTCGTCCGAATTCCTGCTGAATCCATACCCGGCTCTGTTCGCCGAGCAGCATCGCAGTGAGGTCCGAACCCCTCTGGGGCTTAATGGTGTAGGCCCAACCGTTGCTGAAAAGCGATTCTCTCAACGACTGGGGGTTTTCCTGAATTGTTTCATTGAGTTCCACAATCTCGGCGTCGATCGGCGAACGTGCCGTCATTGTGCGTGATTGATCTTTAATCTGGAGCAGCGGCTCGCCTTTTCGGATGGAGCTTCCCGTTTTCTTCAAGAGCACGAGCTCGGGATTCTTCATCATTCGTAAAACAAAATCGTCCACGCCAATGCGCACCTTGCCCGAAGGGAAGAGCGACATCCAGGTGTGTGACGGTGCGAAGAATATTCCCGGCGGTACGCGCAGCGGGTCGCCGACGGCCTGGACCTGCTGAAGAACGGGCGCCGGTTTGTGCTTCCTTTGCATTACATAATCTACGCCGAGGAAGATGAGAATCATCGTTACAAAGAGGAGGACTGTCATTGTCGTAATCCTTAATTCGCTTATTGAATGTTAGTGTCGTTATTGTATTCTTTGAAGAACTCATCGATCAGAAGCCGCCATTCGTCTGCATTGACAACATCGCTGATGCTGTCGACGAGCGAGCCGCCGTCTTGCATCACCGGACCTACGCGAGGTGCGAACCAGTGCAGCAAGTGGGCCCGCACAGCTTCCTGCCATCGGTCTGCAACGACTCCCTTTAAGAGCCCCCGCAATTCCATGGCGAGGTCGGCCGGGGACATTCTTACAATCCACCCCTTTTCCAAAGGTGAATCGTTGATCGCGGAGGGGTCCGCTTTCAGACGCGGATTGACTTCGACGATCGTTCCGGTAAGGGGAGCAACGGGTGAGAGAGCTTTCGAGCCGTGGATCATCGTCGCCATTCTGTCTCCTTGCCGCACAAATGATCCCACTTGAGGCAATTCGACTGAATCGATCCTGCCGATGAACCGTTGTGTGAATTCATCGACTCCGACGACGACATCTTTAGAAGGTTGAACGAGAGCCCAACTGTGCCCCCGATGAAAATATCGTTCGATGCTCTCGGTCGAAATCGGATTCATCGAAGCTGAGTTGGCCAGAACACCGCTTGCGATTTTTCTGGAGATTGAAAAATACTCGGCCGTCAGCAGAACAACGACCATCAGGATGAACAGTGCTATTACCATATGCTTGCCTCTTATTCTTTTGATCACCCAATAGACATGAAACAATCATGCCAGAGAAGCTTGCAAGTTGGCAATCGGCGGCTAAGATGATGCAGGATTGAGGATTACGCGAGTTCTGCGGGGCGGGAGAGCGGGGATCTGAAAGAGCTGAATGTAAATAAATTCAACGCAAATTGGGCTGACGAGAAATGAAACATGTAAGTCAATACAACATATGAGAATCTGAGATGTAGAATATTGCAACGTACATCGATTAAAAACTCTACAGCAACTTGTCGTTTTCCCCATCATCCCAAATGGAACCGAGTGTCTCCGAGTCTCCAATGAACAATTTCGAGCAAAAATTTCCTACAAATTTCCCCTTTTTCTTGCATTGTGCGAGTGATTTCTTTATTGCCTCGACATCTTCTGCATCGCTCGAAAAACAAAAATTCTCCAAAAAAGCACCGCATTCGGTGCAAAACACCTGCTTCTCTTTCAGCATTGCGGCTCGATCCTGTGGCATCTTCTGCTCCATACCATCCTTCGCGAATAGATTTAGAAAATATAAGTAGAATCCGACGGAACGTGGTTCCATCGAACCATTTTGACGGATCCTGCCCCCAGGGCGAGGACCACCTTGACTCGAGCCCGTTTCAACCGGCACACCCACCCCGGCAACATTATTGCAGCAGGAATGATGCCAACTTCACGCAGTTCCCGACGTCCTATTGGAACTTTACATCGTCCGCAAGCCGTTTGAAAATCACGTACTTCTGGCCTACTTCCACTGGCTGGCTCACTTCGTTTTCACTCAGGTCGCCAAGGACTTTTCGAACTTCATCGCGGTAACGGCAAATGTCAATCTGTCCCAGGTTCCCCCCCTGGTCTTTCGATTGCGAAACGGAGAAACTCGACGCGAGGAGGGCGAAATCCTTCCCTGCACTGAGCAAACCGCGGACAGAGTCGGCGATCTCCGAACTCGGGCAGACAATTTCAGCCAGCCGCATGAGCACAGGTTCTTCGTATTTCACGCGGGCTGCGATATTGATCCACATCGTGAGGGGTTTACCGTTGTGGAGCGCCGGGCTGAATACCCAACTCTTGATCTTTGTCAATGCCAGCGAATCCCATGCGGGGTCTCCGCTCGGGTTCAATATTTCTCCCTTGGCGACGCTTCCATCTTCGGCAACCTGCAATCTCAAATCAAACGAAAGACGGTTTTGAGCCAATCCGTCTGGGAGAGGCGGAAAAGGCTCTTGTTCCACAAGATGCGGGAGTCTGTCGGCCGTATCAACCGGCTGCGTGCTGGCGCAACCGAGAGCGATCAAAGGAATGATGATGAAGAAGACTAACGTTTTCATCTTGCACCTCCTTATAAACACAAAAACCTCATCCATCCGAAAGAATCGGATTCTGAGGTTTGTTCATATTTCGTTGCTGATCCATTTCACCTCCAGTTATGAGGCGGATCGTGTCGCTCGACCAGCAATTGCTTGTTAACTCTCTGAGTCTAGCTTTTCATGCAATGGAAAGATTGAAACATTTCGGTTCAAAGTCAAGTCAGGGCGCGCGCTGCCGCCCGTCAGTTCCTTTTCTGGCCGTACGCCGTCACAAATCCTTCCAGGCCCTTTGCGATCTGCACGGCGATCTTTGTTCTAAAGCTGTCGTTCAGCAGAAGAATCTCATCATCCGGATTTGAGATAAACGCCGTCTCGACAAGAACGCTCGGAAGCTGCGTCGGCGCGTTGAGGGTGAAATTAAAACTTCCGACGACTCCGAACTGGTCCAATCCCAGTTCGAGCATCTTTCCATAGACAATCGTCGCCAGAGATTGAAAACCGAGATGGCGGTAGTAAGCGCTGGTTCCCTTGGACAGCTCGGGATCAGAAGAATTGCCTACGGAGTTGGCGTGGATACTCACCAGAAGCTGAGCACCGGAATTGAGTATTTTCTCAGTCCGGTCGGACATCGGCACGGTCTCGTCTGAGGTTCGAGTCATCACAACATTTGCACCTTTTGCTCTGAGAAGCGAGTCGAGGTGTTTTGCGATGATCAGAGTAATTTCTTTTTCCTTTATTCCCGTCGAACCGATAGCGCCGTCGTTATCCCCGCCGTGCCCGGCATCTACGGCGATCGTCAACTTGCCGAGCACTGAATCGGCCGATATGATCGTGGGAGGACGCCGCACGGTGATGCGCAAATTCGAGGCGTTGTCGTAGACGATATCGTATCCCCAATGCTGCTCATACTTGAGGGTGATAGTCAATCGATACTGCTCGGCCGCGACCTGACTCCAAGCAACGCTTTTTATTCCCTGGCCGGACAGCTGATGCGTAATCCAGTTCGTGTTCGAAGTCGCCCCGAAGATATCGACGACAAGAGCTGCTGGGTTGACTGTTTGCTGGCTTAAATACGGGAGGCGCTGGTCCATGGCAACAGTGACGACGTCCTGCTTGTCGTCGCCAGCAATTGTGAGATTCCCGACGAGAGATTTTGGGTGGGGAGTTTCGAGGGGCAACAGCTGTGCAAAATCGTCCGGCAGCCACGCCTCCATCTGATCGCCGAGCTTAACGCGGAATTGATCTCCCGTTTTTCCCGTCACCACTACGCGCACTCCGCTGCGAAGAGATCCTAGCTTGGCACCTCCCAGCCGATCGGTCCCTACTCCGGCGTTGAGGTATGGACGTTTTCCGATCACTTCCGCAACTCGCGGGAGCTCTTTTGGAATAAGCGAGACCTTGCCCCGGGAGTAGGCTTTCTCGCGGCTGAAGAAGCTTTTGCGGAGCCGGAAACATATTTGAACATTCTTTGTTTCATCGTCTTCCTTCACCTTGTATCTACCGATATAAACTCCGCCGATCCCGCCGTTCTTTCCAGGCGGAAGTTCAGTCATCGGGATCCCCGATTCGACCCCGTCGATATCGAACGTCGCCTTGTATCCCGGACTTCCTTTGAACTTCACTTCGAGGATATCGTCCTTTCCCAGCCATAGATCCTGTGACGGCTCCATCATGACAGTGTCGATAACGAGAGGCTCCCGCGGAGAAGTTTTCGGGGAATCCGGACGGAGGAGAACAAATTCCTTCACCACGGAATCGCCGTTTGCGGCACGAGCGACAAGCCGCAGGATCGAGCTTCCGACAGGCACACTCACAACGCCGCAGAATGCACCGCTCGAGTAGACCTTCGCCTCCTTTCCATTGATGAACGCTTTTGCGGAAGGGGAGGTGCAGGCGGAAATTCGCTGCTTGGCCGCGACGCCGGAGGTTGTGTCCTTCTCCGGTTCCACGACGCGGATGAAGAGGGAGTCGGATGCCGAACGTAAAACGGCACAGTCAGCGCACGAGTAGAGGAGCGCGACCGCGAGAAGGAGAAAAATCTTCAGGTTTCTGTGTCGCATGCAGGCGTGTGGTAAGTGAAAGAACCGGACAAACACAAAATCAAATATTGATACAATATAACAGGGGAGAGCGAAATTTGCACCATAAATTGTCGGGACGTATATTGACAGAATCTCAGCTCGTGTCTCAGATTGACAACGCCGTTGCCCTACGTCGAACTGGCTTGAAACTTTTCCGCTCCTTTGTCGTAAAACCTTTGCCATCATTTATCTTCCATCATCACAAGGTGCGATCTATGAAACGATTGTTTGTTCTCCTGGTCCTTTTGCTCAACGCCTGGTTTTTTCTCTTCTCGCAGCAGGAAGCCCGGCTTCTTCGGTTCCCGACGATCCACGGCGACAAGATTGTCTTCAGCTACGCGGGGGACCTGTATAGTGTTGGATCGAAAGGGGGCATTGCGCGGAAGCTGACCAGCGATATCGGCTATGAAATGTTCGCCCGCTTCTCGCCAGACGGCAAATGGCTTGCGTTCACAGGACAGTACGACGGGAATACCGAAGTCTATGTGATGCCATCCGATGGAGGAGTGCCAAAACGGCTCACTTTTACCGCGACGCTTGACCGGGATGATGTCTCAGATCGGATGGGCCCGAATAACCTCGTTATGGGTTGGAAAGATAGTACTCACATCGTCTATCGGTCGCGAAGAATAGAATGGGATGATTTCAAAGGTCAGCTTTACCTCGCGTCGATCTCGGGAGGAATCTCCGAGCGGCTGCCGCTGCCGCGGGGCGGGTTCTGCTCGTTTTCACCCGACGGGAAAAAGATGGTTTATAATAGAGTGTTTCGTGAATTCAGAACCTGGAAGCGGTACCGGGGAGGTCAGGCTGACGACGTTTGGTTGTACGACTTCGAGACGAAACAAACCACGAATTTGACGAATAATCCGGCTCAGGATATCATTCCGATGTGGGGCGACAATAAGATCTACTTCACATCGGATCGCGATGAACACAAAAGGCTGAATTTATATTCTTACGATCTCACATCAAAAGAAACCAAAAAGCTGACGAACTTTGTCGACTTCGATGTCAAGTTTCCTTCGATCGGCGACAATGCTGTCGTCTTCGAGAACGGTGGATTCATTTATCGCTTTGATGTTGCCACTCAGCAAGCAGAAAAAGTTACAATCTCTATCGATGAGGATTTTGCAATCGGCCGAACGAACGTTGTCGATGTGAGCAAGAGCATTACGAATTTTGAGATTTCGCCCGAAGGCAACCGGGCGCTATTTGGCGCTCGCGGAGATGTCTTCACGGTGCCGGCGAAATACGGCAACACACGCAATCTGACGAAATCGTCGGGAGTACACGAACGTAATTCCAAATGGTCTCCGGACGGCAAATGGATCACGTACATCTCCGATGCTTCCAGTGAAGATGAGATCTGGGTG
>Ga0265338_10002189_pt1 | contig 29934 bp, 34 predicted proteins | sample 42126metaG_FD_193579 | JGI IMG/M metagenome (GOLD analysis project Ga0265338, IMG submission 193579) | Rhizosphere microbial communities from Carex aquatilis grown in University of Washington, Seatle, WA, United States - 4-21-26 metaG | ecosystem: Host-associated > Plants > Roots > Rhizosphere...
GGCCGCTGCTGCCGCTCAGCGTCATGACGAAGAGCTAAAGACTACCTACGACAAGAAACGAGCTGAAGGCAAACGTTACCGTGAAGCTACCATTGTGGTTGCCAGGAGAGTCATTACCAGAGTCTATACCGTCTGGAAGAGAGGTACGGTGTACCAGAAGAAAATTGCTTGACACGCTATTCTAGGTCTATGATGTGAGCTATGGGGAAAAGTGTCGAGGGAATTGTTTGGGATGAAGCGAAACGTTTTTTAAATAAAGACCCATCTAAACGCAAACTGATACTTGGTTTATATGCTTTGTCTCTGAAAGGACTAGAGACAGGTAAACTGGCTCGGGCGTCATATTTCTATGTCCGCCATCTTGATGATTTACTGGATGGAGAAATGCCCGGGATTGCCAATCCTAGTGAATATGCTCGTGATCGTCGCAAACAAGTTGAAACAAAGGAATTTACTGGTGGTTCGGCTATCGATAGTCTAGCGAAGTACATTCTACCTAGGCTTGAACGTAAAGCTAAGCCAACTGACGACCCTCAAAACGAGTTCTTAACAGTCATTGACGCCATGATGCATGATGGTGATAGACGGCTAGACCGGCGAGTTTCTTCTACTGATGACCTGCTGGCACATTACAAAAAATCTATGGACCCTGGACTTAATATCTTTCTTATGGCTACAGAATCAGACTTGCGAACCAATGCTATCCCTGACTATGGAACAAGCCTGGAGAGGCTCTACAATGTTCGTGATTTGGCCAAAGATTGGAATCTGGGCTTAATAAATGTGCCTGAAGAAGTATTAGATACTGCCGAACTTACACCTGATGTCACCTACCATGAGTTAAAAAACAGTGCTGTAATCGACGAATGGCGACATGGTGAGATAAAAGATGCTTCAGCTTACTTGTGGCAGATTCAAGAGAGCGTGCTTCCTGACACCGAGGCGTTAACTCGTCGTGTACTAGGTGGGTTAGCCCAACAAGCTGCAAAAAGCGTAGCATAAGCAGTCTTTATTGTTGCGAAAATGGCTAGTTTGTACTATGGTATAGGTATCGATTGAGGAGTTTTTATAGGATATGTGGCCGTTTAATCGCAAGGAACCAGTCGAAGACAGCAATTTACCCGAAGAGGTAAAGGAGTATTACGAGGCCGAGCGCCGCGAGCATATTGGTGTTGCCTGGTTATTGGCCTTTGTTACTTTAGTGGTTACGGTGGCTATTATTGTTGGTTTATTTACGGGTGGACGCTGGGCCTACCATAAGATTGCGAATAAGGATACTACTAGTCAGACAGCTACAAACACTAAGCCTCAACCCAAAAAGAGTTCGAGTACAGTCACTAATAGCACAGCAACGGCGGCTTCTACTGGTCAATCTGGTTCACAAATTCCTGTAACTAATAAGCCCAGTACTACCACCCCGTCAACCACTTCATCTTCGGCCACCACTTCAACTCCTACCACGGCCACAAGCCAGACTACTAATCAGTCGCTGGCTAACACTGGTCCAGGCAACACCGTAGCCTTATTTATAGGTGTGACAGTTGTTGCTACCGTTGGGCATGTCATCTATAGCCGCCGCAAACTCAAAAGCGGTCAGCGGTCAGCGTATAGCAGTTAGGGAAAACTACACCCTAAACGCTAGACGCTATGTGCTAGCTGTCTTTTTTCTGTTGAGTGAAGTAGTTTATCTCGTTAATAACGTCTAGCAATGCTTGAGCCCGCTCTTTTTCGTCATTAATTTTTTCGGCGGCTTCGTAGGCGGACTTAATGAGACTCTGATCATCGGCGGCCTGGATCATCATCATAGTAGTACGGAATTTTTCTTCTGGGGTTTGATCTAAATGTCCAACTAAAGGCGAAAGTTGCTGCAGGGCTTGCTGTTTGATAGCTGTTAAATCATCATTGTTGCCATCAGTGGCTGGCTGATCGGCTTGGTCTGTTTCCTCCTCTTCAACAGGTGGTAACGGCGCATCAGCTGGTGGCTCTTCGCCAATGTTATCGTCGGTGGCTGGTGGAGTATCTGTTGGCGTGCTATCAGCGTCTTGAGTGGGAGCTACAACTTGGTCTTCTGCAACTGGTGCGCTGGTTGGCTCGCTAGGAGTCGTAGTTAAATCTGGTGCCTGACTCGTCATATTAAATGGTTGTCCCATAGCCGGTTCCGATTGGGCCGAGCTAGTAGCCTGGGCCTGCTGGTCACCTTGTTGTGCTTGATCGTCTTGTTTGCCGTTGCCAAACATATCCACCCCCGGTCCGCCTCTGACGGACAACTTTCATTTTTCAATTAACAATTTACAATAGGTATAGTAGCAAACTTAGTTTATAAGCAAAAGCGTGATTTGGAGAACCATACATGTTAGACGATCAGCACTATATCAAGCAGCACGATCCACAAGACGCATTGGGTATTGCCAGTACGCAATGGCAACAATACCAACACACGTTTGATGTCACGTGGGAGCCAGCCAGAGAAATCTTTGATGTGGTAGTGACCGGGATGGGCGGCTCTGGTTTAGCAGCTAAAGTTATAAAATCCTGGCCGGGGCTCAGTGTGCCGTTTGAAATTGTCCAAAGTTACGACTGGCCAGAGCACATTACCTCAAGTACTTTACTGATTTGTTCCAGTTATTCCGGAAATACGGAAGAAACGCTGGCTATCTTGGATCGGGCCCTGGATAAAGATTATCCAGAAGAGTTACAGCCCATGATAGTGATTGTAGCCTCCGGTGGAGCGCTAGCAGATAGAGCCAAGGAACATAACCTCCCACTAGTACAGATGCCTACTGGCTATCAACCACGGATGACCCTCGGTTACCAGCTACGGGCTTTGGCTGAAGCGTTATATAAGGCTCATCTAGTAGATGGGGCACTCGAACAACTTGGTCCGGCCGGTGAATGGCTTAAAATTGAGCTTGAGGCTTGGCTGCCCGGTGTATCAACTATTAAAAATAAAGCTAAGCAAATTGCCCAGGAGCTAATTGGTAAGTCCATTGTGGTTTACAGCGGTCCGGCCTTATTCCCAGCAGCCTACAAGTGGAAGATTAGTTTTAACGAAAACGCCAAACACATCGCCTGGTGCAATCAATTACCAGAATTTAATCATAACGAGATGTTAGGTTGGACCGAACAACCGGTCCAAAAGCCCTATGCAATCATAGATTTGCGCAGTAATCTTGAACATCCCCGGGTCCAAAAACGGTTTGAGGTGACTGAGCGTTTGCTATCTGGCAAACGGCCAGCCCCCATTATCATCAAACCGGAAGGTAAGACTCTCTTGGAGCAATTGGTCTGGACCATTGCCTTGGGCGATTTTGTCAGCTTGTATGTAGCTATTTTAAACGGCATTAATCCAACTCCGGTTGAGCTGATCGAAAAGTTTAAGAAAGCACTGGACTAAAAGCGCTATTATAAATGGGGAGTCGATATGAATGCCAAAGAGTTATTCGCTCACTCGCTCGCGCAAGCCACCAACACGATCAAGTGCGTACGGGCAGGAGATTTTGTCAATGCTACCCCTTGTACAGACTGGGATTGCCGGACGCTCGTTAACCATATGCTGTACGAACTCAGCTGGGTGCCTGATATATTGGCTGGCAAAACAATTGCCGAGATAGGCAGTAAGCATGACGGAGATTTACTAGGTAACGACCATTACCAGGCCTGGCATTTAGCTGCCCATAAAGCTGCCGAAGCTGTACGCAAAGTTGATCTGCATAAAACCGTCCATCTGAGTTTTGCTGATGTTCCGGCTGAATATTATGTGCAACAAGTGGCAGGTGATTTATTACTCCATGCTTGGGACGTAGACCAGAGTCTGCACTGCTCGCTGGTTTTTGCTAACAATGTAGCCCAAAAGCTTTATGGCATCATAGAGCCCCAAAAAGATGATTTTGCTGCCAGCGGCTTGTTTGGCACAGAGGTACAGGTGCCTAATTCATCCCGGATTCAAACCAAACTTTTAGCCCTAATCGGCCGCCCGGAGCCTTCGGTATGAAACGGATAACCACTACTGAAGATATCAAACAGCTAGGCACTATCTTATCGGTCTGGGCTCATCCAGATGATGAGTCGTTCAGCTGCGCGGGCATTATGTGCGCTTGTGTTCAAAACGGCCAGCAAGTTATCTGTGTGACCGCCACTAAAGGTGAAGCAGGGGTTCAGGACGAAAGCCGTTGGCCGGCTGCTCAACTAGGTGATATCCGGGCCAAAGAAATGAAGGCGGCTTTGCGGCAACTTGGCATTAAAGATCACTACTGGTTGGGTTACCAGGATGGGCAATGCGACTGTGTGCAGGCGCAGGACGCAGTCAATAAAATTAAAGAGCTGATTAAAAATTATCATCCCGATACCATCTTGACCTTTGGACCTGACGGCATGACCGGACACCCCGATCATCAGTCGGTCTCCAATTGGGTAAGTCAAGCGATAGATGGTTCGCTCGTCACCGTTTATCACAGCGTTGAAGAAGAACAACGCTACCATAAGTACATGATTGAAGCCGATAAAAAATTTAACATCTACTTCAATATCGATAAGCCACCTGTCCATAAAGCCAGTGACTGTGATATTGCTTTCCGTTTGCCCAAAGAAATTATCACCAAAAAATATGCAGCCCTCAAAAGTATGCCGTCCCAAACAGAGGCAATGATAAAAACCACACCAAAAGAAGAAATGGAAGCCATGTTGGGCCTGGAGTGTTTTGTACAAGCTAAATAGGGGTGTCTTTGAGGTGTAACAGATAGCCAATATAGCTAAAGATTAGGTGCATACACCACCACACTACGAACACCCATAGGTAGTCTACGAGTTTAACGTGCACAAAAGGAAAGGAGACTACCAGGCCGCCAACTATGTAGTCAATTTGGTCAAACGGGAACCAACTTTTACCGGGCGGCACACCAAACTGGCGTTTAAAGAAGCTTTCTACGGCATCGCCCATGAGGGCCCCAAAACCCAGCAATAGGCCGGTCGCAAAGCTGAGGGTCAACTGCCAGGGAGCATTAAAGCTTACTTTAAAAACAGTTATGGCCTCTATGTAGGCTACTATGCCACCCACTAAGGTGCCCGTAATTACACCTCGCCACCTTTTATTGTCGCCGAATATACGCCGGCCATGTAGGGACTTGCCAAAGTCGAGCGGTGTATCCCACCTATTAAGTAGTGGGATTTTGTTAGCAAAAATCGGAGAAGCGTTGGCAACTCCGGCCGGAGCAAAGAACAGGAGCGCGGCAATAATATGGCTGATCATGATTTTTTACCCAGATGTTTACTCATACGATTAAGTTTAGGGTAGAGCAGACTTCTAAGGGGTGGTCGGTTAGTTGAAAAACGAGCAGTTTCTAGTAGCTTGACCAATGTTTTAGCGGTTGGTATGCTAGCAAGTTCGGTGTAGGTAGTAGCTAGGCCTGCATAACCATGAGCATCACTGCTGGCAGCCACAACCTTGCGGTTAAGGCGGGCCCAAGTTGCTGCCTTTGGCCCAAGGTTCTGAAATATTGCCCGACCATTGTGGACCTCGACAATATCAATAAGATAAACCAGCTCATCAAGACAAGTCTGGGGTAGGCCGCTCCGGACTGTTTCAAATGGATGCGGCACATAGACCAAACCACCTTGGGCTTTGATAGCTTTGGCAGTTACAAGAGCTGATTGATGCGGTTCGATAGCTTTGGTCAGGAACAGTCCAATTAACTCACCGTCGGTGGTCATAATCTCTTCTCCGACAATGACTTTATTACCGAGCGATTTACGGAGCTCTTGAGCGGCGTCAATTCGATTATGGTCAGTAATGGCGACACAATCTAACTGTCCACTTTCTAGAATTGTCTTATATTGTTGGGGCTTGATGCCGCCATCTAGTGAGGCAAACGAGTGTGTATGTAGATCAACTTTTATCATTAGCAAGTCTATTGGTTATCAGAAACAGCCGTTGCAGAGCTGTCACAATGCTTAAGATAGCAATGACTACCACAGCCGCCAATAGCCAGCCAGTTAGCAAACCCAGTACCAGCAAAGCCATACGGACCTCAAAGCGCATAAGGCCGTCCGCAAACAGTTGGTTGACTTCGCTTGCACTCAAACCGCTCTTAGCTATAGCTGTTTCTCCCTTAGCTTTAACGTAGCTGACGCAAAGCGAAGCTCCCAGTGCTATCACGGCCCAGACAGAGCCATAGGGATGGCCGGTGGCCACAAAGTAATAGGCGGCTCCAGCGTAGAGCATAACTTCCTTCATGCGGTCTGTACTGGCATCTAGTAGCATGCCGGCAGCGTTATCTCGGTGCTGTTGCCTAGCTAGCTCGCCATCCAGTGTGTCGAATAGGCCAAAAATGACTAATAATAAAGCTGCCCACAAGGGGTGACTGCTGGCTATCAGAAAGGCAATAGGAATATGCGCTAGCAATCCAGTTATAGTAATTGAGTTCGGTGACAAGCGGCCGCCACTAACAGTGTTAAGGCCTCGGGCCAACATATGCATAATTTTTCTAACCGCTAAACGTATCTGATCTAACACCGTTGATCTTTCACTCACAATGCCCTCATTATAGCCTAAAGCATTCTAGCCAAGCAGCTAGGGACTTAGATTATGGTTTTCCAGTAGTACCAGAAGTGGGTCAAGATCATGACTATGATTATCAAAAACCATACGACCAGCACATCTCCGTGATGCTTCTCAATAAAAGCAGCTGGTTTTTTTAGGCTAACAGGGGTAGGAATAAACTTAACTCGCAAATTATAAAGTGTCGTATACAAAAATATGGGTATAGTCACCACCCAGACGACCATACACCAGGGACAAAGAGCGTGAATGACATAAATGGTCTGATACTGTAGCCAGCTAACCAGCACAGCCCCAAATAGACCACCAAGATTCAGTCCCCACCAAAACCATCGCTTAAGTGTTCTTGCTTCGAGTCCGACCAATAACATGACACCAATGGTAACAACTACCGCAAAACCGCCCAGGCCTATGAAGGAGTTGGGGAAACCTAGCGCGCTGGCTTGCCAGGTTTTGATCACCGAGCCACAGTTGAGTAGGGGGTTAAAGTTGCAGCTGGGTATGTAGTGGGGATTGGCAGCGATTTTGATCTTGTCATAAGTTAGCGCGAAGGAAGCGATAAAGCCTATGCCACCACCGATTGTTAAAATCCAGGGGAAGGTACGTTCTAACGTCCAGGATTGTTTTTTTGTTTTAGACTTGGCCATAAGCCTCGCTGCGGCTTTTTAGCTGTTGATAGAGCAAACGACTACTGATACTCAACAATATGCCGCCAGTTAAGGTGGCTAAAATCTGTACGGGAACTTCTGTAACAGGGATAAATTTAAACGTAACAAAACTAACAACTAAGATGCCAATGGTGACACAGCCTACTGCAAAAGCCTGTTTAAATGATGAGCCCAAGCGTTGTAGCAAGACTATTACTGCCAAAATCTCTGGCAAAAGATGTAACAATACACCCGCGAGCACTATGGAGCCCAGGCGTGGGTCCAGGCGTAAGCTGGTAGCTACCGCAGCGCCCTCCAGCAGCGAGTGAAACCAGAACGCCAAATTAAACGGTGAAATTAATTTGGTTTTGGTCTGTCTGGCGTTAAATTTTAAGCCCACGGCAACTGATGCACCGGCCAATAGTAGGGCGATAGTAGCCACAGTACCAATAGATCGGATGCTTTCAGGAGCAATATCAAACAAAACCACTCCTGCAATTACTCCTGCTGCCACTGTTAGCATGCTCTTTTTCACATACTTATAATAACACCAAAAGCGGCCTATGGCCGCGAAGTAAGAAGTAAGGGGCAGGAAGTAAGTAAAGACTGGGATGTATAGCTTTCTCCTTTCTCCCTACTTCTTACTACGTCCGCCACGGGCGGACCCTCTTCTTGCTATAATAACTGTTATGAAACGGATAAGTGCGGGCGACAGGGTTCTGACAGCCTTGTTCGGCCTAAGCCTTTGTAGCGTCTTTTTATACTTAATAAGTGCCGCATATTATGATGCGTCGCCGTTTTGGTTTCTTAATTGGAACTTGCTGCTGGCCTGGCTACCATTGCTATTTGCAGTCTGGCTCGTGCGTTACTTACGTTCAAGCTCATGGATAAGTTGGTCTGGTGCCGGCCTAACACTCCTATGGCTGGGTTTTTTGCCTAATAGTTTTTATCTGGTTACTGATTTTATTCATTTGGATTATGCTAATCCAACTCAAGTACTGTATTACGTTATGATGCTGTTTGCGTTTGGGCTGACCGGCATGTTGCTGGGTTTCTTTAGTCTGTATCTCGTACATAGGGAACTACTTAAAAGGCTCAAAACAACCAATGCTCATCTATGGATAGGAGTAGTATTACTACTGTGCAGTTTTGCGGTTTATCTGGGGCGCTATTTGCGTTGGAGTACCTGGGATATCGTGCTTCACCCTATTGGCGTAGTGTTTGATGTCTCGGACCGTATTATCAATCCAGTGGCCTACGGTCAGACGTTTCAAGTTACAGCATTGTTTTTTATCCTGCTAGTTGGCACCTATTTTGCGTTTTGGCAGCTGGCTGCGGCCGGGCAGGAACATAAGCCTCACTAATCTGTTATACTCTGGATAATGGAAGAGATTAGGCAGGTAATTCAGACGGCGGTTAAAGATTTGTTCAAGGTTGATGTTAAGCCAGTGCTGACACGGCCGGATGAACAATTTGGTGATTGGGCCACCAATGTGGCCTTGCAGCTCGCCAAACAACTAAGCAAAAATCCACGAGAGGTTGCCCAGCAACTGGCTGATAAAATCAAGTCCCCAGCCATTGCCAAAACAGAGGTGGCAGGCCCCGGCTTTATCAATCTGACGCTAACTGATAAGGCTCTTTTGGGCGCGCTCAAAGTCAAGCCGGCTCAATCACTCAAAAACAAGGTTGCGGTAGCTGAGTATTCTGACCCTAATCCTTTTAAAGTTCTACATGCCGGCCATCTGTACACGAGTGTGGTTGGCGACGCCATTGCCAACCTGTTAGAGACCGCTGGCGCTACTGTTCACCGGGTCAATTACGGCGGCGATGTGGGGCTTCACGTGGCTAAAACTATGTGGGCAATTCTGCAGAGACTAGAATCTGAAAAGAAGACCTACAAAGATCTAGAATCTATTCCAGAAGAAGAGCGTGCGGAATGGCTAACTGAAAACTATATTGCAGGTAGTTTTGCTTATGGTGAAGAGGAAAAATTTGAAGAAAAAAGAAGAAAAGAAATTCAAGAACTGAATAAAGATATATACAAAATACATAATGAAAAGGATCATTCATCAGAACTGGCGCAACTTTACTGGACTTGCAGGCAGTGGAGCTATGATTACTTCGACAATTTTTATGCCCGAATTGGCACCAAGTTTGAAAAATATTATCCAGAGAGCCAGACTGTGGCTATCGGTCTCAAAACTGTACATGAGCAGCTAGCTAAGGGTGTGTATGAAAAAAGTGACGGCGCCGTGGTGTTCAAGGCTGAAAAATTTGGTCTGCATACTCGGGTCTTTATTAACTCACAGGGCTTACCGACCTATGAAACTAAAGAAGTTGGTCTGATCATGACTAAGTGGCAAGATTATCATTTTGACCGTTCGGTCATTATTACCGGTAATGACATCGTGGAATACATGAAGGTAGTATTAAAGAGTATTGAACAGTTCCAGCCTGAGTTAGTCAAAGCCACGACACATCTTACCCATGGCATGGTCAAACTGCAGGGTGGAGCTAAAATGAGTAGCCGCAAGGGCAATATATTGCGAGCTGTGGATGTGCTAGAGGCGGCGGCCGAAGCCAATAAAAAGGCAAGTGGCAAGCATGACGAGCAGGTGGAGCTCGCTGCCGTTAAGTACGCCTTTCTCAAAAATCGTATCGGCGGCGACATCATCTATGATCCAATCGAATCTGTTAGCCTGGAGGGTAACAGTGGCCCCTATCTGCAATACGCCCATGCTCGTGCCCGCAGCATCCTCGCCAAATCCTCCCCGCAAGGTCAGACCTTGCAACAAGGTCAGACCTTGCAAGAGGGGGAGCGGAGTTTGGTGCGGAAGATTGGGGAGTATGCCGAGGTGGTGGATAGGGCAGTGAACGAGCTGATGCCGCATCATGTTTGCACCTATCTGTATGAGCTGGCCCAGACGTTCAATCGTTTTTATGAGGAAAATCGAGTCCTTGGTGATGGCCGTGAAAAACTCCGCCTAGCCTTGGTCCAATCTTATGCCGATACCCTAAAAAACGGCCTAAGCCTGCTAAATATCACCGCCCCGGAGAAGATGTAAATCGTGAAGACGCTAGACGTTACTAAAGCCCTTAAGACAGTAGCAACTGCGGAGCGGGCTAAGACTAACGCTTGGTTTTTTAAGAGCGGGCCAGGGCAGTATGGTGAGGGTGATAAGTTTTTGGGTGTGACGGTGCCCCAACAGCGGGTAATTGCCAAACAATTCAAGAATCTCTCTTTAACAGAGGTGGAAAAGCTTGTCATGAGCCCCTGGCATGAGGAGCGGTTAACAGGTGTATTCATTTTGGTATATCAATACCAGCGCACAGACACCGTGAACAAAAAAGCCATCTACGACTTTTATATGTCGCACACAAAATGCATTAACAACTGGGATTTGGTGGACAGTAGTGCTGGCTATATTGTTGGACAATGGCTGGATGGCAAACCGGAAAAGATGAAGGTACTCACAAAACTAGCCAAGTCTGATCTGTTATGGGACAGGCGGATTGCTATGATAGCTACCTTTTATTACATCACACAAGGAACAGCTGACGAAGCCCTGCAGATTATAGAAATTTTGATCAACGACCGGCATGATCTTATTCAAAAAGCAGTGGGCTGGATGCTGCGCGAGATTGGCAAACGGGTAGACAAGCAAGCATTGGTTGATTTTCTAGATAAGCACGCCACGACTATGCCACGAACCAGTCTACGCTACGCCATTGAACGCTTTTCTCCTACTGAGAGAGCTAAGTACTTAGGGAAAGTGGTAAAATAGCAATATTGTTTGTGGGTGGATAAGAGAGGAACTACGTATGGCCGAAGAAAAACGCAGAGTAGTTGAGCACAAAGAGATACTAGTAAGCTTGCCGGTTATCCACGCGCCAGGCTGGTTACAGGGTTTTGTAAACTTTATCCGTGAACAGGGCGTGGTTGGTTTAGCCGTTGGTTTTATCTTGGGTGTGGCCGCCAAGGGTGTAGTGGACTCACTAGTCAATAATGTCGTCAACCCATTGGTCGGTGTACTCTACGGTGGCGGCGGCCAATTGGCCGACAAATACTGGTGCCTGAAGACTGTTAACGGCGCCTGTACCAACAAGCTGGGCTACGGTTCATTCCTTAACACACTCATAAATTTCGTCATCATAGCTGCCGTGGTCTACTTTGTTGTCAAGGGCATGAAGCTGGATAAGCTCGATAAACCCAAAGCTACCAAATAAGCACACATGGATTCGTCGCTTAAGAAACCCAAGTCCATTCTAGAGGTTTTTGGATTAAAACCAGATATGAAAACAAGGGTGGTCAACCAACCAGAAGACTACAGCCAGATTATGAACGGATGGAAGTTTGAGCACGGCTCGGCAAGTGACAAAATTGATTTTGCTCATCTGTTTGTGCGCAGCCAAAAAGATCTACACTCCTGGCTGCCAAAACTGCGCGATCAGCTAGTGCCAAACGGCATGATCTGGGTCAGCTGGCTCAAAAAGAGCAGTAATGTACCTACTGATGTGGGCGAAAATGACGTGCGCACCTTTGCGATAGAAATTGGACTGGTGGATATTAAGGTCTGCGCCGTTAGCGACATTTGGAGCGGTCTCAAGCTCGTCATTCCCGTTGCCAAACGGGTATAATAGAGATATGGCAACAGATAAACCAATTATTAATCCAAACCTAACTGACGAACAAAAACGTGTCCTTTTCGATAAGGGTACAGAAGCGCCCTATAGCGGCAAATTCTTGCACAATACCAAGAAAGGGACCTACACTTGTGCCAATTGCGGTAATGAGCTGTTCAGTAGTGATACCAAGTTCACGGCCCCGCCTCCTAACGAAGGCTGGCCTAGCTTTTCTGACTTGGTCAAAAATGACGCCGTAGAGTTAGTTGATGACAACAGCTGGGGAATGCATCGTACAGAAGTAAATTGCGCCAATTGTGGTGCTCATCTAGGGCACTTATTTGACGATGGACCAGCAGAAGCCGGCGGCAAACACTATTGCGTAAACTCCGTCTGCCTAAACTTCAAACCAGAGAAATAAAGTAGGCATTTCTTTCATCTGTCATCTCGACCAAAGTGGAGAGATCTTATCTGAAAACCAAAACCCTTTCGTGAGCACGGCTTACAGCCTTACTCCCAACCTCCTTTTTCTCAGTAGCAAGAAAAAGTAGGCAAAAAGTGCCAGGCCAGTAAGAACCTCTTGATGGGTCTGTTGTCATAACCAGGCTTGCTCAGGAACTCCTCACAAAAGATTCACCGGATCTTTTGTTCGTCAAACAGCCTTCACACCCAAGGGCGCCTGGTTCTCACAACATCCCCTTCAGGATGTTCTTGAGGCCATTAGGCCAATGGACTATAAATCCGAGAATACGACATACGTACTACGAAATACGGTATACGTTTTCTATTCCGGGTATTTGGTGCCCCAGGCGGCCATCTGGCGCAGTACGGGGATAAAATCGCGGCCTTTGGGAGTTAGAGCATATTCAACCCTTGGCGGCACTTCTGCAAAGGCTTTTTTGGTAATAATCCCATGGTCTACAAGTTCTTCTAGGCGTTGTGAAAGGGTGCGGGGGCTAATGCCGGGCAGGGCACGCTCAATCTCGCAAAAGCGCATCTGGCAGTCAGCCATAGTAAGCAGCATCAAAGCAGTCCATTTATTGCCAAGTATTTTAAGTGCGCTAGCCACGCAACCTTTGTGCGGCTCAATCTTGAGGGGGGCTAAGGATGTTTTCATACTTTACAAAGTATAGTATTGAGCTATACTACCTAGTGTTAATACTATACAAAGTATACCACAGTCGTGGGAGGTCGCACCTTGTAATAAACAGAGAAAAATCAGGTGATTTTGTCAAAAATCTCCTTATTTATTACAAGGTGCGACCTCTAACTACATAAAAACAATTAGGAGAAACCTATGACAAAATACAGCCAGTTAGCAAGTGATCAAGCTATTCAAAAAACAATCGACAGCCTAAAGAGTAATGGTTTTGGGGCCCAGTTAGTTCCTGACCTAGAATCTGCCAAGCAAGCTGTTCTGGATGTGTTGCCCAAAGGCGCAGAGGTATTTGCTGCAACATCAAAAACACTAGAGGCGACCGGTCTAAAAGAAGTTATTGATGAATCTGGCCAATACATCTCAGTCCGTAAGAAGTTGCTGGAGCTTGCCGAGCAGTCCGATACAGAAAAAGAGCGTAAACAGGTTGGCTCAACCCCAGACTATGTTACCGGCAGTGCGCACGCCCTGACACAAGATGGCAAAATCATGGTAGCATCCGGTACCGGCAGCCAACTGGCAGCCGAAGTTTACGGGGCCGAACACGTTATATATGTTGTCGGTGCTCAGAAGATCGTGAGTGATATACAGGACGGTATAGAGCGCATAGAGACTCACACCGTTCCACTAGAAAGCAAGCGGATGCAAGAAGTCTATAACGATAAAAATGCCCAAACAAACTTTAGCCGGTTATTTATTTACAATAAGAATTCCTACAACCGTGATGTCCAGGTAATCATCATCAAAGAAAACGTTGGTTTTTGATAGTACACAACGTAGTTATTGGCAATTTTGACCGTGTCCGCGTATAGTATCTGTCTATGCCAAATCGTGTTTTAGATGTGCGTGGCCCAGAAGCGTTTCCAGATGCCGCTATGAGGCTGACCAATGAGCCAGATCTAGACCTTTTACTGGTTAAAGATTTCTTTAGTGACGATCGACTACCTAGAGTCAGGCAACTTGCTGATATACCACTTGGAGTAGAAAAGAGGAGTGCTTCGTCGCCGGTTGCTTATGAGTATGGTCAAGCTGCTGTTGAAGCTTTTGAAGAAGCAGCCGAACGAGCTGGAGAGTGGCTGAATAACCAAGGCTATATACTTGAGCCAGTAGGCAGGTTTTTACCCAGTAGAGTTACCGATCGCCTAACCCCGCCTCATATGGACGAGCAGGTGCTAGAAGGCCATATGGTAGGCCCAATTGTGGCTAGTATTGGGCTTAAAGGTTTACGGTTGGTTGTGGCACGTCGCGGAGAGTCGGTTATGGACGAAACCGGACGTTATGATCCTGATCGCTTTCAAGATTTTCTAAACAGAACAGAACCAAACTTGAATTACAAATACTGGTTTACGCACAGACGGGAATTTTCGCAGGTAGTACAGCGGCCCACTGATCTAGTAGCATGGATGGGGACGCCAGAACCGGAACCACATGGTGTACCCTGGGCTACTCCTGGTCAGAGCGCGGCAATCTATGAACTGGGCTACACAATACCAGATACATATGTGCCACCTGCCAAGCCACTCGTTCGCGAAAGTTTAGCACGTATGGCACCGGCTATACTCCAAGGTGCATAAAGGTACGGAAATAGTGGCAAAAGCTATATAATAGCCGGTAATGAGTAAAGAAGAGATAATCCCCATCCTCCTTCGCCAGGGCTACGGAAGGACAGGCTAAGCTTATGAGCAAAGATGAGCTGATACCTACCAAACTGCTTTGGGTTGATTTAGAGATGACCGGCTTAGATCCGCAGAAGGATCTGATCTTGGAGGTAGCGGCCGAAATTACCGACTTTGACCTCAAGACTTTGGCAACCTATGAGGCTTGTGTGCAGCATAAGCGTGAGCAAGTGGCTGAGCGGATGCAAAAAAACACCTGGTGGGCAGATTTTCCGGCCAACCGCGACGAATTTTTGCGCAATCTGGATAAAGGCAAGCCGTTGGCCCAAGTTGAGCAAGATTTGTTGGTGCTGGTGGACAAACATTTTGGCAGTGAACCAGTTATTTTGGCCGGCAATTCTATCTATAGCGACCGGGCTTTTGTAAAGCAACACATGCCAGCCCTAGACCTAAAAATGCATTACCGCATGCTGGATGTTACCGCCTGGAAACTGTTGATGCAGGGCAAATACGGTGTTAAGTATGAGAAAAAAGAGGTCCACCGGGCCTTTGATGACATCCAGGCCAGCATAGCCGAACTACAATTTTATCTAGACTGGTTTAAGCGGCAGTAGCTGAAGACATCATTGACAAAAAGGCAATAGTTTGTTATAATGTATTCTGTAATTTAATTGAAAAATAAAAAAATGACAAATGTATTAGCACCTCCACAGGCTACGCACCCAAACCATGAACCTCAGGCTGAACCATGGACACCGGCTGAAGTAACTGAGCAGATTGAACAATTCATACTTGATTGGATTAGTCCAGAATCCATAACACCTGAGTTAGCAGGACGTATTGAGGGTTTTACTTTTCATCATCGGCCACAAGCCGGTCCAGAACAAAGACTCAAAATTCACTTCCGGGACCGTTATCATAACTATGAACAGCCAAGTAGAGATATGGAGCTCCGCTTCGAAGAATACAGCGATGATAGGCGAATAAAAGATCGGCTTATGATTGCACATCTAAAACCTGGCACAGACTATTTTATAGGCAATGTAACTCGCTGGGATAGTTTGAGAATAATGGAAGGGCTTCAGGAAGAAACAATTTCGGGCCAAGGGGCGCTAGATAGTATTGTGCCTGCGCTCAGACACTTTAAGCCTTCAATTTTTACTCGTTTTTCTATTCAAGTTGGACTTCCTTCTGTAAGCTCTCAACTGTAGTTTGTGAGATAATTTCAAAATGGACCACAAAACCGTTGAAGCTTATATTTTAAGTTTGCCAAATGCCAAGCTGGATTATCCGTTTGGCGAGGATGTGGCCGTGTACAAAGTTGGCAAAAAGCAAAAAGCAAAAAGCAATATGGATGAAGACAGGGGCAGGATGTTTGCCTTGATAAGCGAGAAGTCTAAACCTCTGCAGTTGAGCCTCAAGTGCGATCCGCAGTTGGCCGAGCTACTACGCCAAAAATATGAAACCGTCATGCCAGGCTATCATCTGAATAAAAAACACTGGAACACTATTGTTCTGACTGGCCAATTACCTTGGGAAGAGATTAAAGGCTTAATCCGTCACAGCTATGAATTAATAACCTATAGCCAATAGCCGTAAGCAGATAGCCACCCAAATCCTAAAATGTATTAGCTAACAGCTAACAGCTAACAGCTAACAGCTAACAGCTAACAGCTCTAGTTATTTTTTACTGCCGGGTCGCCTAATAGCAGCGCAACATTGTTGTAGCTAGTTTGCAGTACCTGTTTCTCAGAAGTACTTTTGGTACTTTTGTAGGCTGCCTGCAAGGCCGAACCATAACTCGTCAGGTCATTGTCTATACTTTGCACAAATGTCTTATCATAGGTTCCATTTTGGGCTGCGACGCTAAGCTGGGCGTCAGTAGCAGTATCTTTTTTAAGTCCCAAGTTTTTAGCCGTTACTTTCTGACCGTCTTTAGCCAGTAGGGCCAGGGTTGCCGATTGATCGGACTGCAAGCTCAGCTGAGTTGTAATGGCCAAATTTTGGGTGTCTGGCGTAGAAACTTGACTCTGGGCCAATCCCAAACCGGCAACTCTGATAATTTCTTGCTGCTGATTAGCAAGGTCGAGTAACTTTTGGACATTACCCTTACCGCTGCTACCGAGAATGCTAAAAAAGACAACAGCCACCAATAGAATAATTACCGCGCCGCTGGCCGCAATGACCAGCCGCTTTGTGGTAGAACTGCTGCCTCCGCCGCCAAATAAGAGAGGTTTTTTAACGGGTTGGCCAGGATTGACTATAAAATCAAACGGTGTTGCGCTTGTTCCATTCGGAGCCGGAGGGGCAGGGGGAATCGAAGGATCCATAACCATAAGCATACAAGAAGTAAGGAGTAAGGAGCAAGAAGTAAGCACAAGCTAATTGACAAAAAAGCAATAATTTGCTATGATGTATCCAGGTTTTAAAAACAAAAAAAGCTAAATAAGGTAAGAAAATAAAATGAGCGAACAAGCATCAAACCCAACACCGGTACCAGGACCTGAAGGTGTTCATGTTGAAAAAACCGAAGCTCAAATAGCACTACAAATAGGCAGGATAACCGATAAATTAGTTGGACGCGCACTGGAAATTGAACCCTCAACGCCTGGCTCCTGGGATGAGTCGCACACTATTCGTGACAAGGTTATTCATGGAGAGGGTGAGGAAATTAGTGTAGGTAGGGGCGATCTTGGGCAGGGTATAGAAGTAAGAGATTTTCGCAGGCAGGGGAAGATAGATATAAACCATGTAATGACTCCCGTAATGCTAAAAGATCGATACGGTACCTACAAACGCAAACCATATTTTGATATGAGTGCCGAAGCTCCAGATAGCTGGCATCATACTCGGCGCCATACAACTATAACTGAGAGTGAATTAGCTGAATATCCTGGCGTAAAGCCCTATACTTATCTTGAGACCATCAATGATTCCGTTCGTAGAGTTAGAGACAATACTAGTTTGCCAGAAGTACAACATTCAGAGATAAAACAGCAAGCGATAGGCAATGCGGCTGATACACTTAGCAAGATACGTGGCGCCGTTGTTCGGGTCGAAACTAAACACAAGCACAGCAAAAAAGCTTCCTGATTCAAGTTTTAGATGATTAAAGAGGCGTATAGCCTCTTTTTGTAGTTGGCGCTTATCCTTGATACTTTCTACTTTCTACTTGATACTTATCCCTATGGGATGCGTTTCTAATCATTGGTTATTGATCATTGGTCATTCATGGAAAATTGATAATTGTAAATTGATAATTGCCTCCGTAGGAGGTTTTTGATGGATGCGGTGGAGGATATAAAATCTAAACTCTCCATTGAGGATGTTGTGAGCCGCTATATGGAGCTTAAGCGGGCTGGGCGCAATTGGCGCGGCCTGAGCCCTTTTAATAGCGAGAAAACAGCTAGTTTTATGGTCAGTCCAGAAAAACAGATCTGGCACGACTTTAGTTCTGGTAAGGGTGGCAACATGTTTAGCTTTGTCATGGAGATGGAGGGCGTTGATTTTAAAGCGGCCCTGGAACTGTTGGCACGCCAGGCCGGCATCGATCTAAGCCAATACCAACGTACTAGCAATACGGGGCAGGGCAATCAAAAACAACGTCTCAGTCAGGCTCTAGAGCTAGCTACTAAGTTTTATCAGGCGCATTTTAAACAGAACAAAGCCGCTCAGGACTATGTCATTAAAAACCGTCACTTTAACAAAGCTACACTAGTTGATTTCCGTATAGGTTACTCGCCCAACACCGGAAATTCGTTAACTAAGTTCCTGCTAGATAAAGGCTTTACCCTCAATGAACTCAAGCAAGCCGGCCTGTCTACCCAGCGCTATAGCCAACCAAGTGATATGTTCCGCGGGCGCGTCATGATTCCTTTAATGGATCCGTTTGGCAGTGTCATTGGCTTTACGGCCCGCTTATTGGCAGACGAACCCGATGCGCCTAAGTACATCAATACGCCGCAAACCATGCTCTATGACAAAAGCCGCCACGTTTTTGGTTTGCATCTGGCCAAAGAAGCTATCCGTAAAACGAGTTATAGCGTGGTAGTGGAAGGTAACCTGGATGTGTTGGCTAGCCACCAGGCCGGTATCAAGCAGGTAGTGGCCACGGCAGGGACGGCCATGACAGCGGCTCATTTCAAGATTATTGGTCGTTTAACGCAAGATGTGCGCTTGGCCTTTGACCAGGACAAAGCCGGACTGGCAGCGGCTGAACGGACTATTCCACTCGCCAGCCAGGCCGACATAAACCTGAGTATTATTACGGTGACCGATGCCAAAGATCCAGATGAACTGATTCAAAAGGATCCGGCGCTATGGCAAGAAGTCATAGATAAGCCCCAATACGCCCTAGATTGGCTGATAGACCGTTATCAGCAGTTGCTGGATATAACCAGCGCCCAGGGCAAACGCCAGTTTAGCGATATTTTACTCAAAGTTGTCCGCGGATTGCCCGATAGCGTCGAACAGGATCATTATGTTACTCAAATTGCTGAACTCATTGGTGTCAGCCCCGATGCCTTACGTAGTAAGCTAGCACAGACTCCACGTCACGATCGACCTACACCCCTCCGTCGGCATACTTCAACTGCTATTGCCGACAAGACACAAATCGAGGCCATAAAGACTCAGCAGCACTTCATGGCTCTGATGTTAATGCAGCCGGGCCTGCGAATGTATTTGAAATCTATAACCCCGGACATGCTGTCCGACCCAACCGCCCGGCAACTTCTGGAACTGCTCCAGGCCGATTCTACATTCATGTTCGATGACAATGCTATCCCAGATGGTATCTCTGGTGAATTTTGCCAAAGAATGGTATTATTATATGAGGAATTGTATAAGAGCCTTGAGTTATTAGAGCTTCGTAATGAAGCCGCTCAGTTGCAGGCTCGCTTATTACAACAATACGTCAAGATCAAAAAGACCGAGCTGGCTGCTCTGATGCGCCAAAATGGAGAGACTCCAGATCTTATGCGCCAGGCCAAACAGCTGGATGAACTGTTAAAAACGGTTAGAATTAATTGAATTAGTAACAACCTGCTTTAATTTAAGGTTGTATGTTAAAGGAGATATATATGGCTGATGTAAAAAAACCCGATACCCCTGCTGCCGACGCACCTGACCCCGTATTAGAAAAAGCTAAAACAGAGTTGCTGGCTAAAGCCAAAAAAGAGGGCAGCGTAGAACAGCATGATATTTTTGCGCTGATCCCCGATACGCCAGAGAATGTAGAGGTTTTGGACCAACTCTACACCGAGCTGGCTGATGCCGAGGTTACTGTTATTACCCCAACCGAACCGCCTGCCGAAGGTTTTACGGATGAGTGGTCGGCAGAAGACACTGAAGAAATTGTCTTGGATGACCAGGTTTACCTGGATGACATTGCCGATGATTCCGTGCGGCTGTATCTGCGCGAAATTGGTAAAATCCCGCTGCTTAATGCCGAAGAAGAGCTGGCTCTTGCCAAGCAGGTAGTGGCTGGCGATAAGCGGGCTAAGGATAAAATGGCCGAAGCTAACATGCGCCTGGTGGTATCTATAGCCAAGCGTTATGTTGGTCGCGGACTTGATCTGCTAGACCTTATTCAAGAGGGCAACACTGGCTTGCTGCGGGCCGTCGAGAAGTTTGACCCGGATAAGGGCTTCAAATTTAGTACCTACGCCACCTGGTGGATTCGCCAGGCTATAACCCGGGCCATTGCCGATCAAGCCCGTACCATCCGTATTCCTGTGCACATGGTGGAGACTATTAATAAATTACTCCGAACTCAGCGCCGTCTAACGCAGGAGCTCAACCGCGAGCCGACCAACGAAGAAATCGCCGCCGAGATGGAGATTGACGTTGATAAGGTCGAACATATCATGAAGATCAAACAGGACATTTCCAGCTTGGACGCGTCTGTTCGTGATGATGAGGAAGACAGTGTTTTGGGAGACTTTATTGAGGACGAAGACACCATTAGCCCTGAAGAGTCAGCTACCAACCAACTACTCAAAGAGCACGTTAAGGATATGCTGGGTGCCCTGACCGAGAGGGAACAGAAGATTCTCAAGCTGCGTTTTGGGCTAGAAGACGGCAAGAGCCACACGCTGGAGGAAGTCGGCCAAGAGTTTAACGTCACCCGTGAGCGCATCCGCCAAATTGAAGCCAAAGCCCTTGCCAAACTCCGCAAACACCGCGACGCCAAAAAACTCCACGATTACATAAAATAAAAGCCTGCCTTCGTCATCCCGCGCTCCATTTCCGTCATCCCCGACTCCGATCGGGGATCCAGTCCGAATCCTTTCGTGAGCACGCCTACCGGCTTACTCCCAACCTACTTTCTTGTGTGAGCGAGAAAGTAGGCAAAGAAACCACAGGCATTCGTCACACTTGAGGTATCAGTTGTAACAAACAGGCTCGCTCAGGAACTCCTCACAAAAGATTCACTGGATCTTTTGTTCGTCAGACAGCCTTCGCGACCAAGTCCGCCTCTTTGTTACAACAGCTACTTCAGGCGCTCCTTTAGCCTGGAATCACGTGCTATCCGTACATACCTGATAGCCACCAAGCAGTTTTTCGGAGGGGAGCAAATCCAACGACGAGGAGAAGAGAGGAGTTTGGTACAATAACTGCTATGAAATTGATTGGTGTAGCAGGCACAAACGGTAGTGGTAAGGATACTGTCGGTGAGATGTTAGCTGAACGTCACAATTTTTTGTTCGTGTCGGTATCCGATTTTTTACGCGAAGAGTGTAAAAAGCGAGGCTTGCCGATTGAGCGCGAAAATTTGCGTATGATCAGTGCTGAATGGCGTCGTGAATTCGGCTTGGGCGTGCTTGTAGACAAATCAATTGAACTGTTTAACAATTCAAAGCACAAATATGATGGCGTTGTATCCATTCCCATGCGTAATACCGGCGAGGCCCAACATCTAGAGGATCTAGGCGGCACTTTGGTTTGGGTGGACGCTGATCCCAAGATTCGCTATAAGCGCATAAGCTCCAGGCAGAGGACTGCCGAGGATAAAAAAACTTATGAGGAATTTTTGGCTGAGCAAGAGGCCGAAATGCGGCACTCCGGTGATAAAGCTACGCTGAATATCGCCGATGTTAAAGAGCTTTGCGATATCTTTTTGACCAATGATGGCGACGATAAAGAAGCCTTCAAAGACGCCGCCGAGAAGTCGCTAAAATCCATTCTCTAGTAAAATTGCTTATGCTTGCGAGCTGGCTGTTGGAGCGTACAATAACGTGAATGATGACTAATAAAAACTCTAACATTTGGAAGCAAAACTAGTGCCGGAGGGTGAGGGACGAGCGGAGACGTCGCCAAACCAAATAGACCTACAACTAGGCTATGACTTATTAACGTACACTTTTGGCGGCTCGCAGATTTATGCCATAGAAGGGCTCAATGCCCATCAAATGTCGCTGGCAGCAAAACGATATCTAGAGGTCCACAGCAGCTTTCATCGGCCCAAAGTAGAGCCAGAAGCATTGGCAGCCGAGACAGACATCATAGAAGGTTGCATGGTTGGCGTGGCCACGGCTGATATTGCCAGTCAACTAGGTACAACCGAGCGAGATGTTAAAAATCGGACCTACAAAATCTCGCAGATTTTCATTAAGCACACTACCGACGAAGATCGGACTCAGCTATTCCGCGAAATTAGACATTTGCCGCGTAAATCACATCAAGTAATAGAAGAAATAGGTATCGTAGCCACTCAAGATATAGAACCCGATGAAGAGCCAGCTGAGCCTGAGGCTATCGTAGGCATGACGGCCGACCAAGTGCCAAGCTGGCATGAGGCGGAAGATGATTCATCGGCTACGACCGAAGAGCCGGCGGAGCAAACTGCTGATGCTATAGCCGAAGAGCCAGATACTACTGAATTACTCGGTGATGATGACCAGACAGCGCCTGAAGAGCAGCCAACACAAGAACCGGAGTACGAGCACCCGGCTCCCGAAGAATTGCCTACAAAGGAAGCGGAGATTAGTGCAAGGTCTGTTTCTCAAGCGGGTAAAGTTGCTGTCAGTGCCTCTAGGCAGCGGGGTAGTGGCTATAAAGCTTCAACAGATGGTTTTAGCTCCGTAGGGTCAAGGTTAAGTGGTTCGCATTCGGGGGGTCATCGTAGAAGAGAAGGTTCATCTGACGAGGATATGGATCTAGTACACGCCTATCTTGTAGACATTGGCAAGCATCCGCTTTTAACCAAAGACGACGAACAGCGATTGGCCCAGGAAAGGGAGGCTGGCTTGGAGGCTGAGGCTACGTTAGCCAATGCCAAACATCTGTTGCCGGATCAACGACGCCAACTACAACGGACGGCTCGGCTAGGCAGGACCGCTGAACTCACCTTTGTCCAATCTAATCTGCGCCTGGTGGTATCTATTGCCAAAAAGTATCAAGGTTCCGGCCTGCCGTTACTGGACATAGTGCAAGAAGGTAATTTGGGTCTTATGCACGCCGTTGAGAAGTTTGAATGGCGCAAAGGTTTCAAATTTAGTACCTACGCCACTTGGTGGATTCGCCAATCAATTACGCGAGGCATAGCAAATAGCAGCCGTGCCATACGCTTACCAGTTCACGCCGGCGATACGTTGAATCGGGCCATTAAAGCGCGCACCAGGCTGGAATTAGAACTAGGCCGACGACCCACACAGGCAGAGATAGCGGCCGATCTGGAGATGTCAGAAGACAAATTAAAAGAGGTGTTGCAGTATGGGCAAACTGTACTTTCACTCTCTGAACCGCTTCGCGAGGACGGCGATGCCGAACTAGGCGACATAATTCCAGACAGTACGGCTATATCACCGGCAAAGGCAGCGGTCGACGCAATCCTACCAGAAGAGATAAAAAAACTTCTCAAACCCTTAGATAATAGAGAGCGCAAAATACTGGCTCTGCGCTTTGGTCTGGATGGTAGTGGTGAGCGGACCCTTGAGGAAGTTGGGCGAGAATTTAACGTTACCCGTGAGCGTATCCGCCAGATTGAAGCCCGGGCCATGTCCAAGCTGCGCCATCCATCCACTCACGGGAGTGCCCAAGACCTACTAGAGGACTGATTTAGGTGTTTCTAGCCCTACAGCGTTTGGTCCGTGTTTCTTGATATATTTCTCCCTAGCAGCCACAACTTCTTTGTACTCTTTGCTATTGCTGATAAGTGGATCATCCGAGAGTCGGGCTTTACGCTCTTGCGTAAACTATTGGACTGCCTATAATTTCTAGACATATGACTGAGAGAGGGCATGAAGAAGAACCGGATCTAGAAGTAATTCATCCAAAGTATGACTCGTCCGTTGCGACTGAAGGTAGATCTTCTATTCGCTGGAAAAGGGTTGCGGCCTTAGCTACTGCCGTTGTGGTTGTGGGTGGCTTGGCCTACCTTTCAACCGAAGGTGGTGGCAATGATAAATCTAGCAAATTGGCTAAAGACAGAAGCGCTAAAGCGGCTCCAGAGCCAACAACTACTACCACTATTGGGCCATCGCTCGCAAATATAAAACCAGACTATTATGGCCCGGTTTGTAGTAGTGAGACGCGAACCATTAAACCAGGCGACACTGTTTTTGGCTTAACTACAGTCGGCCTAAAAACCGATACCTATTTCTTAGATCAAGTATTTGGCTGGAATCTAGACTACCTAAAGAACCAGGCCAAAAAAGATCCCGCTTTGGCTAATCCAAACGATATTGCAATTGGTCAAAAGCTGAAAATTGAAACTGATTGTTTGGAGATGTGGGCAGTAGAACCTGTTAGAGACTGGGAGCATTTTAAATATGATGATACCCATCCAAATGCCCAGCCCAAGGTCCTATACCACGAGCGTCCTGTAGAGTTCCAATTTTATCCTGGTACTGATGGCAAGACGCATAACTTAGTAACTGTAAACTACAAATCTGATCCCAAAGGCCATCCATTAGCTGTTGAAAGTTGTGAGCCTTCACCAAAATGTTATGACTATGTTGCTGGTGCACCTAGCCACCCTCCCAAAGATAACATCTATCCATAATGTCGGCCTTGATACCATAATTCATCTGTTGGCGCTATACTAATAGGTGATGGCAGAGCGCAAGAGGCTGGCAATTATTGATGGTAAGTCGGTATTTTACCGGGGCTACTATGCTATGCCCAATTTGAGCACCAAGGATGGCACGCCTACCGGTGGAGTCTACGGCTTTGCGGTCATGGCGCTGGAGGTAATCAAACGGTTAAAACCAGACTATGTTTGTGTGGCCTGGGACAAGCCCAAAACCAACATCCGCAAACGGTTGGCGTTATATCCGGAGTACAAAGCCGGCCGCAAACCGGCACCAGCAGACTTTTATGAGCAGGTACCAGTACTACACCAACTGCTGGAGGCCTTTGGCTGGCCATTATACGAGCTGGACGATTTCGAGGCCGATGACATCATGGGCACGCTAGCCGTCCAGGCCAAGGCCAAAAACATCGAGACTATGCTGGTAACCTCTGATCTTGATATGTTGCAGCTGGTGAATGATCACGTGCACGTTTATGCTCTCAAAACTGGGCTCAGCAACATTGAACTCTATAGCCCAAAGAGTTTTGAAGCCAAATATGGCATTAATGTACATCAATTTTTAGATCTAAAGTCACTCAAGGGCGACAGCAGCGATAATATCCCCGGCGTGCCTGGTATTGGCGAAAAGGGAGGCCTGGATCTACTAAAAGAGTTCAAAACCTTAGATGGCGTCTACGATAACTTGGACTTGATCAAAGAATCTACTCGCAAAAAGCTGGAGGCTGGCAAAGATCTAGCCTACCTGAGCAAAAAACTAGCGGCTATCTGGACGGACGCTCCCCTCAAGCTCGATTTGAAAGAAGTTGATGGTACCAAGTGCGATCCGGTTAAACTGCAGGCTATGTTGCAAAAATTGGAGTTCAAAAACCTGGTCCGGCAGCTGCCAGAGATCATGCAAATGCCAACAACAGCTAACAGCGAACAGCTGACAGCTGACAGCCTGCCTATAAGGGTGGGGAAGAACACTATTATTGATAGCAACCAGAAGGCCGATTTAAAGCTCGGCGACTCTCAGTTCATGTACATGCATGCCCGTTCAGCCGGTAAGCATGGCAGCAAGCCTGAGGTGCTCATCCTTAGTTTGGATGGCAAAAATACCTACACCTTAGACCTGCGTAAGCTCAACCATAAAGCCATTGCCGAGCACATCCATGGTGTTAGGCCATTGGTAGGCTATGATGTGAAGTCAACCCTCAAAACGCTGATGGCGCTTGGTGTCAGTGACCTGCCCGTAGTTGGACACGATGTGCTCATTGGTATGTTCCTTATCAACAGTTTGCGCCGTGAACAATCGTTAACCGAGATTGCCCGGGCCGATCTAGGCTATGAAGGACCGGCCTTTGAAGAAATGCCCACAGATGAGCTGATTGAGCGTGGTGCCGAAATCATCGCCGTAATCCATGCTCTCCACCAAGGCCAAGCCAAGGAGCTGCAGGACATCCCCAAGCTTATGAAACTGGCTCAGGACATGGAGTGGCCCATTATCCCTGTGTTGGCCCGTATGGAATACCGCGGTATTCAACTGGACTGTGATTATCTGGAAGCTATGGCCGGTGAGGTGGATGACATTATATCTGACCTGGAGCAGCAAATTTACGGCTTTGCGGACCAGGAGTTCAATATTGGCAGCCCCAGCCAGCTGGCTAACATTTTATTCGACACTTTAAACTTGCCTGTAACGGGCATAAAGCGTGGTAAAACTGGTTATAGCACCGCTGCTAGTGAACTGGATAAGTTGCGCGGTCAGCACCCCATCATTGATCTTATTACCCAATACCGCGAGGTCACCAAGCTCAAAAACACCTACATAGATACGTTGCCCAAACAGGTTGATGAACATTCGCGCCTGCACACTACCTATGCGCTGACGGTGGCTCAAACCGGCCGCCTTAGTAGTAATGATCCTAATTTGCAGAATATTCCTGTACGGACTGAATTGGGCAAACGAATCCGCACAGCCTTCGTGGCCGCCACAGAGCATGTGCTAATTAGCGCGGACTATAGCCAATTTGAGCTGCGTTTAGCCGCTTACCTTTGTGGGGACAAGGAGCTTATCCGTCAGTTTAACGAAGATATAGATGTACATACCGCTACCGCTGCCGAAGTGTATGGTCGTGATCCAGAGGACGTCACCAAAAACATGCGCCGTGAGGCCAAGGCTGTTAACTTTGGCATCATGTATGGCCTGAGTGTCCACGGATTGGTGCAGGGGACCGGTATGACGTACGAGCAAGCTAAGCACTTTATAGACAAATACTTTGAGGTCCGACCTAAGCTAATGGGCTACATTGAGTCTGTCAAAAAACAGGCTTTGGACAAAGGTTATGTAGAGACGCTCTATGGCCGTCGCCGGCCGACACCAGATGTGCATTCGTCTAATTTTGTAGTCCGTGAAGCTGCCATGCGAGCTGCTGTTAACATGCCGTTTCAGGGCACTGCCGCCGACATTATGAAACTGGCCATGATCGCCGTCCAACAGAAGTTGGACGAGCAGTATGCAGCAAGCAGCAAGCAGCAAGCAGATGTTCCGCAAATCCTCCTGCAGATCCATGATTCCCTGATTATCGAATGCATTGAATCGCAAGCAGAGAAGGTCGCAAAACTCCTCAAAGACACAATGGAAAACGTAGTCAAACTTCCCGTTAAGCTAACGGTGGACACCTCCACAGGCAAAAACTGGGGCGAACTGTGAAAGACGGTCGAGCTAAAGATGCCTTCTTAACCTAAGGGCCTACACTTCCGACTTGCTTGCTTTCTTGGCCAGTCGCACCGGCAATCATCTCTAGCCCGGTTTGGAAGTCGCGGGCAGTATAATCGAGTCGGCTTAACTTTCTATGAAGCCCAGGCTGTATGGCTTCTATTCGTTTAATGACATCAGCAAAAGCTTTTGGATCTTTTCTCGCACGTACCATGTCTGCAAATAAGCCTGGTGATTGTTCGTCGAGCAAGGTAATACCATAGGCAGCTATGCTAGGCTGGCTGGAGAGTACATGCCATCTATCTTTTTTACCTGTTGGCGGCATAGTGCAGTCCAAATACTCAGCAGGTATAGACACGCAGCCATTCTTTTTATCAATTAGAGGTGAGGTTTTGCCTGTACCTACGTAGCGCACTGACCCTCCATCTTGATTGGGCTGAGTGAGTGACCCAGGGATTATACTAGGCTGTCTCCCTAGTTTAGCCTCCATATGGACTCGGACAAGATCAGCAAAACCCTCTTCATAAAATTTGTTCCTGACATGGGCACTAGGTTTGCCGGCTTCACCTGTTGACCATGAAAACTTCAAAAAACCAGAAATATCCGTAACGCTTACATGGTGGTCAACTCTAGCTCTGTGAGCTCCTAAAACGGCCAAAGTATCTTTACTAAATAACCTTGTTCGATCAGCAGGTAATGTGGAATGACCCGATTCATGCAAGGCGTTAGACAAAATATAATCACCACCGAATAAACCTAAACTAACAGGGTTAGCATATACCAGACTACGCCCATGTGTGTAAATCCCGCGCGTGTCATCACTATATGGGTCGTTACCGCCAATTTCTAATGCTCTGGCAACATCCGATGGATGGAGTATAACGATGGGCGCAATCTCCATACCTTCTGCCGCAAAGCTTCCACGAACCATACTCAACTCTTGTTCATACTGATGATTAAGATTAGGTGTTGAGTCTACAAATTCCTGGAATTCCCGGACTCTCTTCTCCTCATCCGATAACATGTCATTAAATTTCCCGGCAATTTCCGGATTCGGGTGCTGATTAACATGAATACCTTCGTTATACGTATGATGAACTTGTGAGACTTCCATGATAGTTTTTGTTTAAATGAGAACTATATAAACATTAGCATAATATATGCCTTATGTCAATAATCTTACAGAGTGTTTTATAAAAACGATGTGGGGGTGACGGGTAGGGACTGGTCCCAGAGGGTAAAGAAGTAGCTTCTCATAGCGGTTGCCAGGCTAGGGCTTTTTATGAACATGCCGCTACGCTCAGAGGGGTTATCGGGGTTGCTGGCTACAATGGCTAGCTCCTGAGTGTCCCAAATCACTAAGTGATAGCCGGCGTCAGGGAAGTGGCGAACCTGGGTGTCGCCCGTTCCCAGCCAACCCTTTAAAATAGCCTCATTTATTTTACTATAGCGATGGAAGATAAAACGATGCTTAACACCACGACTAGCGGCCTCTCTAAAGGCCTGGCGGACTTTGGCCTCTACTTGCTCGCCGACGCTTATTACCAAAACTTCCGCCTTGGCCAGCTTGGTCCGCTGACTATAGAGCTGATACCACTGCTTAGCGCCAGTAATAAGCTCTACGGCCGTATGTGCCCGTGGCTCTAATAGCGATAATGCTTGCAACGTCATATCGCGAGCATCAAAAATTTTGCGTGCAGTAGAATTGGTAAAATGAGTCACGGCAATTTTAGGGGCTACGGCTTGGAACACTGCTGGTGAAGCATCCAACTTAAGTGCAAAACCTTTGTCTACCAGAGATAAAAGGGACCTATAAACCGACGGCCTCATTAGTTTTAAGTCGTGTGCCAATTGTTTGGGTCGGGCGGTCTGTTTGTCTAGCAGTTCTACATAAATCTCGGCTTCTTGCTCACTAAGCCCAATTGAAACAAGTAATTGATAATTAACTTGAGAAGTTATACGTGACATATGTTCAATATTGTAACATTAAACTGTTACACAAACAATATCAGCGTATCATTCCACAATGGACAATAATTACGAACTTAGCACAGAACCAAATGTAGATATTGGGCCGCAACGTGTGTGGCAAAATAGTGATTTACCCATAGCAGGATCACTAGCAGAAATTAGGCGCGGAATTGATAATGTTGATAATTTTATGGTCGAATTTTTGTACGAAAGGTACGAATTTGTGATAGGAGCGACACTATTTAAGACAACTGATGAGCAAGTTTTGGCTGCTAAACGGCAAGAGGAGGTAAAAAATTGTGCTGTTGAACAAGCAAAAGTAGTTGCTCCTAATGATGCCCGTTTTCATACGTTGGTATCTGATATATGGGGCATATTGGTACCTTTATTTGTACAAGTCCAATCCGAATGCTTTGATAAAACTATTCCCAAACAATAAATGTAGCAACTTGAACACATAAGAATGACATAAATGTTTCGAGGAAAAGTTTGCTAAGGAAACGAAGACGTATAAAACTCAAGACCTTTGCAACATTTCAGCAGGTGTCCTGTACTGCAAACCCAAGTGTACGCGTTTAAAGTTGTAGAACTCAAGGTAATTGTAGATTTTAGTCTGTAAGTGTTTAGTAGGCGT
>Ga0265338_10002190_pt1 | contig 29921 bp, 14 predicted proteins | sample 42126metaG_FD_193579 | JGI IMG/M metagenome (GOLD analysis project Ga0265338, IMG submission 193579) | Rhizosphere microbial communities from Carex aquatilis grown in University of Washington, Seatle, WA, United States - 4-21-26 metaG | ecosystem: Host-associated > Plants > Roots > Rhizosphere...
AGAGCTCGAGAAACAACGATCCCGCAGCGGGATCATCGGCAACAGCGTTGCCCTTCGACGCGTCCTTGAATTTGCCGAGAAGCTTGCCAGCGGCGAGAGCACGACGGTCCTCCTCGAAGGGGAAAGCGGAACCGGGAAAGAACTCGTGGCGCGGTTCATCCATCAAAAAAGCGTTGTACGCAGCAGCCAGCCGTTTATTGCCCTGAACTGTGCTGCGATCCCAAAGGACCTGGCTGAAAGCGAATTTTTCGGATACGAGAAAGGCGCCTTCACCGGCGCAACCGAGAGGATGAAACAGGGAAAGTTCGAAATGGCGAACGGCGGGACAATCCTTCTCGACGAAGTGGGAGAGTTGTCGCTCGATATGCAGGTGAAGCTCCTGAGGGTTCTTGAAGAGCGCAAGTTTTATCGTCTGGGTGGGACCAGAGAGATTTCTGTTGATGTGCGCGTCATCGCGGCTTCCAATAAGAATCTCGCCAAAGAAGTTGAGGCCGGATCGTTCCGTGGAGATCTTTACTATCGCTTGAACGTCGCGGTAGTGAAAATACCCCCCCTTCGTGAGAGGACAGAGGATATCGAAGCATTGACGTTCGCATTCATCCAGGAATTCAGCCGAAAGTTCAATAAGCCTGCCCCGACCCTTGATAAGGATGTGAAAGAACGCCTCCTTCGGCTCCCCTGGAAAGGAAATGTGCGTGAACTGCGAAATGCCGTCGAGCGCATCGTCCTCTTGAACGATACCCCCATCATTACAAAGAATGATATTGCGTTTCTCGGCCCCGACGACGGCAAAGGACCAATGACTACAGTTTCAGAGGGGACCGAATTTATGTTGAGAGTCCCTCCGAAGGGTGTAGGGATGACCGAAGTGCTGAAAGATCTGATTCTCCAAACATTGCAGATTACGGATGGAAATCAGGTGCAGGCCGCGAAAGTCCTCGGAATTTCGCGCTCAAAGCTCCGCTATAAGATGGATCAATTGAAGATCAAATCAACACAGCGCGTTTATTCAGTGTAAGTTTGTCATACGGAGTAGTGTTTCGAAAATGAAGTTCATCAATGGATTGATCTCATGGGCGTACACATCAGCTATCATCAAACAGGCCTATTCGCTCCACGGGTAAACTGCGCTTGTCGTGCGGCGGCATCGATAAGAATATCGGAGAAGAAGACCGCATGTTGGGCTCAACAGGATTGTTACTAATGAACCGCCACCAATCGTTTGAGGCATTCAATGGATAATCACCTCCGCATCCTGATGATTGAGGATTCTGAGAACGACGCTCATCTTATTGTGCGACATCTCCAAAAAGCAAATTACAGCGTCGAGTTTGAGCGAGTCGAAACGGCCGACCGGATGAGTGCAGCTCTTTCCGATCGTCCGTGGGATTTCATCTTCTCGGATTATACGATGCCGCAATTCAACGCGTTTGCTGCGTTGAAGCTCCTTCAGGAAAGCGGACGGGATATTCCTTTTATCGTTATCTCGGGGACAAGCGGGGAGGAAACGGCCGTCGAGATCATGAAATTGGGCGCGCACGATTATCTGATGAAAGATACGCTGGCGCGTCTCGTTCCGGTGATAAAACGGGAGATCGAAGACACCCGCTCCCGGAAGCAACGCCGGATGACGGAGAAAGCTTTGATGGAAAGTGAAACGCGCTTCAGTTCTCTGATTGAAACCGCACGCGACATTATCTTCAGCCTTGCTCCGGACGGTAAAATTACCACACTGAATCCATCATTCGAAACAGTTAGCGGCTGGCCAAGTGCTGAGTGGATCGGTAGACCTTTTATGGAATTGCTATTTCCCGAGGATATTCCCATTGCTCTCGATCGCTTCAGCAGAGTCATTGCGGGAGAGCCGAATGTTTTTACTGAGTTACGTGTCCGAACAAAGGGCCGGGGCGTAATTCAGGTTGAGGTTATCGTGACCCGCCGTCTTCAGAACGGAGAATTGATAGAGTTGCTTGGAATTGCGCGGGATGTCAGCGAGAGAAAAGAGGCCGAGATACGATTGCGAAGGAACGAAGCTTTGTTGTCCGATGCGATGAAAATTGCGCGTCTTGGGCCATGGGAGCAAGACGTCGTGACCGGCAAGTACATTTTCAACGACCATTTTTACGACGTTTTCCGCACGACCGCAAAAGAAGTGGGTGGGTATACCATGTCTTCCGCCGAATATGTTAAGCGTTTCGTTCATCCTGACGACGCGGTCTGGGTGCAGCGTGAGATCCAAAACTCACTCATATCTCCTGAGCTCGAGACGAGCCATCACCTGGAACATCGCATGCTCTATGCAAACGGCGAAACTGGCTACCTTGATGCAAGCATCTTCATCGTTAAAGACGAAAACGGTCGCTTGACCAGGAGGTACGGCGTCAACCAGGATATCACGGCGCGCAAAAAGGCTGAACTCGCCTTGCGAAGAAATGAAGCCTTGCTTTCCGACACAATGAAGATTGCCTCTCTCGGGCCGTGGGAATATAATGTGGAGCGCGACATCTTCACCTTCAACGATCACTTCTACGCTATTTTCCGAACTACGGCAGCAGACGTTGGAGGGTATACGATGTCATCTGCCGAATATACCCGGCGGTTCGTGCACCCGGACGATGTCGCCCTCGTAGGCTTAGAAATCGGCAAAGCGCTTGCAACAACCGATTTGCAGTATAGCCAGCGAATGGAGCATCGCATGATCTACGCTAACGGCGAGATCGGCTATCTCGAGGTAACCATCTTTGTCGTGAAAGACAAGGATGGGCACACTGTCAGGACGTATGGGGTGAATCAAGACGTTACTGTGCGGAAAGCGTCGGAGAAGGCATTGCGCGAGAGCGAGGAACGCTACCGTCAGTTCTTCGAAGACGATCTGACCGGCGACTTCATCAGCACTGTCGGCGGAAAGATCCTTTCCTGCAACCCTGCGTTCGCCCGTATCTATGGATTCGAATCGGTCGAAGAGGTGCTGCGTACAAACGCAGAATCATTTTATTTCTCCAGAGTCGACCGGGAGAGTCTCCTGGCGCTCCTTCGTGAAAAAAGGAAGCTGGAATATTACGAAGAAGTGGCGAAGCGAAAAGACGGGAAAACTATTTACCTTGTATCGAATCAATTCGGAATCTTCAACGACAAGGGAGAACTTGTCCAGATAAAAGGGTACATCTTCGACAACACCGAACGCCGGTTGCTCGAAGATCAACTGCGCCAGTCACAGAAAATGGAGAGTATCGGAACTCTTGCCGGCGGTATCGCACACGATTTCAACAACATTCTTAACAACATTCTCGGATTTGTCATGCAACTTAAGAAATACGCTCATGATCCGGTGAAGGTCATGAAATATGGGGAAACGATAGAGCGATCAGCGACACGAGGGGCAGAGTTGTCGGCTCATCTTCTCTCTGTATCACGAATGAAAAAAAGGGAAGAGTCGGAGTTCAACGTCGGCTTGCTTATTAATGAGGTTGCAAGTTTGTGTACCGAAACATTCCCCCGCTCGATCACAATTACTCAGATCCTCGGAGAAGAACTGGTCCCTATTAAAGGTGACCGCGGATCATTGTACCAGGTCCTGCTGAATTTGACTGTTAATGCACGCGACGCAATGCCGAACGGGGGGACACTTACGATCGAAGCCAGAACCCGGCTTGTCGGGCAGGATGTGAATATGCGCCTCCTACCGCCGACATCGACACGCTGTATCGAGATCAAAGTGGCCGATACAGGATGCGGTATGTCGGAAGCGGTGCGGGAGAAAATGTTCGATCCGTTCTTTACCACAAAAGAGCAAGGGAAAGGGACTGGCCTGGGTCTCTCGATCGTCTATAACATTGTTAAAGAACACCATGGTACAATCCTTGTAGAAAGCGAGGAAGGCGCCGGCACCGCGTTTAAAGTTTACCTCCCCGCCGTCGAACCGGCGCCAGTTCGGGTTGAGTCTTCGGGCGTTTCCGCTGCAACAGGCGGAGAGCTTGTGCTGTTGGTTGATGACGAAGAGATGATGCAGGAACTCGGGAAGGAATTGCTGGAAGATAACGGATACAGGGTTCTTATCGCGAAGGATGGTGTCGAGGCTGTCGAACAGTACCGCGAGCGCGGAAAAGAGATCGCACTCGTTATCCTTGACCTTGTGATGCCGAGGATGGACGGAGGACAGACGTACATGGAATTGAAAAAAATCAACAAAAATGTAAGAGCCTTCTTCTGCTCCGGCTTCACTTCGGACAAAGTGATCACGCAGCTTCTGGAGGAAGAACATCTGCAGGCAATCAAAAAACCGTTTCATCCGACTGATTTCATAAAAATGGTTCAATCTACTATGCACGGTAACTGAACCAGAATTATCCGATGTGACTCTGCCTTGTTCTTTCTGATAACGAAGCATAAAGCTTCATGCTGATTTCCTGAGAGCGAATGCCCATACTGCTGAAGAAAGAGGGATCTTACGATGCCTAACACCGGCATACTCCGTAGTGCGTTTTCCCGATATTCCGGTCAGTCCGCAATTGTCCGTTACACGATGGTGTATATTGTTCTTTCGTGTATCTGGATTGGATTCTCTGACAGAGTGCTTTATTGGACCGTTACTGACCCCGCCCTCCTGCCAACCTTCGCTACGATCAAGGGTTGGTTGTTCGTTGCTGTAACGGCCCTTTTATGGTACGGGCTCATGACCCGGAATGCCTCAAAGATATCGAGCTCGCAATCGGCCTACCGAACGCTTATTCATGCCAGTCCTATTCCCATCGCCGTGATGAGGATCGCGGATGGTACTTACCTGGAGGTCAATGATAGTTTTGTCAAACTGAGCGGGTTCAACAAAAATGAAATAGTGGGACATTCAATTATTGAACTCGGGTTCTATCCTGATGCATCCACACGGGCTGACATTTTGCAGGTATTGAAGAGAGATGGCAGGTTGCAGGCGTCGGATCGCCGGTTCCGGACGAGATCGGGCGAACTCATTGACACGCTCTTGTGGGTTGAGCCAATTTCTTTGGACGATGAGCCGCTTGTTCTCGCACTTGCACTTGATCTCACCGACCGAAAGCGAGCTGAAGAAAGGCTCAAAAAAAGCGAACAGCGTTTCGCAACTGTTTTTTCAGCAAGCCCTATTTGCACCAGCCTCACCCGGCTTGACGATGGCAGATTTCTCGACGCAAATCAGGCGTTTCTGTCGCTGCTGGAATACCAACGCGAGGGGGTGATCGGAAGCGACCCGATTTCGTTGAACATGTGGGTGTATCCGGACGATCGGATTAAAATGGTGGGAATGCTCCGAGAGAAAGGCCGGTCGGATGAGATAGAAACGCAATTTCGCTCAAAAAGCGGAAAGGTCAAAGACGTAAAAATTATAGCGGAGCTAATCGAAATCGCCGGTCAAAGGTATATCCTGGGACTTTTCGAGGATATAAGCGCCCGGAAGCAGGCCCAGGCAGAACTCGATCGTGAGAACCATCGGAACAAAATGCTCCTCCGCATCGCGAGCGACGGGATCCATGTCCTCGATTTGGACGGCAATGTTTTAGATGCCAGCGACTCGTTCTGCAAAATGCTTGGATACACCCGTGATGAATTGCTATCAATGAATGTGCGGGATTGGGATGTCGCGACGAAGGACGATGAATTAACGGCGAACTTCAGACCTTTCGACAATTTCAAAGACTCTATCAGGATCATCGAAAGGCGGCATCGTCGAAAGGACGGAAGCATTTTGGATGTAGAGATATCTTCTACCGCAGCAGTCTTTGAGGGCAAAAGGATAGTTTACGCATCGGCTCGGGATATTTCTGAACGGAAACTGGCAGAGGAAAAACTAATCAAGTCGGAAGGGGAACTGATCAGAGCGCAGGAGGTGGCGCATGTCGGCAGTTGGGTATGGAACGTCAAATCGGAAAGTATTCTCTGGTCGAGTGAGATGTATCGTATCTTTGGTATTGATAAAAAAATATTTACCGGGTCTTTGCAGGACATTCTTGCTTCTGCCGTATATCCGGATCAGGCGAATAAACCTGAAAAAGTAAACTGGTCGGATCTTCGGGAAGACAGGAACGGGCCGTTGGAACTCCGCATCGAATGGCCCGATAAGACAATTCACTATATCTGGGCGGAGACCGGCGACTTCCAACTTGATGAACAAGGTAACCCGGCTTTGCTTTCCGGAATAGTCCAGGATATCACAGACCGCAAAGCGGCAGAGGCGGAGCTTAATAGGCTGCGGAAAGCCGTTGAAACATCTCAAGAGATAGTTTTTCTTACCGACAAGGAGGGTGTCTTCACGTATGTTAATCCGGAGTTCACGAGAGTCTATGGCTATAAAGCCGCCGAGATCGTCGGATCCAGCACGCCGAGGATTCTCAAAAGCGGTACGCTGCGAGATGAGGATTACAGCCTCTTTTGGCGGACTTTGGCGGAAGGGAAAATGGTACGGAGTGAAATTGTTAATAAAGCCAAGGATGGTCGATTAATTCCCGCTGAAGTTTCCGTCAGCCCGGTATTTAACGAAACTGGGACCATTGACGGTTATCTGGCGATACAAAGAGACATCTCAGAGCGAAAACGCACCGAAGAATCTTTACGACGCAGTGAAACAAGCCTTGCGGAGGCTCAACGTATTGCCCGTATCGGCAGCTGGGAGTGGGATTCATTGACAGGAGCTGTTGTCTGGTCCAAAGAACTCTCAAATATGCTGGGACGAGAGGCAAGCGCCGGCTCTGCTGGAGTCCTGATACTTTCACAATCTTCTCCGAGCGATATCGAGCGGGAGCGGCGGGCGATTGAGAATACATTAAATACAGGTGTTCGGTACGAACTTGAATTTGAAATTGTCAAGGAGAATAACGCAAAGATCTGGATATCTGCACGGGGAGAAATAAAGAGTGATGCAATAGGACATGTAATCGGAATGCGGGGGACAGTTCTCGATATTACCGACAGGAAATTTCTGGAGCTGCAATTGCTTAAGGCTCAGAGGATGGAAACGGTGGGAACTCTATCGGCAGGTGTTGCCCACGACTTCAACAATATCCTTAATATCATCGGTGGAAACCTGCGGCTCATCTCAGAAGCTCCCGATGATGTGCGTAAGAACCAGGGGCGCTTTGCTGCGATCGCAGGAGTTACGGAGAGAGGCGCGGAGCTTGTCCGGCAGCTGCAATTCTTCTCCGGAAGAGCAGATCTCTCCAGGCGAGGCGTAGAAGTGAACAAAATAATAAAGGAAAATGCCGCAATACTCAACGAAACATTCCCGAAAACAATTGCCGTGCGGCTCTCGCTGGCGGAGGGGCTTCCTCCGGTCCTTGCGGACCCAAATCAGCTGCATCAGGTACTTTTGAATCTCAGCGTTAACGCGAGGGATGCGATGCGTGCGGGCGGCACGATCACTTTTTCAACTGAACTTGCTGAAACCAGGCTGTTCCGCAATCGTTTTCCCCGCGCCCAGACGTCTCCATACGTAAAAATCTCAGTCAGGGATACCGGTGACGGCATGGATAGCGAAACACAACGGAGGATCTTCGACCCATTCTTTACGACAAAAGAAGTTGGAAAAGGGACCGGGCTGGGTTTATCGGTCGTGTTGGGGATCATTGAGAGCCACAACGGCTTCGTTGAAGTGGAGAGCGAGCCCGGGAAAGGGAGTGAGTTCAGAATGTTCATACCGGCTGCTGAAGGAATAATTGTTCGAAAAGATGCTGAAGTAAAAAATCTCAAGGTGCCCATTCGGGGAACAGAGACGATACTCTTTGTTGATGACGAAGAGCTGGCTCGAGAACTTGCGGTCGATCAATTGACCGAGCTTGGCTATACAGTTGTTACCGCAAGCGACGGGGAAAGCGCCGTGACGACGTATCGAGACCAGAGAGATCGCATTGCCATAGTTTTGTCGGATTTCGGCCTTCCAAATTTTGACGGCGAAGAAGTGTTCAGGCGGTTGAAAGAGATAAACCCTGAGGTGCAATTTGTCCTCCTCACAGGGATGATAGAGCAGGAAAAGATCGGCCAACTTCTGCACGGGGGAATAAAGGATATCGTTCTAAAGCCGTACAAATTTTCTGAGGTTATCGCGAAAATGAGGAAACTGCTCGACGAAAAGAATCGTCCACGCGAATAGGGCATCGATATCTGCCGACAAAGCGCTCCCGCGTTTGCCACTCAGTCATTTCTCGCAAAAGCAAGACATCCCTTCATTCAAAGTCCATCCAGTCAGAGTCCAATTGATTCAGCGTAGTCCCTGATCCCGCATAAAAGGGGATCAGAACGACATGCCACTATTGGACAAGTGGCTAATACCCGCCAGAAAATAATCCTCCCACCCAGAGCCAATTTCCTGCCCCTCTGAAAAACCCAAAGTTCGCTCGCTTTTGCTCCATTTCTCTGTCACGACAACGTGGCACGTGCTTTGAACATGTGCATGCCAAGGAATATAGAATCATGATTCGCGGCATCAATGACACCACGAGATAATAAAAAGAAAGTCGGCCACACCGCACAGCCGGGAGTTTTTAAGGAATGTACGATGTGCGGAAAAAAATGGTCAACAAAAGATGAATTTCTTGGCGATAAAGAAATCCGTTTGAACGGCTATCAATGGAACAGGAATAAGCTGCGCTCGGGCGAAGAGCTTGCAGGGTTGTTGATATTTACTCATGCAAAAGCTGAGTGTTATACGACGTTGGGCGTCGAGGCGCGGAGTTTCAAAGTTCCTTCCCGGGCTCGTCAATGACGGTTTCGTATCGATTGCATTGAAAGAATCAAGCTCTTAGACAACACAATACACGGAGGTTATTATGAATAGGGAAGTTCTTAGATCTGAATTTGTTCAAACCATCGACGGTCGGGAGCAATGTCCGGAGTGCGGTCATCTCTGGAGCGACGAAGCCGCGGCTCATTATCATGACTGCCGCTACTTTTTTATCGATGGAGACAGCGAAGAGGATGAATACTTCTTCGAGGAAGTTGCAGAGCCGAGACATCAGCCGATGATGAAAACGGCGGCGTAGCTTGTTTGCGAGACAACTCTCGATCGCATCCTGGGAGTCTACCGAAAGCGGTAAATACTCTTTTGTCAGACGGCAAAGCATGACCGGATTTGAATCGTTCCCAAACAGAGTAAGACCAGCCGAATACTCCTGTTCGCGGAGATTCCTTCGCTGAATATTGAGCACGTCAATTTAAAATTTGAGGCCGAGAGACGGGAGAGCTGAAAGCGTGGCTCGGCGAGGAACAGGAGCCTAACCGTCTGTGGTGTTGTCGTCGACGTTTGTCTGTGTGGTTGGGTTTCTCTACGGGTTGAAAGAGTTAAGTAGTACTAGTTGAATAATACATAGCAATGTTTCTAAACCAAACCAATATGAAGGGAAAACGAGAAATGATTTCGAAACCAGCAACAAAGAAGGCCGGAAGCAAAAGGTCGGGGTCTCACCAGGATGCAGCGATGGCAGAGATACTTCGTCTTGCTGAAGCGGCAAAAGCGGGGCGACTTGCAGAGCGAGCCGACCTCACAAAAGTTGACGGCGATGCCAGGGAGCTCCTCCAGGGCGTCAACGAAATGCTTGATGCGGTTATTATGCCGCTCAATGTTACCGCCAAGTATGTCGACGACATCAGCAAAGGCGTAATTCCTCCGGTCATCACCGACAACTACAACGGTGATTTTAACGTCATCAAAACCAACCTGAATTCAGTTGTGAAGATGATGAGCGACCTGTTGTCCGAGACGGATAAATTAGTCAAAGCGACAGTAGACGGCAAATTATCGACTCGCGGTGACTCTGCCAAATTTTCGGGCGGCTGGGGTATGTTGGTCGGCGGAGTCAATAACCTCGTCGATGCATTTGTCAGGCCGATCAACGTTACAGCGGAATATGTCGACCGGATTTCCAAAGGCGACATTCCCCCGAAGATCGTCGATACATACAATGGCGATTTCAACGAGATCAAGAACAATCTTAACGCATGTATCGATACGATGACTGGTCTGCTTGTCGAGACCGATACATTAATCAAAGCAACGGTCGAAGGCAGGCTTTCAGTGCGCGCCGAAGCGGGCAAATTTGCCGGCGGCTGGGGCAAACTGGTCGGCGGTGTCAACAACCTCGTCGATGCATTTGTCAGGCCGATCAACGTTACAGCGGAATATGTCGATCGCATTTCCAAAGGCGACATCCCGCCGAAGATCGTCGATACGTACAACGGCGATTTCAACGAGATCAAAAACAATTTGAACGCCTGTATCGACACGATGACCGGACTGCTGGTTGAGACCGATATGTTAATCAAGGCGACGGTAGAAGGTAAATTGTCGACACGCGGCGACGCAGCGAAATTTGCCGGCGGTTGGGGCAAATTGGTCGGCGGAGTTAACAACCTCGTCGATGCGTTTGTCAGACCGATCAACGTCACAGCAGAATATGTCGACCGGATTTCCAAAGGCGACATTCCGCCGAAGATCGTGGATACGTACAACGGCGATTTCAACGAGATCAAGAACAATCTTAACGCTTGCATCGATACGATGAGCGGACTGCTTGTCGAGACCGATATGTTAATCAAAGCGACAGTTGAAGGTAGGCTTTCGGTGCGCGCTGAAGCGGGCAAATTTGCCGGCGGCTGGGGCAAATTGGTTGGCGGAGTCAACAACCTCGTCGATGCATTTGTCAGACCGATTAACGTTACGGCAGAATATGTCGACCGCATCTCCAAAGGCGACATCCCGCCAAAGATCGTCGATACGTACAACGGTGATTTTAACGAGATCAAGAATAACCTTAACGCCTGTATCGATACGATGAGCGGACTGCTTGTCGAGACCGATATGTTAATCAAAGCGACAGTTGAAGGCAGGCTTTCGGTGCGCGCTGAAGCGGGCAAATTTGCCGGCGGCTGGGGCAAATTGGTTGGCGGAGTTAACAACCTCGTCGATGCATTTGTCAGACCGATCAACGTTACGGCAGAATATGTCGACCGCATCTCCAAAGGCGACATCCCGCCAAAGATCGTTGATACATACAACGGTGATTTTAACGAGATCAAAAACAACCTTAACGCCTGTATCGATACGATGACTGGTCTCCTGGTTGAAACAGATACGTTAATCAAAGCGACAGTTGAGGGCAGATTATCAGTGCGCGCAGAAGCAGGCAAATTTGCCGGCGGCTGGGGCAAACTGGTCGGCGGAGTAAACAACCTCGTCGATGCATTTGTCAGACCGATCAACGTTACGGCAGAATATGTCGACCGCATCTCCAAAGGCGACATCCCACCAAAGATCGTTGATACATACAATGGCGATTTCAATGAGATCAAGAATAACCTTAATGCCTGTATCGATACGATGAGCGGACTATTAACAGAAACAGACAAACTCATTAAGGCCACGGTTGAAGGAAAATTGTCGACACGCGGAGACGCGGACAAGTTCGCCGGCGGCTGGGGCAAACTGATCGGCGGAGTGAACAACCTCGTCGATGCATTTGTCAGGCCGATCAATGTGACGGCAGAATATGTCGACCGGATATCCAAAGGCGATATCCCGCCAAAGATCGTTGATACATACAATGGCGATTTCAATGAGATCAAGAATAACCTTAATGCCTGTATCGATACGATGAGCGGACTATTAACAGAAACAGACAAACTCATTAAGGCCACGGTTGAAGGAAAATTGTCGACACGCGGAGACGCGGACAAGTTCGCCGGCGGCTGGGGCAAACTGATCGGCGGAGTCAACAACCTCGTCGATGCATTTGTCAGGCCGATCAATGTGACGGCAGAATATGTCGACCGGATATCCAAAGGCGATATCCCGCCAAAGATCGTTGACGTTTACAATGGCGACTTTAACGAGATCAAGAACAATCTGAACGCCTGTATCGATACGATGAGCGGTCTGCTCGTCGAGACCGATATTCTAATCAAAGCGACAGTTGAAGGCAAGCTTTCAGTGCGCGCAGAAGCGGGCAAATTTGCCGGCGGCTGGGGCAAACTGGTCGGCGGAGTTAACACTCTCGTCGATGCGTTTGTCAAACCGATCAACGTTACGGCGGAATATGTCGACCGGATTTCCAAAGGCGACATCCCGCCGAAGATCACCGATACCTACCATGGTGATTTCAATGCGATCAAGAGCAACCTGAATGCTTGCATCGACACGATGACTGGCCTTTTGGCTGAGACAGACATGTTGATCAAGGCGACGGTTGAAGGTCGATTGGCAGTACGCGGCGAAACGGGCAAATTTGCAGGCGGTTGGAGTAAACTTGTCGGCGGAGTGAACACTCTTGTCGATGCGTTTGTGAAACCGATCAACGTTACAGCTGAATATGTCGATCGAATCTCCAAAGGCGACATCCCGCCAAAAATCACCGATGTATACCAGGGCGATTTCAACGAGATCAAGACCAACCTGAACCAGGCCATTAACGCAATAAACTTATTGGTTTCGGATGGCGTCACGCTTGCGCAAGCGGGCATCGAAGGGAAGTTGGCCACACGTACCGATGCGACGAAGCATCAGGGCGACTTCCGCAAGATCGTCGAAGGAACCAACAACCTGTTGGATGCGGTGATCAAGCCGATCCAGGAGGCCGCTGAAGTGTTGGCAGAGCTTGCGAAAGGTGACCTGACGGCACGTATTGAAGGTCAATATCAAGGCGAGCATGCGATGATCAAGGACAGCATCAATGAGATGAGCGAATCTCTGGATCGCGCAATGAGAGAAGTAGGAGAAGCGGTCAGTGCGACGGCGAGCGCCTCAAGCCAGATCAGTTCGAGCAGCGAGGAGATGGCAGCAGGAGCTCAAGAGCAAACGAGCCAGGCAGCCGAAGTCGCGAGCGCGGTCGAAGAAATGACAAAGACGATCGTCGAGAACTCGAAGAATGCAAGCGACACCGCCGGAACAGCGAAAGAAGCCAAGGGCGCTGCCGAAGCCGGAGGCAAGGTCGTGGAAGAGACCATCACCGGTATGAGGCAGATCGCCGAGGTTGTTAAGAAATCGGCCGGGACGGTTCAGGAGCTTGGCAAGTCGAGCGATCAGATCGGAGAGATCATCGGAGTGATCGATGATATCGCCGATCAGACGAACCTGCTGGCGTTGAATGCTGCCATCGAGGCGGCACGAGCCGGAGAACAAGGAAGAGGGTTCGCCGTGGTTGCCGATGAAGTCAGGAAACTGGCCGAACGGACGACCAAAGCAACTAAGGAAATCGCCGGTATGATCAAAAAGATTCAGCTCGATACCAAGGGCGCCGTTGAGTCGATGGACGAAGGCACCAAGAAGGTCGATGCGGGGATCGCGTTGGCAGACAAGGCTGGCATTTCGCTGCATGAAATCGTCGGGATCAGTCAGAAGGTAACGGACATGGTCACTCAGATCGCAGCAGCAAGTGAGGAGCAGTCGAGTGCAAGCGAGCAGATTTCCAAGAACGTTGAGGGAATCAGCGCGGTAACAGGCGAGACGGCTCAAGGTGTTCAGCAGATCGCAAGAGCTGCCGAAGACCTGAATCGTTTGACAGCCAACCTCGAACTTTTGGTTTCGAAGTTCAAGTTGTCCAGCGACAGTTCTGCCCAGCGCACTACCGGGCACAAGCCTGCAGGGACTTCAGGAAAATCATCCATGAAGGCTATGTCAGGACCGGCTAAGTCGAAGATCGCAGTACGCGAGAATGGGAAGATTGTGCCGCTCGATCAACAATGATAATTCATCCCTTCGCTCCCCTTTGTCTTCGTACGACAAAGGGGAGACGGGTAGGGAGACTCGACAGGACCAAATCATAGAGATTGTCGGCAGCTTGCTCAAGATTTTGCAAGCGTGCCAAATTCCAAGTCGGGATATAAAAGAGACAGTCCATTTTTTTTCAAGGGCGTTAGCCCAAACACAACATAGGAGACAACGAAATGTCCGGAACAACAACAGACATCAAAGGAGCGACACAGGGCAAATCGGAAGAGTTGATCCAGTTGGTGAGTTTCAACATCGGTGACGAAGAGTTCGGTGTTGATATCCTGAAAGTGCAAGAGATCAATCGTATGCTTGACGTAACCCGCGTGCCGAACGCCCCGGAGTACGTGGACGGAGTGATCAACCTAAGAGGGAAGGTCATTCCTATCATAGATTTGCGACGGCGGTTCCAAATGGAGCGCAAAGAGCACGATAAGAATACCCGTATTGTCGTCGTCGAACTGAGCGGCAAGGTGGTCGGGTTCGTTGTTGACGCCGTGAGCGAAGTATTGAGGATCCCGAAGAGCGTTACCGAAGCACCGCCGCCGATGGTGGCCGGAGTTGATGCGTCCTATATCACCGCAGTAGGTAAACTCGAAGACCGGCTGCTCATCTTATTGGACCTCGAAAAAGTTCTTTCAAACGAGGACCAAAAAGCGTTGGCGGCATAACGGTCAGAGATTCTAGAATGCGTTCCCATTCCTTTCAATTGGATGGGCAGAAACTCGTTCGATGCTGCATTTGAAACTAGTTGTGAACAATCAGGAACGGAGCTATTTCATGGCATTTACTTTCTTCTTTCGCGACATCACAGTCCTTGATATGATCTCAAAACATGTGATGCCGAATCTGGCCGGCTACAGCCGGGTCAGGATTTGGGACGGGGGGTGCGCGATGGGGCCGGAGCCATATTCGCTCGCCATAACCCTTGCTGAATCAATGGGGCATTTTGCCTTCCGCAATATTCATATCGACGCGACGGACATCGATGAGATGGAAGATTTCGGCAAAACCATCGAACTTGGAATCTATCCAAAAGACCAGGTAGAGCGAATTCCTCCGGATATTTTCGCAAAGTATTTTGTCCCTGCTGAGAAGGAGGGATATTTCCGCATCATCGAATCCGTGAGACAGTCGATTCATTTCCAGCGTCATGACCTTCTATCGCTCAAGCCAATCGGTGAAGGTTATCATTTGATCGTATGTAAGAATGTACTTCTCCATTTTCACCCAGTCGACCGCGCAAAGGTGATAAGAATGTTTTATTCCGCCCTCGCTCCCGGCGGATATTTTGCCACCGAGCGGACGCAGGAGATGCCCCAGGAATTGGCTCATCTATTTTCCCAGGTTTCGTCCGAAGGGCAGTTGTACAAGAAACTGGAAGTTGCAGCGTGAAAATTCATCTTCTCTCATCACCAAGCGCAGTGTATTCGGGGAACGCTTATCTCGTCCTCGGAGATTCCAATCGGCTTGATGACGTGAATTCGCTGGTCGATGTTGGTACCGACGGCAGCATATTACGGAGCATCGCTCTTACCTGGACCGGTGTCGGAAAGAAGCCCGTCGATCGCGTTGTCCTTACGCATTCTCATTTCGACCATGCGGGGGGTCTCTCAAAAATTCGTGAAGCGTATGATCCGGAAATTTGTGCGTTTGCATTGATTGAGGGAGTAAAGAGGCAACTATTCCACGGCGACATCCTTCTGCTCGGGGATGAATGGTTCGAAGTTCTGCATGCCCCCGAGCATTCTTCCGACTCAATCTGTCTTTATTCGGAGCGAACGGGAACTCTTTTCTCCGGCGATGCCCCGTTTTTCATACGCAGCCCCGGTGGATCGTATGGAGAGCATTTCGTGGTCTTACTCGAAGACCTTTTGCGGCGCGGAGTAAGCGCTATCTATTCGGGTCATGATATTCCAATTGTTAATAACGCAATGCAGATCATTCGTGATACGCTTCAGAACGTCATACTGAGCACCGGCACGGCACACATCTCGAAGTAGCTGGACAATGAACAACCGGAAAACGTTAGACGAAAGAAGAAGAGACAGACGATGAAACGCAGAGTACTGTCGATAGTGCTGTTGGTTGTATTCGGCGGGGTCGCGAACAGCCAGGATCTCACAAGAGTCGCTGACAGCGCCGCAGTTACCGAGAATTCTGCAAAAAATGTGCATGGTAAGGACGTGAGGCAGCGAAAAGTGGTTCTCGCTGCTCTTCGAACCGAAGCCGAAAGGCTTAATGACAAGCTCGAGCGAACCTCAGCGGTTGCAGCATCCTCTGCGAGCACAGAAAATCAAAAAAACGAGAGCGTGGGATCGCTGGCACAAAGGATCGGAGCACTCGAAATAAAGATGGAGAAAAACGAGGAATCGCAGGACTACGCCTTCCTTGCGTCTCAGCTTACATCGCTCATAGATGAACTCAACCGGTCGATCGACGAAACCAAAGCTCTTCAAATGAATACCGACAAAGTCATCACTTCCGTTCAGCACGCTGCACAATTCGAGGGTCAGGCCTTTTCCTCCTATTCATACACAACCGATGGCATTGAAGGGAAGAACGATACTAGGTTCGATTTGGACAGGATGTATCTGACGGCGAAAGTGCAGTTGTTCGATCAGGGGAAGTTTCAATTAACCAGCGACCTTTTCCGCGACTCTTCCCTGGTTTCTCATTATTCCGGGTTTTCATTGAAAGTGCAATTTGCATTTCTCGATTATTCCCCGGCGGATCCGGTATCGATAAAAATCGGCGTGATACCCGGAGTATGGTCGGAATTTATGGATACGTACTGGAAATACCGAGGCTTGTCTCCAAACGTGACGGACAGGAATGGATATTATCCGTTGGCGGACATAGGTATTCAGGTACTCTATAAGTTGCCCGGGAACATTGGAGATGTCTCCGCATTCATGCTGAATGGAAATGGTTATGCGTCTCCGGAATCCAATCGTTTCAAGGATTTCGCATTGCGCGCATGCATTGCCCCCTTTCGTTCGGACCCGCTTCTGGCGCAGCTTGTCGTCGCAGCCTATGGTTACAATGGGTGGAACCAGAATGTTGCCGGCGACGCTCTCCCCCGAAATCGGTACGGCGCAATGGTCAGCTATGGCTACTCATTCGCGACAGCCGGAGTAGAATACGACATACGGACAGACGCTCCAACGAACGCAGACACTTTAGTTAACGGCAATGCCCTCTCTGTTTTCGGCGAGATAAAGGCGCCTTGGGTTGAATGGGCAAATACCTTTTCATTGGTATGGCGATACGATATTGTGAATCCGGACATTCAGAGGAGTGGAACTGTGAGTCGTTTTGGGATCCTCGGCATCGCCTTCAAACCGCACGAGAAACTGACCTTCGTGATCGACAGACAATTGACAAGAACGGAGAGTGCGACTCTAATACGAAATGATGGTGCACTAACCGACTACGATAACCGGTGGTTTCTTCACGCGCTTGTAACTTTTTAGTTAGAATCAAACGAATGCAACATATCAATGTCGCATTGTATCGTGGTTGCAAATTCTACCGCTTCCAGTACTAGAGATGATCTCATCAACAATTGGGATTCCACGGTCGAGTGTTGATGTTCAGGAAGCTCGATCTTCAAGAAGACATTCAATATCACAGAACATCAAACAACAGAATGAGGGAAAACTATGCCACTGATGACATGGAAAAACGAGTACAGCGTCAAGATCCAAACGATCGATTCACAACACAAGAAGCTTATCGATCTCCTAAACCAAATTTATGATGCATCGCGTTTGGGCAAAGGGAAAGAAGTCCTTGGAAAAATTCTGAACGAGCTTGTTGTCTACACGAAAGTTCACTTTACAACCGAAGAGGATTTTTTTAAGAAGTTTTCTTATCCCGACTATGTGCTGCATAAGATCGAACACGATAAACTGACAAAACAAGTCACTGACTTTCAGGAGCAGTATGAAGCTGGCAATGCAACCCTATCCATAGAAATCATGCAGTTCTTGAAGGATTGGCTAAGCGATCATATCCTCGGCACTGACAAGAAATACGTCGAATTCCTGCATTCTAAAGGTTTACACTGAACTATCTCATCCAGATAGAGAGACTAATATCTCGCCGAGGAGGGATTGGAAGAATCGATGGTGGAGCGGGAGGTTGCTTCATCACGGTCGCAGGAAAATAGAGAAGTGCGAATGTTTCACCAACGGATGTTTCACGGCAGAGTCAACAATGGAAATTGCGGAAATGACGAAGAACAGCCATGCAGAGGAGTCCACCGACGGAATTTGCATGACCGATGAAGAGGGCCGTGTCATCGAATGGAATCATGGCATGCAGGACATCACCGGGATCAACCCAGAAGAGGTCTTGGGCAGACCATTATGGGACGTGCGATTCCAATTGACTCCGCCGGAAGCTCGCACGGACGATTTATTGAAACGGCTCGAGACTGCCGCGATGAATCAGTTGAAAACCGGTAATAGCGAATCGGCGGCCGAATTCGCGGAACAATGGATTCTTCAGCAGGACGGCAGCCGGAAGCTCGTCCTGAAGAATTTTTTTACCGTGAAGACTCAAACCGGCTATATGATAGGTGCCATAGTCAGAGACATTACATCTGAGAGGAATGCCGAGAATCAACTGCTGTTCTTAAAAAGAGCAGTAGAAAGCACTTCTTCTGCGGTTCTCCTTTGCGACCTGGAAGGGAGGATAGAGTATGCTAACCCCGGAGCTCTGGCGATGGTAGAGTTCACAGCGGAGGAGGCAGCTGGAAAGCTATTGTCTGATTTTGGCGATAGCATGGCTAAAGAGAATCTAAGCTCCCAAACTATTCCAGCGCTGAAGAAATCAGGTCAGTGGTCTGGCGAAGTTAACCTTCAGAAGAGAGACGGAACTCTTGTTCCGATCCATTCTACTTGTGCGCTTGTCTCTGATAGCCATGGCAATCCTCAAGGTCTGCTGTCAATCTGTTATGACCTTACTCAACGCAAAAAGGCAGAGTCTGCTCTCCAAACGAGCGAGAGTCTACTCTCAAACGCCATGAACATGGCGAATCTGGGACATTGGGAATACGATGTGGCCGCAGATCTCTTCACCTTCAACGATAATTTCTATTCCATTTTCCGTACGACGGCCGAGAAGGTCGGAGGATATACGATGTCCTCTGCCCAATACGCGCAAAGATTTGTCCATCCCGATGACATGTCTGTGGTCAGCACAGAAATTCGGAAAGCGCTTGAGGATCGTGACCCCCAGTTCGGTGCAACACTGGATCATCGAATAATCTATGCCGACGGTTCGCCCGGCTATATTTCCGTCCGATCCTTCGCTGTCAAGGATGAAGAGCATAAAGCGGTCAAACTCTACGGAGTCAATCAGGACATCACCGAACGTAAACAACTGGAAGAAGCGCTGCTGAAGAGCAAACAGCGGTATGACAAGCTAGCTTCAACAATTCCTGTTGGTTTGTACCTTTTGCATAGTAAGCCTGATGAATCATTCACCTTTGACTACGTCAGCCCAAGGATGGCGGAGATTCTCGACCTGAGCGTCGAAAGCCTTCTTGGAGATGCACAACTTGCGTTTAGCCAAATACTTCTGGAGGACCAGACCTCTTTCGTGAGTGTCAATCGGGAGAGTTTTGAAAAGCAGTGTTCCTTTGATTGGGAGGGGCGGATTCAGATCAACGGAGCCGTTAAGTGGTTGCACATAGCCTCCACTCCCGAATTGCAGGAGGATGGAGATACTTTGTGGCATGGTGTCGTCGGCGATCTCACGGATGCCAAGCTAGCAGAGGGGGCACTGAAGGCAAGTGAACGTAGGATCCGTTCGTACATCGAGCATGCGCCCATGGGTGTTTTCATCATTGACGGTTCCGGATGCATTACTGAAGTGAATCCCCAAGGAATCAAAGTGATCGGGTACTCAGAGATTGAGGTTCTCGGGAGGCCGCTGACGGATTTCGTAGTGCCTCAATTCTTGGATAAGGCCGGATGGGACCTCGGTACTGTTGTTACGGGAGGGAATGTCGAGGATGTTCTACAGGCTCGAAGAAAAGACGGCTCGTTTGTCTGGATCTCGGTAAACTGCGTGAAGATCGATGACAATCGTTTCATGTCCTTCTGCCAAGACATCACTTCGAATAAACAGGCCGAAATGGCGTTGGCGGAGAGTGAGGCAAAATATCGCTCCGTTGTTGACGGTGTTAAGGAAGTTATTTTCACGACTGATGCGCAAGGAAATTGGACGTTTCTTAATCCGGCCTGGGAAGAGATCACAGGATTCACTGTTGAAGAAACCATCGGACAGTTGTTTCTGAACTACCTTCTTCCCGAGGACAGCAAGTTGAACATAGCGCGATTTGAACGGTTGATTGAAGAGAAGGAAAACTTCTACCGTCACGAAATTCGTTACAGAACAAAGAGTGGCGGTTTCCGTTGGATAGAAGTGTCTGCACGACTGACAAGAGACGAGAACGGTGCGATCACCGGAACCGCCGGAACCCTCATGGATACAACGGAGAGGCACTTGGCAGAAGATGCCCTCAAAGAAGCGAAAGAGAATCTGGAGTTACGGGTTTCCAAGCGGACAGCAGAACTCCGCCTCGTTGCAGAAGAACTGCACGTCGAACTTGATGAGCGAAAGAAAGTTGAGCAAGCCCTTAGTGTATCAAAAAAGAGGGTCTCGCTGCACATTCAGCAGACACCTCTTGCTGTGATTGAATGGGACTTGGAACAACGTATTTCGACATGGAACCCTGGGGCTGAGAAGGTGTTCGGTTATCCTCAGGCAGAAGCCAAGGGGCAACCTGCATCATTCATCGTTCCCGAAACGGAAAAAAAACACTCCATCGAAATGTTTCAAAAGCAGGTAAGGAATCGGAAGAGTTTGAAGGGTGTTTTTAAGAACATAACGAAGTCCGGAAAGTTGATCACGTGTGAATGGGTCGACACGGTCTTGGAGGATGAAACAGGAAAGGTTGTTGGTCTGACTTCCATCGCGCAAGACATCACCGAAAGGCTCGATGCGGAGCATCAGCTTCGTATGCTTTCGTACGCGGTAGAACAAAGCCCGGCATCTGTTGTCATTACGGATACGGAAGGCAACATTGAATATGTCAATCAAAAATTCGAACAGGTGAGCGGCTATTCACTCGACGAAGTACGCGGCGGGAATTCGCGTATTCTGAAGTCCGGGAATACCCCTCTGCAGGAATATCAAGATCTCTGGAAAACAATTAAGTCGGGAGAGGAATGGAAAGGTATCTTCCATAACAAAAAGAAATCCGGTGAATTGTACTGGGAGACAGTAGATATCTCACCCGTCAGGGACTCCCAGGACGTTATTACTCATTTTGTCGCCGTGAAAGAAGACACCACTGAACGAAAGCACGCAGAGGAGGAATTGCTGTTTTCTAAAGAACGATACCGTGCTTTGATAGAGAATCTCAGCGACGTGGTCTTTTCGGTAGACATGAACGGCTGCTTCAGCTATATCAGCCCGTCGGGCTTGAAGGCATCGGGATATTTGACGGATGATTTGGTCGGCATGAATTTTGAACGATTTGTCCATCCTCAGGATATTCTCCCACTGAAAAAGACCTTTCGCCGGATCATCAAAAATAAGTCGGAACAAATCGAAGTTCGCGCTTTCTGCAAGGACGGAAGCGAACGGTATCTTCGCCTTTCATGCCATCCGATGTCTGAAATGGGCCGTTTCGTCGGAATCGGCGGAGTTTTCACAGACATTACTGAAAGCAAAGAACGATTGCTAGCACAGGAACAAGCGAGTCAACTTAAGGTCCAGGCGGAGGAACTTCGGAAAGCCCGTGAAGTTGCAGAAAAAGCGTCACGGATGAAGTCTGAGTTCATGGCAAACATGAGTCACGAAATCAGGACGCCGCTGAACGGGATCGTTGGGGTTGCCGACCTCCTCGAAGGTACTGCACTCACTCCTCAGCAGCGACAGTACGTCGACATCATCGGTAGAAGCAGCGGATCGTTGCTTTCCATCATTAATGACATCCTCGATTTTTCAAAAATAGAAGCTGGAAAGGTTACTCTGGAGTCTATCCAATTTGATTTGAGAGACCTCATCGGGCAAACTATTCAAATGATGATGAGCCAAGCGGGTTCAAAGGGTTTAGAGCTCGCTTCGCTTGTCTATAAAGATGTTCCGAATAATTTGCGGGGAGATCCCCTGCGGTTGCGGCAGATCATACTCAATCTCTTAAGTAATGCCGTCAAGTTTACCGTCGAAGGAGAAGTGTTTCTTCGCGTGACATTGGCCCCAAGCAGTTCCGAAAGAGTCAGACTGCATTTCGCCGTTTCGGACACCGGCATTGGGATTGCTGAAGAGGTGCAAGAGTTGCTCTTTCGGCCATTCACCCAAGCAGATGGTTCGACGACTCGCAAGCATGGAGGGACTGGTCTCGGCTTGTCGATTTCAAAACGCCTTGTTGGGCTCATGGGCGGAACCATCGGACTCGTAAGCAAAGCTGGCACAGGTTCGACGTTTTGGTGTGAGCTGCCATTTGAAACATTCACAAATGAACACGGCGCTGCGCCTCAATCCGCCTCGCCGCTTCTTGCTTACCGGGCATCCGGTCTCAACAAGAACACGGGAAGCCCGCTCTTGGCAGGTGCACACGCGCAGGTTCATGTGCTCGTGGTTGAGGACCAGGAAGTCAATCAGTTTGTTCTGATAAATATGTTGAACAGGTTCAACACCATGATTGAAGTTGTCTCCACAGGTGTCGAAGCAGTTGATGCCGTGAGAACGACGACGTATGACATCGTGCTGATGGACTGCCATTTGCCGAAGATGGACGGTTGGGAAGCCACGTCCAGAATCCGGAAGACAGAAGGACAGGGACGACATACTCTTATCGTTGCCGTCACCGCCGACGCTTTGACCGGCGACAGTGAGCGCTGCTTTGCCGCTGGAATGGACGACTATATCTCCAAACCTATTAGAATCATTGATCTGGAACGAGTTTTCAAAAAATGGCTTTGGGGAGTTGAAGCAAAAAGAGCCGACGCTGAGAAAGTCGGAGCAAATTCCGATGAACCCGCAAGCCTGGACTTTGCGAGGATCAGCGAGTTGCGATCAATCGAGGGCGGAGAGCAGCTCCTTGGGAAAATTTTCGATATCTATGAGCGGGACACTCCCGCAAAAATCGGGAACCTGCGGAGGGCCATCATACATGCTGAATGGGATGCTCTTGGTGAGATTATTCATGGCCTTTCAGGGACGTGCGCAAATGTCGGGGCTGAACGGCTGGTAGCGTTATGCTCGGAGCTGAAGGAAAAGGCTCGAAAAAAAGAGTCACGCAAAATGATCGCTATCGTCGAAACGATGCAACGAGAAATCGAACACGTCAAAACTCTTCTTCGAGAAGAGCTATCGCGGAAATCCGTTCCTGATGAAACAGCAGTTAGTGAAAATATCATCCCTTAACATTATTCGATTAATATCGGTCCATCGGGGTATTGCCAAAGAGAAATCGGCAAAGGAGAGTGAATGAATATTTTACTTGTTGACGATGATGAGGGAGCCCGGTTATTCCTCCAGCGCGTATTGGTTAAGAAATTCCAATACACCGTTCTGGAGGCGAGAGACGGACTTGAAGGTCTCTCGATTGTTCAAAATAAGCCGCTTGAACTTATCTTCCTCGATATCCACATGCCCGTTATCGATGGCATAGAGATGCTTGAAGCGATTCGTTCCGATCCGGCGCATTCCGCGCTGCCGGTTATCGTGATGTCGGTCGCAAGCGATAAGGCGGAGATCCTGCGTCTTATCAGGTTGGGCATTTCCGACTATATTCTGAAGCCTCTCAGAGCCGAAACTGTGTACAAGCGAGTCTGTGATGTCATCGCAAGGAAAAAGACAAAAGGTTCGATGTATCAGGCGGCTGCAGTTGAGACACAAGGCGATCGGAAAATTCTCCTGGTAGATAAAGACCCAAACTTCCGGGCCTTTTTTACTTCCGTGCTGGGTGGACGATTTGAAATTCAGGAGGCCGCGAGCGGGGTGGAGGGTCTTGAAATGTACATGAACCACCTCCCAAGAATCGTGTGCATCGGAGAAGGGCTGCCCTTGCTGGGCGAATCTCTCCTTTCCCGAAAAATCCAACAACTCGACAAAAGCCGGCAGACAGGAATATACCTGTGTGCCGAAACATCGCGGGTGAATAATGGCGATGAAAAACTTTTCGACGGATTCTTGAAGAAGTCCTTTGTCCCTGAAGCGTTCGAAAAAGAATTCACGGGTGTTGTGCTGAATGAGAAGAATGTGTTTGAAACAGTTCTTGAAATCGTCCAAAACAGCTTGTCTCCTGAAGTCGTTACGGCGATGCAGCAAACCATCGGTGTCATGGCATCACAAGAGATTCAAATACTGGGATCTGAAGAAGGAAATCATATCGCGGATGAAGTTTACGCGACCGTCGATCTCGTGCACAAATCCGAGGAGTTTCGTATTACCGTCGCTCTCGTAGGGTCCCGATCAGACGTGGCGATGATCGCAAGCAAGATCTTGGGATCGCCGACAGAGATGGACCAAGGCGCAGGTGACGCTTTTGGAGAACTGGTAAACACGATCGGGGGAAGGATTCGATCATCAATCGAAATCCGGGGGATCGAGGTCGAACAATTTCCTCAACAGGTGTTATCAAAGAATGGGAACGATCCTTCTTATAACTGGCAGCTGCGTCTTCCATTTTCTGCAGGGCCCGGTGAAAAATACTATTTGGGGGTTTCAGTCATGAAATTGAACTGATTTGGGAAGAATTGTTGAGAGTGAGAAGGGGAGATACGAGTACGGCATTCGGGATTCAATCCATCCCGTGAAAATCGACCTCGCAACACAAACTGGGAAAGAGCACCATGCCAACACAGACCGATAATCTCTGGGGCGTCATACTCGCCGGCGGAGATGGAAAACGCCTGCGAGAGTTCGTCCGACTTCGCTTTAATTCTGACCGTCCGAAACAATTTTGCGCGTTCCATGGAACGCGTTCAATGCTCGGGACGACCGTAGACCGGGTTCGGCGACGGATTCCGTTCCACAGAATGCTGGTCACCGTCAACAGCCGACACCGTGAGTTTGTGGAGAAGGACCTGTACGGAATGTCTGAAGGGAACATCATCGTACAGCCGGAGAACAAAGAGACATGCCCGGCTATTCTATTGCCGCTGCTGCATATCCAACAGTGCGACGCGGGGGCCATTGTTTCCATCTTTCCCGCAGATCACTTTGTACGCCAGGAAGCACGCTTCATGCAATTGATTGAGTCCGCAGCGCGGTACGTTAACCGCCATCCCCGGGAACTGCTGCTCGTCGGAGCTGAAGCACAATACCCTGAGACCGACTATGGATGGATCGAGCCGGCGCACGCAGCCTCGATTGAGGGCGGCTTTGAGATACTGCATGTACATAATTTCTGGGAAAAGCCTTCATTCCAAAAGGCAGAACAACTCAACAGGAACGGCGGCTTGTGGAACACGATGGTGATGGTTGGCCGTGTCTCTGCCTTCCTGGAAAAATTTCAACGATTAACTCCCGAACTCTTTCAGTCGTTTCGACCGGTGGGCGAATCTTTTGGATTCCCATCGGAAGCGGATATTATTCGTCAGGTGTATGCCTCGCTTCCATGCTTGAATTTCAGTACGGAAATTCTTGAGCGAGAAGTGCAAGACCTTGTTGTCCTTCCCGCCAGGGGTATCTACTGGAGCGATTGGGGACGGGGCGAACGCATCGAGATGGATCTTGCAATGATGAAGAGAGACACATCAAAGGTCGCCAGCCGTCAATTTGTCTGACACGATCACTGTTGCATCAGCAGTCCATAACTACTTGCGAAGAGATCATTGAAGGACGGCTTACGTTATTCTGTTAACTCTCAATGACGGCGTCCGGAGAGTACAGCCGATTTTTCCGCTTAGCGTGTTGTGAATAAATTCCGGAGCCTATAAGCATGGACATCGCCTTTCGCAGACATAATCTCAGAAGTGACATCCTTGTCGTCTTCGCAGTGCTTCTATATACATTGACATTTAGTCCTTTGTACAACCTGGTTGGCAACTCGACGGCAGCTCTCGTCCTGATCCCGGTAGCCCTTGCCGGATTCTACTATGGGGTAGGAGCTGGCATCGTTGCTGGATTGTTGACACTTCCGTTGAACTTTCTTCTCTTCAGCCAGTTCGAAAACTCTTCACTCTCGTTTCATTTTCTCAATTCACTCCCCCCCATCGTCATTGCCGAGTTTGTCGGAGCATTCAGCGGCTGGCTCCACGGCCTTTTGCTTCAGACAAAGGAACAGGCGCGGCAACTGCAAAAAGAAATATTTGAGCGGGAAAAATCAGAAGAGCAGCTGAAACAAAGCAGTGAGCGCCTTGAGCTGGCTCTTCATGGTGCGGACCTCGGCTTGTGGGATGTCGACACCAAGTGGGAACACGCGGTCTTTAACGATCGATGGGCGGAAATGCTGGGATTCACTAAAGAAGAAATCGGTTCAAGCACGGATGTTTTTTGGAAGCTCATACATCCGGACGATCAGAAGATGGTGCGGGATGCGCTTGAAGCACATCTCAGCGGAAAATCCGAGATCTATGAGACCGAGCACCGGATGAAGGCGAAATCCGGGGAATGGAAGTGGGTTCTGAACAGGGGGAAAGTTGTGGAACGTTACCCGGACGGTTCGCCGCGGCGTGTGGCGGGTACACACCTGGATATTACAGAACGGAAAAAGAATATTGAATGGCTGCAAGTGTTAGGGAGGGCGATCGATGCCGCAATGAACGGCATCGTGATTACCGATCCATTGCAGCCAGGCAATCCGATTATTTTCGCAAATCCTGCGTTCGAAAAGAATACTGGATATTCGCGGAACGAGGCGATAGGGCGCAATCCTCGTTTTCTTCAAGGGGTCGATACAAACCGGGAGACCGCGCACTCTATTCGCACTGCACTTGAAAGAGGGGAGGGATGCCGGGTTGTCATTAAGAACTACCGAAAAGACGGTTCGCCGTTCTGGAACGAATTGTCCATCTCTCCGATGAGAGACCACACAGGCAAGATCGTCAACTTCATCGGCATTCAATCGGATATTACCGAGAAACGGCTCATGCATGAAGCTCTTCAACAGAGCGAGGAAAAGTTCCGCTGTTTCATTGAACAATCGTCCGATGGGATCTTCCTCACAGATGAAGAAGGATTGATCACTCAATGGAATCGCGCTGAGCGGCGGATCACAGGGCTGGCGTTTGAAGAGGTTGCTCATCAACCTGTGTGGGAAGTGCAGCATTGGCTCCTGCCGAAATCGCGTCAGACGACGGAAATAGAGAGGAAGGTAAAGAAGCGCGTCCAGAAACTGCTTCAGACCGGAGGCGGAGACTGGGCGATGCGGCCGTTCGAACAAGAAGTTTACCGTCGGGATGGCTCGGCCTTAAACGTCGAAGCGGTGGTTTTTCCTATCAAAACGCCCAAAGGGTACTTGATGGGAAGTATCATGAGAGATATTTCAAAACAGAAAAGAACGAACGAAGAGCTTCGAAGGCTTAACCGGGCGGTGGAGAGTACTCAATCAGGAATTGTGCTCGCAAGCCTGGATGGGGTGGTTGAATACGTCAATCCAGGGCTTCTTAGCATGCATGCGTACGACAGTAAAGAAGAAGTGCTTGGACGATCCATTTTTGAATTTACCGACGGCGCTGGCCGTGAAATGCTCAGCTCAGAGATAATTCCCCAACTTTTGATCTCCGGAAAGTGGTCCGGTGAACTCTTGACCCGGAAAAAAGACGGTTCGTTTATACAGTCTCAAATGATCTGTTCTATGGTGTACGGTCAGAAAGGGGAGCCAGTATCGCTGTTCTCAAATTTCTACGATATTACGGAACGGAAGCTTGCTGAGCATGCCCTCGAAGAAAGTGAATCGAAATACCGCTCGGTGGTTGAGAACATCAAGGAAGTCATCTTTCGCACCGATGTGACAGGCAATTGGACATACCTTAACCCCGCCTGGTGTGAGATCAGCGGTTACTCAATCGAAGAGAGTCTTGGCCTGCGCTGTCTGGACTTTGTCCATCCTGATGACCGCGAGCGAAGTGAGGAGCTGTTCAAGCCGCTCATCAATCGAGAAAAAGAATATTGCAGGCATGAAGTTCGCTATCTCCGGAAGGATGGAGGGGAGTGCTGGATTGAAGTCTATGCACGATTGACGTCGGACGATGACGGGAATGTGTCCGGCACGACGGGGACTCTGATGGATATCACAAACCGCCGAAGAGCTGATGAGGCATTGCGGAATGCGAATGATATGCTCGAAGCCAAAGTTGCCGAGAGGACCCGCGAACTCCAAGATGCGGTCGGGAATCTCAATTTCGAGCTCGAAGAGCGTAAGAGAGCTGAAGAGATGATCCGCGAGCAAGCGATGCTTCTAGACGAGGCTCACGATGCGATTTCCGTCAGCGGCCTGGACGGTAAAATACGGTTTTGGAATAAAAGTGCAGAGCGTCTCTACGGTTGGTCTGCTCAGGAAGTCGTCGGGTTGAACGCAAATGATCTCGAACGGAAGGCTATATCTGATAAGGGAATGAAGACACTCCTGGAATCGGGAGAATGGAGCGGAGAACTTGAACGTCGGAAGAAAGACGGAACTGCCGTCGTTGTCGACAGCCGTTGGACCCTCGTTCGTGATGCAAAGGGAGAACCGCTGACGATCCTCGTCATTGACACTGATATCACCGAGAAGAAACAACTTCAGGCGCAGTTCCTTCGGGCGCAAAGAATGGAGAGTATCGGAACCCTTGCTGGCGGCATCGCACACGACCTCAATAATATTCTGACTCCGGTGATGATGTGGTCCGAAGTTCTTCGCAGCAAAATGCCGGACGAGAAATCACAACGTATTCTCTCTTTGCTGGAATCGAGCGTGCAGAGAGGAGCGGATATGGTCCGCCAGGTATTGAGCTTCTCCCGCGGCATTTCAGGCGAACGGGTCGAGATGCAATTCAAGCACATTCTAAAAGATCTCGAAAAGATAATGCAGGAATCATTCCCGAAGTCGATTGAAATTGTGGTTGACGTTCCCAAAGATCTTTGGACCGTGATGGGAGACGCAACGCAGCTTCACCAGGTCTTGATGAATCTTTGCGTTAACGCTCGCGACGCAATGCCGCACGGCGGGACACTGACTGCATCATGCGACAACATGACAATCGATGATAACTACGCACGCATGCATCTCGACGCCAAGCCGGGCAATTACGTTGCAATCTCCGTAGCGGATTCGGGAACGGGGATTCCTCCGGAAACTTTAGAAAGAATATTCGAGCCGTTTTTTACGACGAAAGAGATCGGGAAAGGGACCGGCTTGGGGCTTTCTACCTCCGTTGCCATCGTTAAGAGTCATGGCGGGTTTATCAACGTTTATAGTGAAGTTGGGAGGGGGACAACATTTAAGATGTACGTTCCGGCCGTTCCAGGTCTGGTGCAACGTGAGATGAGTGAGAAGAGCGACCCGCTTATGAGGGGAAATGGGGAGACGCTTCTCGTTATAGACGACGAAGCGATCATCCGTGAGTCGATAAAGGGTGCCTTGGAGGAATTCGGATACAACGTTCTTATCGCCGATGACGGGGCCCAGGCCATTGCTGTCTATATGCTCCATCAACGAGAAATTGCTGCGGTCATTACCGATATGATGATGCCGTTTATGGACGGCGTATCTACTATCAGAGCTCTGCGGCGAATCGACCCCGGATTAAAAATCATCGCTGCCAGCGGTTTAGCCGATAATGAACGAATACTCCAGAAAAGGAATTTGAGTGTCGATGGTTTTTTGAGAAAACCATACACGACCAGAGATCTCCTGACAATGCTTTTCACGATCCTCGGCAAAGCCCCTAAGCTCGTTCAAGAAGAAGAACGGAGCTAATGCACAAGGGTGATTCCGAGGTCAATAAGAAGAGTTTCAAAGAACTCCTGAGAAATCATTGTCATTCTGAACCTTCGACGAGTCGTCTATCTACGATTCTACGAATCGTAGATTCGTTGAACGACCCTACGGGTCATAGACCCAGAGGGAGTCGTCGACCGTCGTTTTTCAGACGGGGTGAGTGCCGAAGGCATCCCCAAAGGGATCGCTTCGCGACCTTCGGGAGAATCCATGTTAATGATCCACCTTGACTTCCCAAGGGTTTCATGT
>Ga0265338_10002191_pt1 | contig 29919 bp, 28 predicted proteins | sample 42126metaG_FD_193579 | JGI IMG/M metagenome (GOLD analysis project Ga0265338, IMG submission 193579) | Rhizosphere microbial communities from Carex aquatilis grown in University of Washington, Seatle, WA, United States - 4-21-26 metaG | ecosystem: Host-associated > Plants > Roots > Rhizosphere...
AGACGTGGCCTAAGCCTGGCTCGACAGATTACGCCGACGCGGCGCCCGGCCGGGCGCGTGTGCGTCTACGATTTGCTGAACCAGCGGCGTTCCGCGCGCGAGAACAGCCAGCTGACCACAGTTGCGCACACGGTTCCCAACACGACCTCGAGCAGGCGAAACAGCGCAATGCTCCAGACCGGCCCGTCTAGGGGAACCAGCAGGACGATGGTGGCGGTGATCGCTCCCAGCCGCGCCGCGCTCCCCACGTTCAAGCCCCAGCAGATTACGATGACGATCAGGACGGTCGCCACGTAGCCTATGTAATGGCCCGCTCCCAATGTCGCACCGAAAAACCCGAAAATTGCGCCTATCATGGCGCCGATAAATTGGTCGCGCGATAGGTTCACGGTGTCCGCGTATCTCGGTTGGGTTACCGCGATGGCGGTAATGGCCGCCCAAAACGACTGCTCGGCATGTATGACCTGAGCCAGCCCGTATGCCATGCTCGCGCCGCAAATGGCTTGCAACGCGGCGACGCCCCCTTGGACCAACCTTTCCTTCAAGGGGAGCCCCTTGAGCCTGCTCAGCAGCGGCTTGTGCGGTGGCGAGTTCAATGCTGCTCCTCCGGTTGAAATTTTTCGGGTTTATTAGTTGTGGGGGGCTCGTTGGACCCTCCTGATATTGCCACAACTCTCGATCGGGCTTCACCGCTTCGAGGAATTACAAGCACAGATCGCGTGGTCTTCCCATCTTCTGAATGCGCGTCTGAAGCGATTAGAGACAGACGGGGTTATTGAGCAGCGTCTTCACGATGAGCATCCGCCGCGTTACGCGTACGAAATCGCTCCCAAAGGTAAGGAGTTGGATCCTGTTCTCAGGGTATTGCGGCCGTGGGGCAGAAATGGGAAATCGGCGGGGCCGGCTACCCTGATAGAACGTTCAGTGAGGGTGTTGCTCCAGCCACGCGAGGACCTCTGTGGCGTTCTGGTCCGGTGGGAAGACGGGGTAAAACACATGTTCGATCGTTCCGCTTTTTATTATTAACGTCAGACGCTTTAAAAGCACCATGCCGGCCGCTTCGAATGTTGGAAGAGAGAGGGCTTTCGTGAAAGATCGCTGATCATCAGACAACAATGGAAATGGAAGGTGCAGGCGACCCACAGCCTCACGCTGATACGACGTATCCTGCGTCGACAGACCAAAGATGTGTGCGGCGCCAGCGGACTTGAGTTGTTCCGCATGATCGCGGAACGCGCAAGATTGCGGGGTACATCCTGGAGCACCGGGAATCACGTACCATCCGTCCAGGACAGGACGATCTGGGCGGTGCATACGAGGAAAAGCGTAAACAACCACACGGCCATTCAAGAGTGAGAGGTCAACTAGGTCGCCATCGGTAGACATCAAGGCCAAATTCGGAAGCGATTTGCCAAGCAGATGTCTGGCTAATCCATCGTCGGTTGGCACAGGCAAAGCCGACCAGTCTACGGCAAGTATGTCTCTCATGGGTTTCTCCTTCCATCGTTACCCACGCGAGGCAATCATTAGGTTAACGAAACTCAACGTCAGGCATTCGAACGCTTTCCTCCGTGTAGTGCCACAACGGCACTACATCGATAGTGGCCGAAACGAATGCAACGCACATCCGTAAGAAACACTGATGCAAACCACCTGAACCCTGTAAGGTCAGGTGCGCGGTACGCAGGTACGACCGCTCAATTCCTAACTGGCTTGAGTTGGAGGAGCCACCGCTAGAACGTGGCGTGTGCGTAATCTAGGAGTCGATGCGTAACTGGTGCGACCGGGTTCGACCTGCCGCCTGGACGCGATGTTTGCGAACCTGCGCGGTGTGCCTCACGCCTCGGGATGCGTGGTGGGCCAACACGGCACCGCCGAATAGCGAGGCTGGAGACCGCAGCCTTACGGCTCGCGTCCCGCCTGAACTCGCAACCGTTCCAGCATATACCCGAGACCGCCACCCGCAGCCACGATGTCGCGCATGATCACAGGCAAAGCCGGAATCTCCATCTTGCTGTTCTGCGTCAGGTTCTCAATGGACCCATGCTCGAAATCGACCGTGACGATGTCCCCGGTTCGAGCAAACGCACAAATCCCCGGAGCCGGCGCGAGAACCGGCACACCGGCATTAACGCAAGCCCTGAGCGGACCGCGCGCCATCGATTCGGCGAGCACCGCGACACCCAGCCCCTTGAGACCAAGAAAGCCCTGCGTATGCGGGTTCCCACATCCGAAGTTCTTGCCTGCCACGATGATGTCCCCGGGTTGAATCCGAGCGGCCAGACTGGGATCGAGATCCTCGAAGCAATGCTTGGCCAGCACTTGCTCGTCGTACACCTGCGCGCGTGTAAAGCTGATCGGCATCAATCCGTTATCGTTAGGCAGCGCATCGCCAAACGCCCATACCCTACCTTTCCAGAGCCAATTCGTCATAGCTCGCCTCTCGCGAAGAAGACACGCGGATCGCAAATCTCGCCGGCTACGGCGGCGACGCTCGCCGTAATCGCGTTGCTCAGATAGATGGACGCCCCGGTGCTGCCCATGCGCCCGGGGCTGTTGGTGGTTCCCGTGCCGATGCAGACATCGCCCTCGACCAACGGCGCCAGATTGCCATAGCACGGCCCGCAACTGGGGCTGTTGACGATCGCGCCGGCATCGACGAAAACTTCGAGCAAGCCCTCGCGCGCGGCGTTAGCAAAAATTTCCTGTGAGGTAGGAATCACCAGCATCCGCACACGCGGATGCACCTTGCGGCCTCGCAACACGCCCGCCGCGGCGCGCAAGTCCTCGAGTCGCCCTCCGGCACACGAGCCGATATAGACCTGGTCGACCTTGATACCGGCCACCTGCGAAACCGGCACGACGTTGTCCGGGCTCGGCGGCGCCGCGACCATGGGTTCGAAGTCGGCCAGATCCTGCCGAAACACCAAAGCGTATTCTGCATCGGCGTCGCTACGCGTCATATCGAGCACGGCCGTGGTACGGGAACGCAGATAGGCTGCGGTCACCTCATCGGGCTCGACCAGCGCTGCCTTTGCACCGACGTCAATCGCCACATTGCACAAGGTCATCCGAAAGTCCATGTCCAGTGCCGCGAAGGCCGGTCCGCCATACTCCAGCACACGGTAGTCGCACAGCTCGGCGCCAAGCCGATGGATAATCCATTGCGCGACATCGCGGCTCATCACGCCCGGGGGCGGTACGCCCGACAACTCGATCCGGATGGTCTCGGGAACCCGCAACCACATTTCTCCGGTCGCCATCGCCTGCACCGCCTCGTAGTTCAACGGCGGAGACAACGCACCGACGCAGCCGAGCGTGGTGATATGCGTATCCGGTCCGGTAACCAGCATGCCGGGCAGCACATGCCCGTGCTCGATGATGGCCTGGTGGCTGATGCCATGGCGACCCTCGCTGTAAAAATGGCGCACGCCAAGCTCTTCGAGCTGCCGCGGCAGACGCTTTTTCATCATCGCAGTCGCCGGACTTTGCGATGGCACCTCGTGATCCGCAAACACCACGATGCGCTCGGGATAACGAAAGCGATGCACGCCGTGCTCGGCAAGCGTCTTGATGTAATGCGGCATGACCAGATCGATCGTCTCGATCACGTCCGGCTCGCAGATCACGACCTCGCCTACCGAGACGCTGCTCCGGCCGCTCGTGCGTGCAATGATTTTCTGTGCCAGCGTATTGCCCATGTCCCCTCCCTCGATGATTCCGGCTGCACAACTTTCTGCAACGCCCTAAGTGTGCTCTATGGTGCGGCTTGGCGGCCCGTCATAGCCGATTTGGTCCTCGGAAATCTGGCGCCAGCCCGGCTCGCGGACCGCTTCCTCGAACGCGTGCGCGAACAAGCCCGCGGTGCGCGGAATGACCAGCAGCGCGCGCGCAAGCCGCCAGTCCAGGCCGAGGTCCGCCGCGATCGCACCGATAGTGGCGTCGATATTGGCCGGAATCGGACGCTTGGCTCGAACCTGCAGGGCTTTCTCCAGCGCCCGCGTCATCTCGATGTGAGGGCCCGCCAGCCGATATTCTTCGGCCAGCCTGAACAACACGGCTGTACGCGGGTCGCCATCGGTATGTTGTGGATGTCCGAAGCCGTCGATGCGCTTGTGCGCCTGGACGAACTCGCGCGCCACTTCATCGAACGCCGCATGGCTCTGCTTGGCCTGCGTGACCAGTTCCTGGATATTCCTGCAGAACTCCTGCCCCGCGCCACCGTGAATGTCACCGAACATCATGACCCCGGCCGCCACTGAACATTGAATCGGCACGCCTGCGGCCTGAACGAATCGCGTTACGGTAGACGATGGGGAAATGCCGTGATCGGCGCAGCACACGAAGACCGCATTGATCATTTTGGATTCGTTGCCGCGCGGCAGTTCTCCTTTCAACAGCAGATAGACCATGGCACCGAAATCGATGTTTCCGGTCAGCTCTTTCAATACATCGTAGCCGCGTACGCTCACGCCGTCATGAGTAAATTCGGCGATCGCCGTGCGCCACGGCTTGTCTTTGGAGCGGTCCATGAAATCCTCACTTGGGGTTGGCCAAAAACTGCTGAAAATCAAGTTCGCAAGGTCGCGATCTTGCGGCATGCATTCATGAACACGGCCACGTCCGCGCTGAAGCTCAGAAGCCGAACCCCTGCGCGCACCAGCGTCGCCGCGTACTCGTGATCGATCGTCGCGCCCACCGTAGTCATGACAAACTTGCCGCGCTGCGTCGCCGCTGCAACCAAGTCCGTCAAAATCCCGTGCAATCGCGCATGACGATAGTCCGCGCCGGGGATACCCAGCGACACGGCCAGATCGAATGGCCCGAGAAAAACGATATCGATCCCTTCGAGATCGAGGATGGCTTGCGCCGTATCCAGTCCTTCGCGGTCTTCGATCAGAGGAATGACCATCGTCCGTCGGTTCGCGGCCTCGGTGTATGCGGCCCAATCGGCGGGCAGATAACCGGCCGCCCGCACCACCGGGCACGCTCCGCGTTCGCCTTGCGGCGCATAACGCGCCGCCTTGAGCGCGGCACTGCAGCGCGCCGGCGTGGCATGCGGCAGCACGATGCCGTGCGTGCCCAGATCGAGTACGCGGCCGATCAGCGACACATCGAGTTCGGGCAGCCGCACCCAAGGCACGAGGCCGGACGATTGCGCCGCGCGTAATAAATGAGCGAGTGTTTCCAGGCCCGTGGGGCAGTGCTCCATATCGATCACGGTGAAATCGAGCCCGCTCAGTCCCATCGCCTCGACCAGCACGGGACTGGCCGAAAACGATTGCATGCCGCATAGGCGCTCTCCGGCGCGCAGCCGTTCGAGCAAGCGGTCATCGTGCAGTAGTGTCATGGTTTAATCCGCCTTGGCTCCGGAAGCCTTGATGACTTTGCCCTATTTGAGTGCTCAGTATCTTGACGATACTGTCAGGCGTACGGGCGGGAACCATGACGCCTAGCCAACTGCGCAGGTCGAATCCGGTGTAGAGCCCAATTCCGCCATGGTCGGAACGTCGGGCAGATCGGGATAGCGAGTCGAACTGGTCACCGCCAGCGCGCGCAGTTTGCCGGCCTTCACGTTCTGGATCGAGGTCGGAATCGCTTCGAACGCCCAGTCCACTTGCCCGCTCAATAGCGCGAGCGAAGCAGGCGCCGCGCCTTGATGGGGCTGCGCCCCCCAATCGGCACAGCGGTTCAGCGAACGTGTATCAACCCTCCCAAACCTTCTCGGGTAACGGCAAACCCGCCAGGTCCTCAGGCGTGAGCGGGCCGTCTGGCACAATCCCCAGCGTATCCAGCACGAGCAGCAATTGGCGCACGTGTTGCGCCGAGTGCCAGGTGGTCCGTTCCAACACGTCATGCACCGATTGCCGGCCGAAATAGGTGTCCATTTGCGCCTGGCACGATTTGTCGGGGTAGCGGGCCCACCATGCATTGAACTGCGCGAGGACTGCCGAGCCATAAGTCAACACATCGTCCCCCGGTCGCACCGCCTCCGTGGCATCCATGATCAGCTCATTGGTCAACTCGACGCCTGTGTCCATCGCCTCCACAAACGCCTCGACGATGCGAAACACATGGTGGGCGATCCCGCGCAGCAAGCGCACGCTGTTGCGAAATCGAACATCCAGCACCTCATCGGGAATTTGTTTGATATACCGCTGCCCCGCCGGCAAGATGATGTTCACTCGCCGTACCAGTTCATGCGGGCTCAGTTGTCGATCCACCTCGACTTCCAGCCCAAGAAAACGGGCGACATCCGCGAGCGACTGGGCGTACACGAACGCATCGCCGCGCGATACGATCGGCACGCTGCGAGCGCCCAGCCGCGCCATCTCCTTGACGTGTTCGGGACTGGAGGCGGCGTTCACCGACTCGTAATCGATCTCCAGTCGAGTCAGAAATTCCTTCACCCGAAGGCAACTGGTACAACCGGGGGCCCAGAAGACCCTGACTCTTTCGTCCGTCGCAAGCATCACGTTCGCCCCCCCAAGAGATCAAGCAGTAGCCGACGTAAGCGGCCTGCCCTCACGATTTCCGGTGATCGACGTACGCAACAACCTGCGCGCCGTCCCGTTCGGATAATCGGCAAGCGCCATATGCACGGTTGCGCGGTTGTCCCACATCAACACATCGCCAACGCGCCAAGTCTGGCGAAACGTGAACGCCTCGCGCGTCGACTGGTCGCACAGAAACCTGAGCAACCCGCGGCCCTCTTCGTCCGACATGCCGACGATCCGGGTACACATCCATTCACTGATGAACAGCGCCTTGCGGCCCGTCTCCGGATGCGTGCGCACGATAGGCTGACACACGGGCGGGTTGCGCTTGCGCGTCGCCTCGCGCTGCTCGGCGGACGCATCGCGGTGGCTGCGGCCATTGCTCAAATCGTGTACCGCGTAAAGACCGTCCAGCAGGCGCCGCATGGTCGGCGACAACGACTCGTACCCGAGATACATATTGGCGAACAGCGTGTCGCCCCCTACCGGCGGAATCTCCAGACAATACAAGCACGACCCCATCGACGGCCGCAGCGTGTACGACAAATCGGAGTGCCACTGCTGTCCAAACGTGATGCGCCGCCCGTCGACGGCGGACGCCTTCACGACCAGCAACTCCGGATGATCCGGATGACGTAGTTCAGCCTGGTAATTCTCGTGCCGCTCCAGTTCGCCGAATTGCCGACTGAACGCGATCATCTGCGCCGGCGTGAGCGTCTGGTCTCGAAACAGCAAGACCAAATGCTCGAGCCATGCCGCATGCACGGCACGCAGTTGCTGTGGCGTGAGTTCGGTCGACAGATCCAAACCCGAGATTTCGGCGCCCAGGGCGCTCGCTATCGGTGTGATTTGCATGGGTATCCCTCACTCGGCCTTGGCACCCGATTTGTGGATCACGTCGGACCACTTCTTGGTCTCTTCATTGATAAAGACCGTGAACTCTTCCGGGCTCGCGATAAACGGCACGAGTGCCTGCGCGGCCAATTGCTTTTTGACTTCCGGATCCTGCAAGGCTTGCCCAATGGCTTTGTTCAAGATAAGGACGATGTCGCGCGGCGTGCCGGCTGGCGCCACGATGCCGTGCCAGCCCGACGCGACGAAGCCGGGGTAAGTCTCGGCCATGGTGGGTACGTTGGGATACCCGGGCAGGCGTTGCGGCGTCGTGACCGCAATCAACTTGAGCATTCCGGATTTGACGTAGGGCAGCACGCGACCGCTGTCGAACATGTAATCGACGTATTTGCCCAACACCGCATTGAGCGCCGGGGCGCTCCCGCTAAACGGCACATGCGTGACGTCGAGTCCGGCGGCGAACCGGAACATTTCTCCAGCGAGATGGTTCGAGCCGCCGACGCCGGCCGATGCATAGCTCATCTTCCCGGGGTGAGCCTTGATATAGGCGACCAGCTCGGCCAGGTTGTTGACCGGTAAAGAGGAGTTCGTTACCAGGAACAGCGGCAAGGTCGCCAAAGGCGCGACTGGCTCCAGATCCTTTACGGGATCGTAGGGCAGGCTTTTACCGAACAATGCGGCATTGACCGAAAGCGTGCTCAAGGGCGTTTCAAGCAGCGTGTAGCCATCGGGGGCGTCGCGCGTGAATTGCGCGGTGCCCAAGTTTCCGCTCGCACCCGGCCGATTCAGGACAACGATCGATTGCTTGAGCTCCGCGCTCAATTTCGGCGCCAACAACCGCGGCAAAATATCCGCAATCCCGCCCGGCGCGAATGGAACGATGATTTCTATGGTCCTGCTGGGAAAGGTTTGCGCCGCAACGGACGTAAAGACCGTGGCAAGAGCCATCAATACCGCACCGAGCGTTAGATTCTTGATCTGCATAGCCGTCTCCCTCGTTCTTCGTGCCGACAGCGACGGTATTGCCGTGCAGTGTCACGAAGTACCGCGTGCATCTTCTTCTACATACGCTTTCATTGCTCCTGCTGCTTACCGCTTAACCCGACCAATACGTCGACCATGCGCACCCCGAGTCCCCTCGGTAAAACGATCAGCGGGTTGATATCAACCTCCGAAATGGCCGCAGCGAAGTCGCGCGCAAATCGCGAAAGGTTCACGATGGCGCTCGCCAGCGCCTCCACGTCGGCCGGGGGCCTGCCGCGCGCACCCTCCAGCACCGCTCGGCCTCGGATTGCCGCGATCATTTCGCGCGCAAGAGACGGCCCTATCGGGGCGAATCTGAATACGACGTCCCGCAACACCTCGGTAAAAATGCCACCAAGTCCAAACATCAGCACCGGCCCGAAATGCTCGTCGTTAATCACACCAAGGATGGTCTCGACGCCATCGACGACCATCTCCTGGATCAACACGCCATCGATCACCGCGCTGGGCGCATACCGGCAAGCGCTGGTCACGATCGCGTCGAACGCCGCGCGAGCCGCTTCAGGATCGCGCACATTCAGTTGTACACCGCCGGCCTCGGTTTTATGTGGAATATCGACGGACTGTATCTTCATCGCGACGGGGAAGCCCACCTCGACCGCGATCGCTACCGCCTCGCCACGGGTCGTAGCGAGGCGCTCTACCGTGGGCGTAAACCCGTAGGCGCTCAGCGCTTGGCGAGCAAGTTGCTCGGCAGCGCCGCCAACGCCATGCGCACAAATGTCCACGTGCGCAAGCGTTGGCGGCGGCGCCGTCAGTGCTTCCAGAACGTCACGCTCGTGGCGCCGCAGTGCACCTGCAAACCGGCATAAAGCCCCCACTGCCTTGCAACAGCGCGTTGGTGTCCGAAATAACGGAATACGTGCGCTTCGAAGAATCTCATACGCCGCCCCCACGCGCCCTTCGCGCGAGCTCCACGATACCAACACCGGTTTATGCGTGGCCGCATCGAGCTTGACCAGTTCTTCCGCGATTTTCGCCGCCATCGGGCCTTCGACCGACGACGCGACGATCAACAGACTGCCCACGGCCGGGTCGTCAAGGATGATCGTCAGTGCCGCGCGAATCAGGTCCGGCTGGTTCAGCACGCTTGCTGTCACATCGACCGGATTGTCGAGCGTCGCGTAGGCGGGCAGCACCTGCGCCAGGCGCAGGCGCGTCGCGTCGGCAAGTTGCGGCACCCGCAGATTCAACGCGGCGCACCCATCGGCGAGCAAAACGCCCGCACCGCCCGAAACGGTGACGATACCGATGTTGTCGTTTTCCGGCAGTTTGGCGCGAGCGAACGCAGCCGTGTAATCGACCAGCTCTTCGACGTCCTGGATCCGCAGCCATCCGAATTGATCGAACACAGCCTGATACAGCTCATTGGATCCGCCCAGCGTGCCGGTATGGGAGACCGCGGCACGCTGGCCTGCGGGCGAGCTGCCCACTTTCCACACGATCACCGGCTTGCGCTGCGAGAGCGCACGCCGCGCCAGTTCCGGCAAGCGGTGCGCGTCGCCGATGCCTTCGAAATAGGCGGCGATGACGGCGGTGTGCTCGTCTTCGATCAAATGATCGAGGATATCGAGGCCGGTCAGATCCGCTTCGTTGCCGGTGCTCACCACATAGCGAAACCCCACGCCCAGTTCTTCGGCCATGTTGACCACGGAAAAGCCGAAGCCTCCGCTCTGCGTCACCATGCTCACGCCGCCCGAGCGCAGCCCGCTCATCGCGAAGACCGGCCCGAATCCCGCAAAGACGTTTTCGCGCAAATTCATCAATCCGATGCAGTTCGGCCCGAGCAAGCGCATGCCATGCGCGCGCGCGGCGTCGACCAGTTCCTGCTGTAGGCGCTGACCGGCGGTACCGACCTCCGCAAATCCCGCCCCGATGACAATGCCGAACGCGACGCCGCGGCGGCCGCACTCGACCACCGCTTGCACCGCGCGGTCCGCGCCAAGCAATATCAGCGCGAGATCGGGTACCTCGGGCAACGAAGCGACGTCCGGATAGCACGGCATCCCTGCGATTTGCCGGTGCTTGGGATTGACCGGATATAAAGCGCCTGCGTAGCCACGCGCGACCAGGTTGCTTAGCGGCTGTCCATTGATCGTGGTCGCATCGGGCGAGGCGCCGATGATCGCAATGGAGCGCGGGTCAAATAAGCGCGCCAAGTGCGGCCCGGGCTCCAGGTGCTCCAGGTGCGCCGGCACGCCGATGTCGGCCAACCGTTGCGATTCGCTCGCGGCCACACGGTTTGCGGGATTGCTTGCAGTGCTGCTCGCCAGGCCGCTCACCGGGCTGCTCATGGGGCCGCTCATGGGGCCGCTCGTAGGGATGTCGCTCATGCCACCCCCGGCAGATGCAGTATCTGCTTGGCCAGTACGTTGCGCTGCACCTCGTTGCTGCCGCCGTAGATCGTAGAGGGTAGCGCGTTCATACACAGCGACATCGTATCGATCCGCGCATTGCCCAGCGGCGTTTCACCGCTGAGGCCGCCACTGCACCCGATCGACTCAATTGCGAACTGGGATATCCGCTGATACGTTTCGGAGCCGAACAACTTGAGAATCGATACATCGGAACCCAGCGGATCACCGCGCCGTACCTGATCGGCGAAGCGCTTGTAGAGACTGCCGAGATCGTAGACATCCATCCCGAGCTGCGTGAGGCGCGAGGCAAACACCGGATCGCTCGCCAACCCCAACTGCGCATGAACCGCTTCCAAACGCTTGAACGCGTATTGCGCCTGCCGAGGATTTCCCAAGTAGAAACGCTCCCGCGAGAGCAGCATTTTCGCGACACACCATCCTCCGTCAACGGGCCCGAGCACACAGTCGGCGCCGACTCTCACGTGATCGAAGTGCACCTCGCAGAATTCTTCGTGACCGGCCATGTCCTTGATAGGGCGAACGCTGATGCCCGGAGTACTCATGTCCAGCAGAAAGACGCTGATACCATCCTGTTTCCTGGGCTTGTTGGCCGTGCGTGCCAACAAGAACATGTGCGTCGCATCTTGCGCAAACGTCGTCCATATCTTGCTGCCGTCGATGACAAACGATGCGCCTTTGGCTTTGGCCTGGGTGTTCAAGCTGGCCAGGTCCGATCCTGCGTTAGGCTCGGAGAACCCCTGGCACCACATGTGCTCGAACTTGAGAATCGGCCCGAGGTAGCGGTCGCGTTGCGCGCTTGTGCCATAGTGGATCAGCGCCGGCCCGACCATCGTGATGCCCATGTCCGGTGCACGCGCGACGCCCCAGCGGTCCTGTTCTTCCATGAAGATGATCTGCTTTTGCGCGGTCAGCCCGGCGCCGCCGAACTCCGTGGGCCATGCCAACGCCAGCAGGCCGTAGCTGCCCATTTTTTGGTAGAAAGCCTGGCACTGCCGCCACGTGAGGCGTTGCGGCGGGTTGCGCAACCCCGGCGGGTACTCGCGTTCAAGAATCGCGCGGACCTGCAGCCGGAACACGTCATCAGGCAGTGCGTTCCAGTCGCTGGGCAATTCGATATCGGGCTTGGCAGGGTGCTGCGCCACACACTCGGTATCGCGCTCTTCCAGCCGCTGTGCGTTCTGCAATTGTTCGATACGTCTGCGATGCGCCGTCGCGTTGCCCAGCCACGCCGCCAGCACTAGCGCGCGCTTCAGATACAGCCCGATGTCGCATTCGTCCGCAAACCCCATGGCACCGTGCATTTGCACGGCCTCGCGCCCGATAGTCAATGCCGCATCGAGGGCGCGAACTTTGGTGCGACTGACATGTATCGCCCGTTGCCGAGCGTCGCACGGGTGCGATAGCGCCTCGGTCGCCGCGTCGAGCGCCGCCCGCGCCAGTTCCTGCTTGACGTATAGGTCGACCGCGCGGTGCTGCAATGCCTGGTTTGCACCGATCGGTCGCCCGAACTGTTCTCGCGTGCGTAAATACTCGAGCGTGTGCGCGAGCGTTGTCTCGGCAATACCGAGCAGTTCCGCCGCCACGCACAGATTGCAATCGTCGACCACGCTCGCAATGGTGGCGCAATCCAGCGTTTTGGACATCGCGAAATGATGAGGCGTCACCCGCACCGACGAAAGCTGCAAAACGCCGCTCACCGTCCCGTCAACCCGCGACTCCGTCCCAAGCGCGAGCCCGGGCGAGCCGGCCGGAAGCCAACACAGAACGCTGCGAGTGTCCACGATCGCGGTCAGCAGAAATCCATCGGCATAAGCCGGCAGAACGAAACGGCGCTGGCCGTCGAGAACGACGCCTCCATCGACAAACGGAGTCGATACCCTACAGGCGCTTCCCGGGATATCCTCCGCCCATTCCTGCCAAGCCAGACCCGGGATCACGGTGCCGTCCGCTATTTGCGGACTCAAGCGTGCGGCGAGCTCCGAGCCGGGCACCAACGCGAGCAGTCCGGCGACACCTACCGCCGTGGCAACGATCGGTTCGGGAATCAGAGCCGGACCGAATTCGAGCATCAATGCGACCATATCGGCGAGTTCCAGACCCATGCCGCCGTACTCACTCGGCAGCAAAGCGCCTATACACCCGAGGTCGGCGAGCTCCTTCCAGAAGCGGCGCTCAAAGCCGGGATGCTGATCGCGCAACTCGCGCACCCGCGCCATGCTGTTGCGCTGGGCGAGAAAGCGGCGCACGCCTTCGCGCAGCAATGCGCGGTCGCTTTCGCCATTACCTTCGCCGCCACTTGTGCCACTGCCCTCGCCTGCGCCTGTGCGTCCGCTTGCGCCACCATCAAGCAGCAACGCACGATCGACATCGCTATCGTTCGAACCTTTCCGATCGCCGGAGTCCGACGAGGCATTGGGCGAAACGCTGGCAGACATGCGCAGCTCCTAGACAACGTACCGCGCTTCGGCGCTTCGCAGCGCCGCCAAACCAACCAGCGCATTGAAGTCGTTCGGCGAAACCAGTTCGGAGCCAATCAAGGCTTCGGTCGACCCGGTCGTCAAAATCGTTTGCAACGTGTTCTGCATGGCTTTTGCCGCGGCGAGAATCAACGCGGTGGGAAAGATCACAAGCGGAACACCCAACTCATGCAGCTCGGCCGGTGGCAGCATCGGCATGGTCAGGCTCTCTGCGTTGAGATAGGCCAGCGGCCCGGGCGAGCGGCGGATCAGCTCGTGCGCTGTGGTTCTATCGTACGGGCCCAGCACCATCAGCAGGTCGGCGCCCGCTTCGCGATAGCGGCCCAAGCGATCGAGCGCGGCGTTTGCGCCTTCGGACGCCAACGCATCGGTGCGCGCGATGATCAAGAGATTCGGATCGCTGCGCGCATCGACTGCCGCCTTGATTTTGCCTGCCATGGCGTCGGTCGAAATCAACAGCTTGCCCGGCATCGACCCGCACTTCTTGGGCAAGTCCTGATCCTCGAGCTGCAAAGCGGCAACGCCGGCGCGCTCCAGCCCGCGCACGGTACGGATGACGTTCAGGGCATTGCCGTATCCGGTATCGGCATCGGCCACTACCGGCAGATTGGTGGCATCGGCGATCTGTTCGAGACGAGCCGCGACTTCCGCGAAGCTCAGCAGGCCAAGATCGGGTTTGCCGTAGGTGCCTTCTATGGCATAACCTGAGACATATACAGCCTTGAAGCCGGCTTGCTCGATCAGCCGAGCGCCCAGGCCATCGCCGGTGCCTGGCGCAACGATACCCGCGCCCGGCACGCGCAAGGCCGCGGCAAACGCGGCACGTGTTTCACTGATGGTAGCGATGATGGTCTCCCCGCAATTGAAGAGTCGCACCGCGGCGTAAGATCGCCGTAGCAGCTCTCGTTTTAAACACCTTAGGTCGGCCCAACACTATTGTCAACAATATTGTTGATTATAAAATTAACAATATTGTTGATCATCATGCTAGACTGGCTTTTTTCCTGGAACCGATCTCGTTAAAATCGGTCCGTTCCTCCTACGTTTGCGGCGCCTGACGCTTTCGACCTATGCAAAAAATGGTACCTATCGAGGACCGCGCGGTCGCCTCTTCCGATACCGAGGACGCGCCGCGCCTGGATCAGATCATCGACACCTTGCGCAAGCGAATCTCGCGCGGGCAAATCGCGCCGGGCACGCAACTGCAGGAAATTGCGCTGGCGCTGGAATTCGGCGTGTCGCGCCCGCGCATCCGCGATGCGCTGCTGGCGCTCCAGCAACGCGGATTGGTTGAGCGGCAACGCAATCACAGCGCGATCGTGGCCAAACTCGACTTGAAACGCGTTTTTGAAACGCTCGATGTTCGGGAAAACCTGGAGGGGCTGTGTGTGCGGCTCGCTACGCAGAACCGCCCGCCCGAGTCATGGCAATATCTGGTCGACCTGTTTCACGGGCCCATGGAACGCTATGCGCGAGAAAACGACTTCGATTCATATCTGGCGGAAATCGAAAACTTCCGGCTAGCGGTCGTCGAGGCCACTGATAACAGCGTCCTCGTCGAGATGCTCGATGCGTTACGCGACCGGACCCGCGCGATCGTCGACCGCACGACGATGCTGCCCGGTCGCATCGAAGTCGGCCTCAAGGAACTTCAGCTCGTAGTCGACGCAATGCGCCGCGGCGACGCCGTAGAAGCCGAACGCTTGCGGCGCGCCAACATCGCAAGCCAGCGCGACTTCGTGCGACGCTTCCAGAACTATATTCTTTGACTTCGACATCACGCGACTTGCGAGGACACACCCGATGTTCCAGCCGCCGGCAATCATTGAAACCGAGGTTTTCGCATCGGTACCCGAGCGCTACCGCAAGACCGGACAGCGCTGCAACTGGGGCAACGTCAACAATGGCGGTAGACCGACCGACAGCTTTCTCGAAGGCCCGTCGTTCGATCGTGCCGGCAACCTGTACTGCACCGATATTCCGTATGGGCGCATCTTCCGCATCGATCCGCAAGGCAACTTCAGCCTGATCGCAGAATACGACGGCGAGCCCAATGGCTTGAAGATCCATCGGGACGGCCGCATTTTCCTGGCCGACTACAAGAATGGCATCATGCTGCTCGACCCCGCGAGCGGAACGGTGAGCGAAGTCATCGGACGGCGCCACACCGAGTCGTTCAAGGGCGTCAACGATCTCGTGTTCGCCTCCAATGGCGACATGTACTTTACCGACCAAGGCCAGACCGGCCTGCACGACCCGACCGGCCGCGTCTATCGATACACGGCCGGCGGACAGCTGCAATGTTTGCTCAACAACGTGCCCAGCCCCAATGGCATCTGCTTGAATGGGGCCGAGACCGTGCTGTACGTGGCGGTTACGCGCGCGAACAGCGTCTGGCGCGCTCCGCTGATGGCCGACGGCACCGTGTCCAAGGTCGGTGCGTTCGTCTATATGAATGGCGGCGCCGGGCCGGACGGCATGGCGATGGATGTCGAAGACAACCTCGCAGTGGCCCATGCCGGCCTGGGCGGCGCCTGGCTATACAGCAAGCAAGGGCTGACGCTTGCGTTCGTACGTTCGTGCAAAGGCGACTTCACCACGAACGTCGCGTTCGGCGGCGCGGATAACAAAAGTCTCTACATGACCGAGTCGAGCAGCGGTTGCATCTTGAAAGGGCAACTGCCGTTCGTCGGAAAATCAATGTACTCGCACGCCGCCTGAACTCAGTTCGCGCCACTCGGCGATGTGGCCAGTTGCGGTTTGTCGCGAGATGCTCTCGCGTCGCCCAGCCAACTGGCGACCAGCCCACCCAGTATCCCGCCCACGATAGGCGCCAGCCAGAATAACCATAGCTGATGAATATAGGGGCCGCCGGCGAACAGCGCGGGCCCGGTGCTGCGTGCCGGGTTGACCGAGGTATTGGTAACCGGGATGGAGATCAAGTGAATCAGCGTCAATGCAAAGCCGATCGCGATCGGTGCGAATCCGCCCGGCGCATTCGCGGCGGTTGAACCCATCACGACCATGAGAAAGAAGAAGGTCGCTACGACCTCCATGATCAGGCACGAGACCAAACTGTATTTCCCGGGACTCAGATCGCCGTAACCATTGGATGCGAAGCCGCCGACTTCAAACCCGGGCTTGCCGCTCGCGATCAGATAAAGCACCGCCGCCGCCGCGATTGCGCCTAGAACCTGAGCAATGATGTACGGGACGATATACGAGGCCGGGATGCGTCGTCCGGCCCAAAGACCTAACGTGATGGCAGGATTGAAATGGCCGCCGGAGATGGGACCGACGGCATAAGCCATGGTCAGCACCGTCAACCCGAACGCCAGGGCAACTCCGGCGAAACCGATACCTAGGCCAGGAAAGGCCGCGGCCAATACCGCACTGCCACACCCGCCGAAAGTTAGCCAAAAAGTGCCGAAGAATTCGGCCGTCGCTCGTTTTAGCATGGTCATCTCCTTATCTGCCGTTGGCAAGAGTTTCGATCAAGTTCGTACAACGAAGTAGCACAAATAAATCTACACCATTCTTATGACAGTTGTGGGAACTTTTCGAGGATAAGCGGAGCTTTTACGAGATAGAAGACGTTGTTACCATATTCGGATATTTTGGCGTCGCTGATTGAACAGCCCGCGGCAAAATGCCAATATGCCCGCCCGTGTAAACGCACTGAGATGCATTTGACGCATGCGACGCACAAAAAAAGCGAAGACATCCGTGAATGTCGTCGCTTTTGGAGTCGCACATCGGTTTTAAATCGCTCAGGCCGGTGTCATTGCATCGGAGTGCTTTATATCCTGTGACAGCGCGTCATCCCAGCTCGGCAGGCTTGTCACCCGGTCGGAGGCAATACGTCCGGAAATGAAACATTCGGCCAGGTTGCCGCCGACCAGATAGAGGTGGCCCCACAGGCTGCCAGCCTCGCCGGCCACATAGAGCCGCTCGATAGGTTCGCCATAGCCGTTCAACACGCGTTGATGGGCGTCGTGCGCGATGCCACCTTGGGTATTCGACACCACCGGCCACACCTTGCCCACATAGAACGGCGCCTGGCTGATCGGCTGCATTGATCCCGCCGGGCGGCCGAAATCGTCGTCGCGGCCGCGCTCGCACGCCGCGTTCCACCGATCGAGCGATGCCTGCAATTGCGTGACATTGACGCCCAGGATCGCGGCAAGCTCTTCGACCGATTGCGCCACTTCGAGTATGCCGTTCTCGACTTCCTTCAGGTTGTCCGCGCTCCATGTATAGGGCGGCAGGTCGCGATCGTTGTAGACCACGCTCGCGAGCGGATAGCGTTGACGACCGATTTCGTCGACGATCAGGAACGCGGGCCGGTTTGCGGGCGTCTGTGTGGTCGTATCCATGCGCTCGAGCGCGCGATGCCCGGTGTCCTGGAAATACGGCTCGTATTCATTCATGAAACGCCGGCCTTGCTTGTCGACCAGAATCCACGTCATCGGCACCTTGGGTTCGTTCACACCGGGCGTCCAGTCGGGCAACCGTTTGACCCGGATCCCCAACGGGAACGCCGGGTCGGTATGGTGGAAACCGTAGCTGCCGTGGAAGTGCCACAAGTGCCAAAGCTTGGCGCCCAGATCCTGCCCGAGCTTGATGGCATCGCCCGTATTGCCGCGAAAAGCCACCGAGCGCACTTCGCCGAATTGCCAATACTGCTCTTGTAGTTCCGTGCCCGCTTCGAACCCGCCGCAAGCAAGGATCACACCCTGGCGAGCGGCAATCGCGCGCGTCCCCGCTGCGCCGCCGATCCACAGCCCACGGGTCTCGCCGCGGCGATCGGTAATCAGCCTTAACGCGGGCGTGCCCAGACGCACTTCGATGCCGCGGCGCTTGATGTTTTCGTGCAGCACCTTGAACAGATGAGTGCCGCGCGAGTTGCGCGTGCCGTGAACATGCGGGTATTCAGCGTCGATGTCGAGGCCGGCCACTTTCTCGATTTGCACGAACGAAAGGCTGTCGTATCCCGGGAACGGATAGTTCGCACTGCGGTGTATCACCTCGACTGTGGCGCCCACCGGATGTGCGAGACGTTCCAGGTAGTCCTTGAGTTCTACCATGCCGTCGGCGAACGCGCGGATGACGTCATCGGGCGTCTTTCCGGCGTTGGTGGTTTTCACATATTGGTAGGCGGCTTCGCTATCGGTGCCATAGCGCAAGCCACCGCCGGCACAGATGGAGATGCCGCCCGGATCCGGCATCTTCTCGATAAGCAGGACGCGTGCGCCTGCATCGTGCGCCTCGATGGCGGCTACCGCTCCGGCAAAACCGAAGCCAACGACAATCACGTCATAGGTTTGGTCGAAACGCGAAGTATCTCGGTCGGGAACTGGGGGCGTGGGCATGTGGACTCGCTGCGGTCTGAAACACCAGATGATAGGCAAATGCCGCCCTGACCGGGGGGCGGAGCCGACGAATTCGCTTCGAATATTTCTTCACATGGTTATTCCTAAATTGGCGCCATCGATAGAAGAAAATCGAATTTGATGCGCTGCCGCCACAGCCTAGAATCGTATGCTCCCTAACTGCTAAATCAGCCGAAAAGCGAGGCTTGCGATGCGTCTGTCCGGACCGATTCGATATTGTGCGAGATCGGCGGCACTCAATGTACACGTGCAACGCGCGGTGGCGGCAGTGCTTGTGCTTGTACTGTGGCAGTCGTGCGCCGCACGGGCCAACTACGCGTACTACATCAGTTCGCCGCTCGCCATTGCGCGCCAGATCGTAAGCTGGATCGTCAGCGGCTTTATCTGGCCTCACCTGATCGCGACTATCGCGACCACGCTTGAAGGTTTCGTGCTCGCGGCCATCACCGGCATCGTGTTGGCCGTCGCGATCGGCAGCAGCCGGCTCGCCGACAAGGTACTCAGCCCGCTAATCTTCGTCGCCTATTCGACGCCCAAGGTCGTGCTCGCGCCCATGCTGATCTTGTGGGTTGGCGTGGGGCGGCCGCCGGCCATCATCCTGGCCTTTGTCACCGGATTTTTCATGGTGTTCTTCAACGTGCTAAGCGGCATACGCACGGTTTCCTCAGCACATCTGAACCTGGCCGCGATCCTGGGCGCTGGGCCGCTTGCGACCGCCTTGAAGTTTCGCGTGCCGGCCGCGGCGCCCTTTATTGCTAACGGGCTTCAGCAAGGGCTGATCTATGCGTTCCACGGCGCGATCCTGGGCGAGATGACGGCCTCGAATACCGGCATCGGTTACGTCGTTGTTTATGCGGCCACCGGGATGGATTCGACGGCCGTGATCGCGGCGCTGTGCGTCATGGGTGCGTTTTCCTACGCATTGGTCAGCGTCCTCGAAAAAAGCATGAACCGCTTGACTCCAGCGCAGGCGGTTATTCAAGGAGTGCTGACATGAACGCTGCGATATCTTCGCTTGTGCCTGAACGATCAGTACGGCCGGACCCTCATCGCCAACCTGTGGCGATTGCGTTCGACCAGGTATCCAAAGGCTTTCGCTCCCATGGGCGTGTCACGCAAGCGCTCGAGAACGTGAGCCTCGAAGTCCGGCGTGGGGCATTCGTCTCGCTGGTGGGACCGTCCGGCAGCGGTAAAACGACGCTGTTGAATCTGGCCGCCGGCTTGCTGCGTGCCGACGCGGGCCGCCTTGAATACGGCGGCGCCAACTTGACTGGGCCCAACACGCAGGTGGGTTATCTGACACAGGACGATGCGTTGCTGCCGTGGCGCTCCGTATTGGCGAATGTGGCGCTGCCGCTGGAAGTACGCGGCGTCGGGCGACCCGAACGACTCGCAGCGGCACGCCGGATTATCGCGCGCGTAGGGCTCAAGGATTTTGAAAAGCATTTTCCGGCACAGCTCAGCGGCGGCATGCGCAAGCGCGTGGCGCTCGCGCGCACGCTGGTCTACCACCCCGAAACCCTGCTGCTCGACGAGCCATTCAGCGCGCTCGATGCGCAAACACGCCTGGTAATCCAGAAGCAATTGCGCGAACTGGTCGGTGAACTAGGCCTCACGGTGCTGCTGGTGACGCACGATCTGCATGAAGCCATCGCATTGTCGGACACCATCGTGGTGTTCTCGCGGCGCCCGGCTCGCATCCTCGAGACGTTTGAAGTGCCACAGCCGGCAGGTCGCGACATCCTGCGCCCGCGAGCGGCGGACGAACAGATCTACCTGAAGATATGGGACCTGCTCGCGGACGACTCCGACTTATCGGACGCTTGATATGAGCAGCCGACGCATCGCCCTCGAACCAAGCAATCGAGGCAAACCAGGTGACAGCCGCGATAATCGTGCGAAGCGTAGCGATCCGCAAGCTCGCAGCGAGCGCGTGCCTCGTAACCGTCGCCTGTTCGGCGACTGGTTGGCGGTTCGTCTGGCGCAAATCGGCATCGTCGCCATCGTACTGTGCGCGTGGCAATTCGCACCGGTAGCGCTGCTCGACGATACGCTCGCGAGCCGGCCCACGCTGATCGCCGCGCAGATCTTCAAATGGCTGACCATCGGCGTGCTGCAACAGGAAGCCTGGTTCACGCTATGCGCAGTGGCCGTGGGGCTGCTAGCGGGAGGGCTGGCCGGGATCGGCGCCGGCATGCTGGCAGGCACTATGCCGATGCTCGGCCGCTTGATCGAGCCGCCGGTGAAGTTCCTGTTCGCGTTGCCGAAGATCGCCTTCGTGCCGCTGTTCATCGTCTGGTTCGGCATCGGCCTGTTCCAGGAGACGATATTCACTGCGATAGTGGTGTTCTTCTTTTTCTTCTACTCCAGTTTCAACGGCGCGCGCTCGGTGCCGGCCGCGCTGAGCAATATGCTGATTCTTGCCGGCGGCTCGCAGTGGCAACGCGTGCGTTTGCTTTACCTGCCGGCGAGCGTGGGCTGGCTGCTCGCCGGGTTGCGTCTGGCGATTCCGTATGCGTTCGTTTCGGCAGTCAGCGCGGAAGTGATCTCGTCCCAGCACGGACTCGGGAATCTGGTCAAATCGAGCGCGTCGGTGATGGACCCGGCGGGCATGTTCGCCGCGATGTTTTTCCTGCTGCTGGTTTCCGTCAGTGTGAGCGGCGCGGTGCTGATCCTGGGTGGCCGGTCGCGCTGGTCCGTCTGATTCCTTTCCAAAACTTTCTTCCTCGACTCCCAAGCATTCCATGCAGATTACGCATAACAGATACCTTCCCCGCCGCGTTGCCGCTCTCACGCTGGTTGCCGCTGTTGCGCTCGCCGTTGCCGCGCCGAGTTACGCGCAGGACAAGATTCTCGTCGTGACGTCGGGCCAGGGGTCGCTGGCCGCCACCGCGTACATTGCGCGACAGCTCGGTTATTTCGACAACGAGGGGCTCGATGTGACCGTCATCGATGGCGGCGGCGGATCCAACGCGGTCAATACGCTCGTGAGCGGTGGCGCGCAAATCGGCCTGGTCGGCATCAAGCTCGCGTCGCAAGCCGTCGAGAAAGGGCAATCGCTGAAAGTCGTGGGCACGGCGATCCAGGGCTTTCCGAACTATCTGGTCGTGCAGCGCAGCGAGTATGAAAAATCGGGCTTGACGCCCACCAGCCCGCTTGCGGCAAAGGTCGCCTTTCTCAAAGGCAAGACCATCGCCGTCAATGACATCGGCGGATCCTCGGGCGAGTTCGCGCGCTACGTGCTCAATGCGGCGCAAGTTCCAGCCGACAAGGTGACACTGATCAACATGACATCGACCGCGGGCCGGCTCGCGGCGCTCAAGCGCGCACGCATCGACGCCATCGTCGGCGGACAGCCGGAACCGGAGACGGCCATCGCGGGCGGCTACGGCGTCATGTTAGTCAATCCGAAGACCGACTTGCCCGGGCTGGGCAAGCTCGACTACATGGTGCAGGTCGTGCGGGCCGATTACCTGCAGCAGAACCCCGCCGTCATCGAGCACTATTTGCGTGCTATCAAGCGTAGCGAAGATCTGGTCAAAAACCACCCGGATGGAGCCAAGCGGGCGTTTTTCGCTTACGAACTCAACGACGCGCACGGCGGTGCAATCGATCCGGCAGTCGCCGATGAAGCGTGGAAAAACATGCTCGCGTATTTCCCCGACACCTTGCGACTCGAGCCCGAGCAGGTCGCGGCCGCACGCAAGTTCTTCGGCATATCTGCCGCCGTGTCGGATAGCACCTTCGTCGACAACGCTATCGCCGACCGTATTCTGGCGGGCAAATAAGCCGATCGGAGTGTGCCCGCCCTGGCGTAGCTAGGGGTTATGGGCTTCTGGCTGCTCGCCGGGCTCGGGCACACCCGGCGGCCCGCGGCGATGTCGCGCTCGCATCTGGCACCCAATGAGTGAGATGCTACTCACTGCTGCCAAAGACGCAACAACAACAGCACCACCTCGGACATTCCCTTAAAAGAACATTTCCCCTTCAGCGCGCCGAAAAAACGTCGATAATGCTAGGAAGTGCTGAAATCGAAAATAAGGTCTGAAGCCCGGACCGCATGCTGCCGTTATCGATCCCCAATTTCCGTTGCCGCGACGCGTACTGAGGTGAACTATGGGAATGAGATTGCTGTCCGGGATTTCTATCGCTCTGCTGTCCTTTGCCGGCTTGCTGCACACCGTTGCCGCGCGCGCCGATGGTCCGGCATTGGCCTACGGTAACGGAGTAACCGATGCTTCGCTCGATCCCGGTGAAGAGCGCATCACTAGCGATGAAGAAAGCCAGGCGCACCTGAAAAACGTGCGTGATGCTTATCAAAACGGGCACAACGCACGGGCGAAAGAAGACGTCAGGACCTACGCATCGTTACGCGACCAGTCCGAACATTCGCCGAAGCCTGCGCAACCACAGCATCAGTTGATCCAGGCTTCGGAACAACATGAGGCGAAGCAAGTGCCGGTGCAGCATCAGTTGGCGCACGGCGTGGAGCAACGTCAGGCGAAGCAAGCTCCGGCACAGCATCAGTTGGCGCAGGCTTCGGAGCAACATCCGCCGAGGCAAGCCCCGGTGCAGCGTCAGGTGGCGCAGGCTTCGGAGCAACATCCGTCGAGGCAAGCCCCGGCGCAACGTCAGGTGGTGCAGGCTTCGGAGCAACATCCGTCGAGGCAAGTCCCGGTGCAGCACCCGTTGATGCAAGCCTCCGAGCAGCGTCAGCCGAAGCAAGTCCCGGTGCAGCACCCGTTGATGCAAGCCTCCGAGCAGCGTCAGGCGAAGCAAGTGCCGGCACAGCGTCAGTTGGCGCAGGCTTCGGAGCAACATCTGCAGAAGGCCGCCGCGGCACAACATCCGTTGGTGCAAGCTTCGGCGCAACTCATGCCGCCGCAGGCGGAAGCCGTGCCCGAAGATGATGATGTACAGGTGACATCGGTCCAACATCCACAGAGCGTCCCGCGCGCATTACCTGCAGAACCGCCTGCATCGCCGGCGCAACCGCAATATCGGCAAGCATATCAGGCACCTAGAACCGCGCCGCCTCAGCCGGTTTCTTATCAACAACCGCCCGAATACGCGCCAGAACCAGCCTATGCTGCGGTATCGAATGAGGATCAAAAGCCGGACTACACCGAGCAAACGTATGCGCCGCCTCCTCCCGTGCGGGCCGCCCAGTACGTGCCCGTGTACGGCCAGCCCATCTACGTGCCCCAGCCGCCCGTTCAAGCCATCGTGCGGCCAGTCATCATGGTTGGCAATCCCCCTCCATTTCCGGGGTATCGGAATGCTTATTGGGCCCGTCAATATCGGCGCTCCCACCCGCTTCGTTACCGTTATTCGCTGCAAACATCGGCCTATCAAGGCTGGCAGTGAGCGAGCAGCGAAGCGTTGTGCGGGATTGAACCTCAATGACATTTCGGTCCGGTTTCATAGCGCTCGCGTCCCTGGCTCTACTTGTGGGCTGCGGGGACCGTTCGATCTCCGGCGCGTACGTTTTCCATGACAGCAGCAGTGCGGCACTGATGCTGATCACCGAGACACCGGACCATCGTTTCACCGGCACCCTACGCCGCGCGACGCTGCACGACGACGGCACTGTCGCAACACCGGGAGCATCGGCGATATCGGGGACCGTCGATAGAGCCAGTTTGACACTGGTCGTGGGTGCCGAAACCATCAGCGGCATGGTCACGAGCGACGGCATCGACGTGATCGGCTCCGGGGGACAAGACGCCGAGACCCAGACATCGCATTTTGCGAAGGGCGCCGTGGGCGACTACGACGCTCACGTTCATCAGCTAAAGCAAATGAGTGCGCCGATAGCCGCGAACATGCGCAAGGCCCAACAGCTTGCCGCCGCGAGGGCAGAGATGGCATCGCTGGTGAAGGAGTTGAACGACTTCGTCACCCGATCCCGTGAAATCATCGACAAAACACCTGCGATTATGGCGATGTACGGGTTCGAGGTGGAGAGCGAGCGCAAAGCGCTGCAAACGGGTCGGACTCTGAAGGCGTCCGGATCTCCTGCCGAAGCCGTGCTTGCCGGAGACCTGCGCACGAAGATGTTGGGAGCCGACCGCGACTATGTGACGGCGATGGACGAGGCCGTGAGCAGTGGCCGGATCAACTCGAGCCGCCGCGAGGCACTGCTGGACCAACACCTGACACAATTCAAAGCGTGTGTAAGTCTCAATGACGGCGCGGCCGCCGGAACCGGCCTGGACCCGCAGACATGCAAGACGCTGACCGATGCACAGACCGCGTACCAAAATGTCTTGGCGCCGCTGGATAAAGCGCTGACCGACGCCACGGCGGTCAAGATCAAAGCAGACGCGGAACTGGCCAAGATCTGGGATGCGGCCAAGAAGGCGCTCAACTGATCGGAAAGTGCTATACGATATTCGCTCGCACACGTCATTTGCGGGATTTTCTCTTTGGTCAGCGGGGCCCGCACGCAAACGGCACCAGCCGCTGATACCGCTGTCACCCTCTAAGAAACTGAGTCCCGTGGTCGTCATTTAACCGAGGAGCGTGAAATGATCATCAAAGATTCCATCATTCTTATCACGGGCGCCAATCGTGGCCTTGGCCTGGCATTGGCACAGGCAGCCCTGAAAGCAGGAGCTCGCAAGGTCTACGCGGGTGCTCGAGATCCCGCCGCAATTACGCTTGCGGGTGTCAAGCCGCTGAAGCTCGATGTCACGAGCGCCGAGGATATTGCAGCGGCCGTCCTGGCTTGTCCTGACGTCAACGTACTCGTGAACAATGCAGGCATTGATACCGGTACTGAGGTCATGAGCGCGAATGCGGCTGCGTCCCTACAAACCGAACTCGAGATTAATGTCTTCGCACCCCTGGAGTTGAGTCAAGCTTTTGCGCCAACCTTGGCGCGCAACGGCGGCGGCGCAATCGTCAACATCTTGTCCGCGCTGAGTTGGGTGAACATGCCGAAGCACGGCACTTATAGTGTCACGAAGGCCGCGGCCTGGTCGCTGACCAATGGATTGCGCAATGAGTTGAGGGCACAGGGAACGCAAGTCGTCGGCGTGCATGTCGGGTATATGGACACGGGTATGACCGCCGACATCGATGCCCCTAAAGTTTCGCCCGCCGCGGTAGCCAGTACGGTCCTTACCGCTCTCGATGCCGGGGCGGACGAGGTGCTGGCCGATGGAACCGCTCAGCGCGTCAAGGCGGGTTTATCGGCAACGCGCGGCGTGTATCTTGGCGAGCCGCGGTCCTGAGTGCTAACGCTGCGCGAGCATCAGGCTCAGGCTTTACACCGCTGTACCGGGTGCTCCCTTACCTGATTTTCCAAGGAGAAAGTGGTCGTGCAACAGCATAACGTCACCAGCGTTCAGGCGCTGGAAGCCATCTACGCAGAGGCAAGTGAAGCATCGATCGTCAAGGAACTGGATCATATCGATGCGAATTACCGGGCATTGATCGAAGCGTCGCCGTTTCTTGCGCTGGCGACAGTAGGCCCGACCGGTCTGGACTGCTCGCCGCGCGGCGACCCGCGCGGGTTCGTCCACGTAGTCGACGAAAAAACCTTGATCCTTCCCGATCGACGCGGCAACAACCGAATCGACAGCCTGCGCAACCTGATCGAAAATCCGCGGCTCGCGATGTTGTTCCTGATTCCCGGCATGGGTGAGACGCTTCGCGTCAATGGGCGCGGCAGGATCAGCGTGGACCCCGTGCTGCTGCAACGCTATGCGGTCGATGGCAAGGAGCCGAAAGTCGTGTTGGAAGTGACCGTCGACGCGGTGTTTTTCCAATGCGCGCGCGCAGTAATACGTGCCGATTTGTGGAATCCCGCCAAGTATGTCACTCGTTCAACGCTACCATCGGAGGGAAAGATCCTGGCCGATGCGAGCGCGTCGCGAATCGATGGCGCAACTTATGATCGGGAGCTTTCCGCGCGCGTCAAAAGCACCTTGTATTGATTTCGCTCCAGGGCGCGCGCGCGGTCCGCCGCTTTATTTCAGATTCCGTCTACCACTATGAGGTTGCTTTTGCAGCCTTGTAGCCGTAGCGGTAGTATCGCCTGATACTCGGGTGAGTGATACCACGTGTCGACGGCCTCCCGCGACGCAAACTCGAGGATCACGAGACGCGGGTATGGCCACTCGCCTTCGAGGACTTTCATGTTGCCGCCACGCACGAGAAAGCGTCCCCCATGCTGCTCGAGTATCGGCATTACCTTCTCGCGGTACTGGCTGAACTTGGCTTCATTCTCGACAATTTCTTGAACCACCACGTATGCGGCCATTGCTGTCTCCTTGATTGATTGGTTGGCTGGGTCAGGTGCGACTTCGAAAGAATGGTTGCACGAATCGGCGTTGGGCGGTTGTCAGTATCGCATGGTGGCTGCCAGGCACGTTACGCCTTCTGATAGCGCGGCGCGGGAGTGCCTGTCTGTGTAGCGGCGAATAGAGCAGCGCGAGCGGCGTCGTACTTCTCCCACAGACTCTCGTCTGCCACGGACGGCCACGTGAGCTTCTCGCCCCGGTCGAAACCGATCAGTGCGGCGTCGACCATGTCCTCGGTGCTCATGATCGATTCCTGCCGAAGAGCAGACAGCGGTATGCCCGACTCATCCCAGATCTCCGTCGCCGTGGTTGCTGGTAATACCACCTGTAACCTGACACCAGTGTTCTTCAGTTCATCCTGAAGGCCCCTACTGAATGACAGCACATACGCCTTGGTACCGCTATAGACAGCGCTGACTTCCCACGCGTGAATCGACAGCACCGAAGCGACGTTGATGACGTCGCCTTCGTTGCGGGCAAGGAAACGAGGGAGCACAGCATGGGTCAGCCGTGTGAGCGCCGTGATGTTCAGGTTCAACTGTGCCATGGAGTCGCTCACGGGTGTTTTCGCCAGAAGGCTAAAGCGCGCGAGGCCCGCGTTGTTGACGAGGAGAGTCACGCTGGAATCGTTGGCCAGTACTTCTTCGACCTTGGCGAGGTCGGCTTGCCTGGCTAGGTCCGCCACCAATACCTGAACCTTTACGTCGTAGGCTTCCGATAATTCTTGTGACAGTGCTGACAGTCGGTCTGCGCGTCGCGCCACCAGAATGAGATCGTAGCCGCGTGCAGCCAGGCGATCGGCATAGACCTTCCCAATTCCGGCGGATGCGCCCGTGATCACCGCTGTACCTTTGCTTGAGGCATTGTTGCTCATGAAAACTCCTTGTGTCGGGTTGAATCGTGTTTGCGATGGGTGAACTTTGATTGATTTTTTGGCATTGATATAGATGGCTGACGCTCATATCATTGAGTCCATCCGGGAATAGGTGGCGCGCAAAATGGATAAGCTGCAAGCCATGAAAGTCTTCGTCCGCGTCGTCGAGGCGGGCAGCTTTTCGGCCGTAGCACTCGAAACCAACACTACGCAAAGCGCGATCGGCAAGCAAGTTGCGGCGTTGGAGCGGGAGCTCGGCACGAAGCTGTTGACACGCACGACGCGCTCGCTCGCCTTGACAGAAGAAGGCGCACGCTATTTCGAACAGGTGCGGCGCCTCGTAGCGGAGATCGACCAGGCCGAAGGCGCGCTGCGGCGCGGCGAGCAGCAGCTGATTGGGTTGATGCGAATAGCGGCGTCAGTGGGTTTTGGCCGAATCAAGCTAATGCCGATGATCCAGTCCTTTCTGGCCGCACATCCCGCCGTGAAGATCGACGTCCGCCTGCAAGACAGCGTTATCGATCTGGTTGAAGACGGAATCGACGCGGCGGTGCGTATCGGCGACATGCCGGACAGCAGTTTTATCGCGCGTCGTGTCGGCACGTCCGGGCGGCACATCGTGGCTCATCGTCGCTATTTGAGTTCGCTCCCGGCGGGACTTAGTGCGCCCGTCAGGCCAGAGGATCTTTCACAGCACAACTGCATCGTCTACACGGAATTGCCGATGCGCAACAACTGGACCTTCACCGCAGGCCCAGGTGCGTGCGAACCGGACGGCACGACGCGAGTAGTCGCCAATGCGGTGGCGATGCGATTGAACGGATCGGGCAAAGGGCCATACCGGTAAAAAGCGCTCATTAGGTAAAAAGCGTGGCGCGTCTGTCGGCTATTTTTCTCGGGGGGCAGCCCCCAGGCCGTGGAACGTTACTTGCATACTCTTCTTCCGCGCTTCGTCCAGAACAGAAGCCTGCCTACGAACTCCATACCTACGCCTACGACACGACTGGGACAACTATGCGGAGTGCGACGGCCCTTTCCGGGAACGCATGGCGCTTGAGTTGAAAAACCGCAAACGGCACACACCGTGCCGAATCCAGAACTTCGAAGAAGGTAACGTCACATTTCTTATGTCCGCAGTAAGTTTCCTGAACCTGGAGAACGGTATGACTTCCTCAAATTCTTTCGCTTCCGTTGGCGAGTTATCGACGAGCTGGTGGCGCGTCTTCACAGACGCTAGCGAAATGTTCAACGCGACGACCCAGGTGGTCAGGTATCGCACGACCCGCATGGCAATGGCTGGGCCGATGCCCAACGCCCGCGACCGCCACGAATTCAGTCTAATGAGCCGAGAAAAGGTCGAAGCTGCCTCTGAATCGGTGCAGGCGATGGGTTCGGGCTTCGTGAATCTGAGCATGACGCTGGCCGTGGAAACCGGCAAGCAAATGTGGGCGGCTTCAGCCGCGACTGTTGCACTGGGCTCGAGTCGCACACCAGCACAATGGCTTGAGCGCCAGGCAGCGCTTATGAAGATCACCACGGACTGTCCCGCCCATCCCTTGCAACTCGCCAGTTCAGCGGCGCATTTGGTGCAAGACGGTCTTGCCCCCATCCACGGCCGTGCAACTGCGAATGCCAAACGGCTCGGTGCAATGTGACCGCCGACGTGGCAACCCAGCGTCGCTCGAAGAATACGCCCACAATCAACCTCCCGGCCGACCGTATAAATAGCGTCACGCCCAATCTGAGCGGGGTGTCGGAAACAATGCTGTGGTCGCTGTACGGCCGGGCATATGAGGCACGGCGCCCTGGGGGTATTCTGGTCGACCCTGACAGCCTGAGGATCTGCGAGGCAATAGACTACGATTTCGTGGGACATTTCGGTCAACCCATCGGCTCTCTCGCGGCTCGCGCGGTGGAAATCGATAATCTCTTGCGGCGCTGGCTGAAACACCATCCGGACGGGCTAATTGTATCTCTGGGGGAGGGCCTCGAAACCCAATCGCGACGGGTCGACAACGGCCGCATGCGTTGGCTCTCAGTCGACGTTCCAGCGGCCATGGAACTGCGCGAACACTTCCTTATCCCGACAGACCGC
>Ga0265338_10002192_pt1 | contig 29915 bp, 22 predicted proteins | sample 42126metaG_FD_193579 | JGI IMG/M metagenome (GOLD analysis project Ga0265338, IMG submission 193579) | Rhizosphere microbial communities from Carex aquatilis grown in University of Washington, Seatle, WA, United States - 4-21-26 metaG | ecosystem: Host-associated > Plants > Roots > Rhizosphere...
GATGTGGTAAGATTATAATAATTACCGGGAGCAATTGTTCCTCCTCCCGTATAGGTAAACGATGGAGTTCCGGTATACCTCATAGCCATTGATCCACTATTTGATATTGTACCCGATACAATTACAGTTCCTGAAGTATGTATTAAAGCCGTTTGATTATTCATATCAAAACTACCAGATATTGTTAATGTTGATGAACTGGTTGAAACAGATATAGTACTGGAACCTAATCTGAAATTAGGAAGTGTTATATTATTATTTATATTAAGAACTTTCGTATTTCCATTCATTACTAAAAAACCGGTACCAGGAGTAACACCACCCCAACTACTGCCAAAAGTTACATTACCCGAAACGGTTACTGTTCCTGTTCCCCAAGTAAAAGTTCCTCCATTATTATTATTATTACAACTCAAATCGCCCGAAATGGTAAGATTATTGCTTCCTACATTTAAGGTTACACCATTAGCTATTATAATGTTATTACAAACACCTGCAACATCTAATGTTACAGTACTTGAACCGCAATTTAAAAAGACATTATCACTCGAAGTGGGAAGGCTTGTTGTTGTAGTTCCACTACATCCGCCAACTCGCCAATTAGCTGCAACACTCCAATTTCCTCCTGCATTGATATAATACATTTCGCGAGGTGATATAAGAGGTATATTAAATGGAGTACAAGTAATTGAAGAAACTCCAGTTGAATTAAAAACTATTGTTGCTCCAGTTACAGCAGATGTACAATATGATGTTAAAGTAGTAAATGTAGCTGTTCCATTAACAGCAGCAATAGTTGAAGTCCCAGCTAACGTCCATGTACCTGCACCTACAGTTGCTGTTATATTTGCATTACTCGATGTTGTATTTCCATACTGGTCTTGAATCAAAATAACAGGTTGTGTTGTAAATAAAGCAGCCGAATAACTTGATTGTGCAACAGGTGTGGCTTGAACAGCAAGCTTTGATACTGCTCCTGGATTAATCGTTTGAGAAACGGTAGAATTGCTATATCCTGTTGCAATTACAACAATACTTTTAGTTCCTGTACTTTGTAATAATGTTGATAATGATGGTGTAAATGTTATCTTACCTGCCACTGTAGTATTATACGCTCCAGATGCTAATGTAGAGCCATTAATAGTAATACTCGAAATAGCTGTTCTCCATGAAGAATTATCGGTAAAAGTAACATCAAATGCTGCATCAACTGAAGCACTGACAGCTGCTGTTAATAATGGGGCAACGGTAACAGCATAAGTAGGTGAAGAAGAACTCGTGACACATGAATTTGTTGCTGAAACATAAACAGTTCCACTTAATGCATTCGAAGCATAAGAAACTGTTATTGAATTAGTATTACTTCCTGCTGTAATAGATGCATTCGATGGTAAAGTCCAAGTATAGCCGGTTGCATTGGTAATAGAAGAAATAGAATAAGATACACCTGTTTGTCCTTGAACTACCGTAGCTGTGCCTGTTATAGTACCTGGCGTTGATAACGTTGATGATGTAACGGCAGTAGCAGTCGAAGATGTAGGACTTACAGCAGAACAAGTTCCATTTGAATAATTTATCGTTACTGTTTTACTTCCAGTTGTAAGCCATCTAAGTATAACGCTATTTGTATTTCCACCACCAGATGTAATTGAATAATCGGTACCTAAAGAACCGGGATAGGTCCATGAATAGCTCGAATAAGATGCTTGGGTTGTATAAGTAACATTAGTATTTGAACATGTTGTTGAACCAGGCTGTGCCGAAAGTGTTGGTGTTGGTACAGCATTTACGGTAATTGTTGGTGTACCACTTGGTGTTGTAGCAATACAACCGTTAACATCGGTAACAGATGTTAATGAATATGGTGTTGTTGAAGATGGAGAAACTGAAATATTTGATGCACTGGTATATGATGATACCGTACCTCCACTATATATAACGGTAAATGGAGTTGTTCCTCCTGTTATAGTAACGGTAAGATTTGTTGAATTTCCATTACAAATAGTTGCAGTACCAGCCAATACGGCTGTTGAAGGTCGTGCATTTACCGTAACACTTGCTGTTTTGGAACATCCATTATTATTAGTATAGGTTATTATACTCGTTCCTGCTGCAACTCCCGAAACTAAACCTACACTAGTCGTTGTAGCAATGCTCGTTGTTCCTGAAACCCATGGAGTAGATCCGGCAGCAGTTCCAGAACCTGTTAGTTGTGTAGTTGAACCCACACAAACTTGTAACGTTCCCGAAATTGTTGGTAAAGCATTTACTGTTGTTGCTGTTGAAGATGTTGACAATGCTGCGGTACATCCATTTAATGAGTAATTTATCGTTACCGTTTTACTACCTGCCGTTAACCATTGTAAGGTTACAGAACTTGTTGTTGTACCTCCACTTGTAATTGAATAGTCTGTATTAGCAGTTCCAGGTATTGACCAAGAATAAGCAGATTGACCACCTCCCGATTGTGTTGAATAGGTAACACTGGTTCCAATACATGTTGATGCTCCAGGTTGAGCTGAAAATGTAGGAGTTGGTAAAGCAGTTGTTGTAAACGCAGCGGTACTTGTACTAACGGTACTTGAACAATTTGTTGCAGTAAAAGCAATTGCTGTTATATTTACAACATTACTGGCACCGGCAGAATTAAGTACAGAAGTTGTAAATAAACCTGTTCCAGGGCTACCAGAAGTAAAACTCATTGAAGCGGTTGATGTTGAAACGGTATTTGTTCCACTCACGGTATAGGTTACCGTATAATTACCAGTCGTTAAAGTTGTAGAATTAATAGTTACTGATGCTGAGCTTCCCGCACAAATAGTTGAAACAGCCGAAGTAGATAAGTTACTAATAGATGGAAGTACATTAACGGTACTTCCAGTTGTTGCAACATTTACACTCGAAGCACCTGAACTCGATAAAACAATATTACCTGAGTAACTACCTGCTACGTCAGCAGAAGCTAAACGAACATAGACTGTTGTTGCAGAAACGGTACCAGCAGCACCAACAGTAAGCGTTGAAGTATATGTTCCTCCAATCGTTAAACAATATTCAAACCCAGAAAGAGCTGCTAAACTTATGCCAGCAGTTAAATTTGTTCCTGATACTGAAAATGATGTTGTACTTGATGCTGTTCCTGAACATGTTGTTAATGCAGATAACGTTCCCGTTGTAGAAATGGTGGGAGTTGATGTTAAGATGGTTTGCGTACCACCAGCAGTAACAATACCTGTTTTATTCCCAGCAGAAAATAATATATTTGTATTTGCTATTGAAGATGCTATTATTGTAGAATTATTTGTTCCTCCACTTGGAATATCAGCTGTTATAAAAAAGGTAACAGGATTAGATGTTGCACATATTTGAGATAGACCTGTAAATGTATGTGAACCTGCTGAAAGTCCTGTAGTAATAGTTGCACCTGTTACAAATGTTGCACCTGCAAATGATGTTCCTGTAGTATTTGCATATAATTTAAAATTTGTAATATCAGTAGTTTGAACAGCAGTTCCTGTTGTTGTAAAAGTTACAGCATTTAAATTAGTATTTACATTTGCTGTAGTAACGGTAAATGTTGAAATAATATTATTTGTAGTATTTATTCCCATATTTCCAGCCGAAACAGCTATTGGAGTCGATATTGTTATACTCGGGGTACATGCTGTAATTGTTCCAGTATTATACGTTCCCCCTGTTAATGGACTTGAACCAAGATTAGATCTATCTTTATAAACAGTGCAAGAACTATTATTAGTACCACTTATAGTTAATGCACTTGCACCTAAACCTGCAAGACCTATTGTAGTAGTAGTAGTATTTCCGCTCCATGTTATAGATCGAGTTGGTTTAAATAAATATCCTAATGTTATTGCGGTACCACTAGTAGCACTATAAGCACCGGAAACAGTCAAAGAGGTTGCACTTGCAATAGAACTCACATATACTGTTGAATTTAAATAATCACCAACACAAACATCTGTATTTGAATTAATCGGAATTGTTGTTAAAGAACCGGTTGAAGTTGGTGTTATTTGAGATGGATTTATTTGAGTAATACATTCTCCACCATTTGATGTAAAGATAGCAGATGTATTATCATAAAATATATTTCTTGCATTTAGTTTTCCGGAATTTGTAAAAGTAGAACCTTGACCACTTGTATAAATATTCCCTAAGACAGTCATACTTCCTGTCGAATTATTTGTAATTGCAGCTTTATTATCAAGAGATAACCCTCTGGTTGCACCAAAAACAGTAAATTGACCTATTGTCATTCCACCATAATTAGTAAGCGTAAATCCATTTGCACTTGATAGATGAATACCTCCTTGAAGCGTTAATGTAGCAGTACTATTTGAGCCACTTCCATTTATAATGGTATAAGAAGGAGTCAAATTAAAGGAATATCCATTCGTTCCATCCTGACCAATTGTAGCTATTCCATAATTTGTAAAAGTACCACTTGTATTTGTTGAAGATATTCCACCCGAAGTAATTAAGGTCGCTGTTGTATTAGAAGAACTTCCATTAGTTAGAGGAACATTTGAACTAGATGTAGTAGTAATTGAATATCCGGAAGCATTTGAACCAATTTGAGCGTACCCAAGATTTGTTACACCGGCACTCGTTGTAGCATTTGCACCAAAAGCAATAGAACCTGTTGTTATTAACGATGCTCCTAATGCTACAGAAACTAATGCATTATTAACATTAGCAGTCAAAAAGTCAATTGAAACATTACTTGAAGCACCAACATTAAGAGTTCCTCCATTTATATTTATATTTGTATTTTGGGTATTTGAATTTACTATTCCTCCATTAAGAGTTGTCATTCCAGTACCATTATGGTTAAAGGTAGCAGCACCACCATTACCTAAACCTGTTAATGAAATATTTGAAGTTGCATTAATCGTTAATACTCCTGAAGATGCGGCTGCTAAATTATTTGTAATGGTTAATGTACCTTGATTAAAGGTAATTGCATTAATCACATTACCTGTTGCTCCGGAATTCACAATAATACTGTATGTTCCCGAACTAGTGTTTAGTGTATTTATCGTTAAAGTATTGCCTGTTCCACTTATACAAACAATACCACCTGAAGCAATAGTTATATTTGATAAAGTATTACTATTTCCAGAAATACATAATGTGGCTGTAGAGCTAACTGTTATAAGATTTGCATTTGAATTACTATTACTACTTACACAATACATTGTACTTGCTGGTATTGTTGATCCAGATGTAGTAATAGACTGCGTACAAGTACCTCCGGGACATTGTCCCAAAGAACTTTGAACACAAAACAATAAAAATATATATAAACAGCAAAAATATTTTATTGCTTTGCTCAAGATATTGATACTATGTTTTACATAAAGTAACATTGGAATACAATTATTTAAAATACCAATACATATTTTTCTTTTCAATTTACTTCATTTTCTCATTGAAAAAAATCAAATTTAGTTCGCTAAAAGAACAATCACATCTCTAAAAGATGAGAATATAATTACACTAGTTATTCAATTTCCCTTATTTTATCGAAGTTTCGTTCGAATTTTACTATTTAAATATGGTGATTTACATCACCCCTATACTAACAACAAAGATACTAAAATATTAGAATTATACTAGAATGAATAATAATATTATCAACATCTTATCAAATGGCAATTTAAAATAGTAAACGAAGAAAAGATATTGATAAATACTTATTTCTATTCTTAATAAATTAATCTAAAACTAAAATCCCCATTTAAAAGCTAACTAATCCATTCTATTTAAACTTTATACGAATACTATTCTAAATTGTTGTTTCTGAATACTAGTAGTCTATTTTTGAATTCATAATATATTCTTGTATGTTTAAAACTGTTTTTTCAAGCAACGTAGTAATTGCTTCGTTGCTTATCCAAGCAATATGGGGAGTAATATAAAGTCTTTCTTTGTGTTTTATCGAAAGCAAGGGGTTGTCGGCAGTAATAGGTTCGTTAGCTAAAACATCAAGACAAGCACCATAAATAAGGTTTTCGTCAAGAGCTTTTGCTAATGCAGTTTCATCGACAATGTGTCCACGACCAACATTAATGAGAATTGCATCGCGACGCATTTGTTGTAATTGTGTATACGAAATAAGTCCGCGGGTCGAATCATTAAGAGGAGCATGAATAGAAACAATTCGAGCAGTGGCAAGCAATTCGTTTAATGTTACTCTTTTATATTCATCCGAATTATTATTACCCGAAGTTGAATAATATACAACTTCGCATCCAAATGCCGTAGCTATTTGAGCAACCTTACGACCAATAGCACCAAGACCGATAATTCCCCAACGTTTACCTTTCAATTCCCAATAACGTGGACCGAAATGAGTAAATACATCTAAAGCGGCATAATCACCCGATTTAACAAATTGATCGTAATATGCAGGTTGCGAAATCAAATACAACAACATCGAGAAAGTATGTTGAGCCACACTATCGGTTGAATATCCCGCAACGTTTTTAACTTCAATAGCTCTTTCACGAGCATACTCCAAATCGATATTATTCATGCCGGTTGCCGTTAAACAGATTAGTTTTACGTGCGGACATGAATCAATAATATATTTATCGATCACCACTTTATTGGTAATAATTATCGTAGCATCGCCAATATGCTTGAGTCGTTCATCAAAGGTTGTTGTTTGCCATATAGTGAGCTCACCACATTGTTCAAACATCTGTAATGTTTCGTTACTCGCAATGACTTTTGCATCAAGAACTGTAATTTTATTCATAATTTACTTTTTAATAAACCCTCAACCATTCATCATTCAATACCGTTTAGATAAGAAATATCATTTATTGATAGTACTACAAGCACCACAAACCCCTAAAAGGTGCTTTAACAGCTTATCTGTTAGGCAATTTTATCTCTTTGTTTGTTGGTAATTATTTATCATATTATTCCATAATAAAAGGCATCAACAGTGATATCTTTAATCTTTTAGAGAGGCTGTTAAAGCCCTTTTTAGGTTTGGGGTACTCACGACACAAAATTAGTATCATTTCTATTGTATATTCCTTATCTAAACGACATTAATTCATAATTCATAATTAACAAAAGTTTTATGCAATTCCAAAATCCCCTCTCCCAAAGGTTTAGCTTCGAGAACAAAGTCAAAAACACCGGTTTTAAGACAAAGATCATAATCAGATTTTGGAGCATGGGCATGACCTTCGAAGAAGCGTGCCCCCGAAGTACGTTTAATATCCTCAGCCTTTTCATCAAAGTTAAAAGGTGTATCTTCTAGTCTTGCTTTAATATATTCGGCACAATAAGTATCTTCTTCGGTAGGATAAAGAGTAGCATACCCCATGCAACAAAGTGTTACATAGTTTGGATTGAGTTTTTTAATATACGCAACAATAGCATCAGCATTAACAAAGCTTCCGGTTAACAGCACATCGGCACCTTCGGCAGCAGCCAATAAACCTTGAGTACCCGAACTTGTTGTATGAACAATGGTTTTACCCGATAAATTGTCGCCGATGAATTGACTGGGTGAATTTCCATAATCAAACCCTTCAGGCTTTTTCTCATGACGTTCACCAATAAGCAACCAATCGGGATGCTCCTTTTTTAAACGATATGCTATTTCAATATCGGCAACGGGATATACCGTTTTTACTCCTTTATCGAACAAGTAACACGATACCGAAAATGCTCTGAACACATCGATAACCACTGCAACGCCTTTTGCTGCTTTAGCTCCCGGCAATAATTGCCCTATTGTTATTTCCATTTACTATACTTAAAAATTCAGTGCCCAAAAATACATATATTTGCACGATAAATGAATACTAAAATCAAAGTCAAGAAAGTGAATGGACATAAAATAACTGCTTAACCACAAAGGCACTCTAAGGTAATTCACTAAGGTGCACAAAGGGAATAAAAAGGGATAAAGACCGATTTAATTATGAGTTATAAGATAGAAGAGAATATAAGGGTTGATAAATGGTTATGGGCTGTTCGATTATATAAAAGTCGTTCATTAGCAACCGATGCATGCGAAAACGGACGCATTCAAATACAAGGCATGAGGGTAAAACCTTCGAGAAATCTTAAGGTTGGCGATGTTATTGAGGTTAAAACACCTCCAATAACACGATCGTTTATCGTAAAAGGATTATTAGCCCAACGACTTTCGGCAACATTGGTAAAAGATTTTATAGACGACGTCACCCCACCCGATCAATTGAAGATACTTGAAGATAGCCGATGGCAAAAAACGGTATATCGTGATCCCGGAATGGGACGTCCAACAAAGAAAGATCGACGGGATATTGAAAATTTAGGAATAATATAAGGCATAGATAATAAAATAGATAATTTGAAAACATAACCATATAATTATAGCAGTTCGCTTTGTAGAGACGTTGCACGCAACGTCTCACTGAAGGCTTCAAATCATTAGCTAATTCTACAGAAGAAACGTCTCACTGAAGACTTTAAATCTAAAGATAATCTACAGGAGAAACATCTCCCAAAAGGCTTTAAATCTATAGAATTAAACACAATGCCATTTATTTAAAGAAGATACTCAAGAAAAGAGTATGATTTTGTAACGTAAGCACCCAAACCCATAAAAGGGGCTTTAACAGCCTCTCTAAAAGATTAAAGATATCTGACTATTGATACAGCTATTATGAAATAATGATAATACAAATTTGTTAGTTTAAAGATATTGACATAAAATCTTATTAATCTTGAAAAGATAAACAGTACAAAAGAAACAAACTATTCGACAAACAGAAAATAATATATATGATAATAGCAGAACAGAAAAGGAAAGAAAACATTGCAGAATATATACTTTATATATGGCAATTGGAAAATATAATAAGAGGATACAATTTCGATATGGCAAAGATCGAAGAACATATTGTAAAACCGTATAAACAATCGTTACCCGTAAGTAATCAGATTCGCGAATGGTACACTAATATGATTGAAGCGATGCATGCAGAAGGAATAGCAACGCAGGGTCATTTATTGTATATAAATGCAATAATACAAGACCTTTCATCATTGAATATCAGTTTATTGCAAGACCCTCAATATGCAGTGTACAAAAAGAAATTCGATGCAGCCGTTCCGGCAATACATGAAATAATTATTAAATCTAATGGAGCAATTAAAAACGAGATAGATGCTTGCTTTAATGCCCTATATGGTTTTTTGATGTTACGTCTTCAAAAAAAAGAAATAAGTCCCGATACCATTGATGCAATAAAGAAAATCACCGAATTTATTAATGCATTAACCACAATATATCATAAACAAGACATTGAATTGGAATGATCGTAAAAAAACCGGTAATGCTCTACCCTTAACGAAATCAAAAGTGACAATACAAACCAGTAAAGCACTAATTAATTGGTAGTTCGATTTGTAGAGACATTGCACGCAACGTCTCACCGACAACGATTATTAATAATAACCATTTAAAATACCAATCATTCAACTCAATAACGAATCGATTTTAAATTATCGACCGAACATTTAGGACTTATCGAATATACCAAAGCTTATTTTGGGGCATTGTATATTTTCTCGGCTAAAATCTAATAAACACAGCAAAATAGTATTAAAATGTAAATACTATCGTTGAACTCTCAAACATGATTAATTTCCCTAAAATTATACTAATATTAGAAGGACGAGTTTAAGCTTGAAGGGCTTGAATGTGATTTGTTCTTAATATTCAATATGATGTCTAAAATATTGGAATCTCTTAACCACTGCATGGTTGGGAATTACAGTACTTCATGGCTGTAGTTTAATCCCACCTTGAAATGAGACTGAACACATTCAATCCTATTCATTATTTATTTTCAACAATTGGAGGTCGAGCTTGATGATAATTATAATTGCTGTTATTTTTAGAACAAAACCATTTTTTATAAAGCCATATATATACAATTCTTTTCCAAGATATCACTTACCTACCTTTTGAACTACCTTCGTTCTATGTGTCGACAAGTCACTCAAAGGTTATTGTTTCGTTTATCCTACGTTATCGTACCGTCTATCCTACGTTATCGTACCGTCTATCCTACGTTAAAGATCCATTAAGTATAAGCTCCATAAGGCATTCACATCCGTTTAAATGGTTAGTCCGGATATTAGATTCATTATTTAAGGTTCACACATTATCAATGAAAATAGATACTTTTTAAAATGTATACCGTTTTGTTTTCAGGAACACAAGTAAATAGGCTGCTCTAAATCGATTACAGTATGTATAATAAGAGATATAGAAATAACGAGCAAGTAATATTTGTAAAGTCGCAACATTTTTATGCATTTCGAAAGCCCACTAACGATTAATCATTGTATCTAACAAGGACTTATACTGAGCGGGTTTAATCATACCACTAGGTTCAAGCGGACTTGCAATCAGTTCGTTATTACTTATGAATGCTCGGCTCGAGCGAACTTGAAGTACGTTCGTTATTACAAATGAATGCACGTACTGCAAGTCTGTGCAAGCCAAGGTATCAATCATTGACTCAATTATTAAAAATGGAACTGACGACTCAGATAAATATTAGACAATATCTCAACAAATGATCATACCAACAACTTCAAATACTAAGATTCCTCCATTAAATTCATATAACTAAAAACAATTTTTCTACCTTTGTTTAATAATAGTATTAAAAATGGCACATTTACTTTCTCCATCACTTTTATCGGCTGATTTTTCAAATCTTATTGAAGATATTACCATAGTAAATAATTCGAAAGCCGATTGGTTTCATATTGATGTTATGGATGGAGTGTTTGTTCCGAATATTTCGTTTGGAATGCCGGTCATAAAACACATTAAGAAACATGCAAAAAAGCCGTTGGATGTTCATTTGATGATTGTTGATCCAAACCGTTATATTAAAGAATTTGCCGATTGTGGAGCAGATATCCTCACCGTACATTACGAAGCTTGCATTCATTTACATCGAACTATTCAAATGATCAAAGCAAATGGAATGAAGGCAGGGGTTTCGCTTAATCCGCATACACCAGTCAATTGTCTTGAAGAAATCATAAACGATATCGATTTGGTACTTATCATGTCGGTAAACCCCGGCTTTGGAGGACAACAATTTATTGAATCGTCGTTAACCAAAATAACAAAATTAAAAGAGCTTATTATTCGTACCGGTGCTAAAACTATTATAGAAGTAGATGGTGGAGTAAGTTTATCAAACTATAAAGCCATTGTTGATGCAGGTGCCGATGTGCTTGTTGCCGGTAATGCAGTTTTTGGGGCTGCCGATAAAACAAAGGCTATAGACAATTTGAAGCAATAAAAACATCAAACTATTATGCCCAACGAACCTTTTTCAATACGAAAACGCCTTAAAAGCTTCGTGTATGCAGGCAATGGAATAAAGATACTTCTTCGAGACGAACATAATGCAAGGATTCACCTTTTTGCTACAATTATTGTTATCATATTAGGGTTTTTGTACAACATTTCAAGTATTGAATGGATTGCGGTATTATTCTCCATTGCACTTGTTATTTCAATGGAAATGATAAATTCTGCAATTGAGAATATGTGTAATTTCATTTCGCCCGAAATGCATGCGAGTATTAAGATCATAAAAGATCTAGCTGCGGGTGCCGTATTAGTTTCCGCAATCATAGCTTTGATTATCGGACTCATAATATTTGTGCCCAAAATAATCTAACATTTCGTAATATGTATAACCGTTACATCTCTCGAAAGTTACTATTACACATTTCGACGCTTTGTTTTGTTATACAACTTTCAGCACAACAGAAGGCTGCTTATTGGGTTTGTTTTACCGACAAAGCCAATTCTATATACAGCATTAACCGTCCATCCCAATTTCTATCTCAAAGAGCTATTAATCGAAGAATTAAAAACAACGTTACAATAACAGAAGACGACCTACCGGTATCAAAACAGTATACCGATAGTCTGGATAAGATGGGTGTAACGGTAATGTATTGCTCTAAATGGTTTAATGCAGCAACAATTGTCGTAGACGACGAATCAATTATTTCCAAAATAAAGTCAACGAGTTTTATAGCATCAATCGAAAAAACACGCGATGCATCGCAAGTAAAATCGAATACAATCTATTCGAAAAATGAAAACGAAAGAGCAACAAACGAAACCCGCTATGATACCGTCTTATATGGTAAAAGTTATACACAGATCAAATTATTGAACGGACAATATCTCCATTCTAAAGGATTTCGTGGAAACGATATCCTTATTGCAGTTATTGATGCCGGATTTAAACAAGCCGACAATTACATAGGTCTGACAGATGTATGGAAAGAAGGCAGGATAAGAGATACTCGCAACTTTGTCAATCGCGGTAATAGTATTTTTAACGATCAAGCACATGGAGCCGAAGTGCTTTCAACCATTGCATCATCGTATGTCGATTCGTTGGTTGGAACTGCACCCGATGCTTCATTCATGCTACTGGTGAGCGAAGATGCACAAAGTGAATCGCCTGTTGAATGCGATAATTGGATTGCTGCCGCAGAATTAGCCGATAGTGCCGGAGCCGATATTATTTCAACATCGTTAGGGTATAACAATTTTGACGATTCATTGTTTAATTTTGTTTACGGAAGCATAGAAGAACAAATGGCACGAATCACCTTAGCTGCCGAAAAAGCAAGCTCAAAAGGTATGGTTGTACTTGCGAGTGCCGGAAACGATGGAGCAAAAACATATCATTATATAGGTGCACCGGCAAATGCAAAAAACATCTTAGCTGTTGGAGCATGTAATGAAAAAGGGATAAAAGCCGATTTCTCTTCCTTAGGACCTTCGTCTGATGGACGTATCAAACCTGATGTGATGGCAATGGGACAATCGGTTATTGCCGAAACAAGCCCAGGAGTTTATTCTACAATATCGGGTACATCGTTATCGTGTCCGTTAGTTGCAGGATTGACAGCTTGTTTAATGCAAGCCTATCCCAATGCTCCGTCAAAAACAATAAGACAATCAATACTTGAATCGACAAACCGATATTCGAAACCCGACTCGGCTATGGGCTACGGTATTCCTGATTTCCAAAAAGCATTTGAAAGCCTTGGTCGTGCTTCTACCTTATATAATAGTAAAGCATATGCTTTCCCTAATCCTTTTTCATCGAATGTAACACTCGTTAATGAATTGGGTAACGAAAACCATATTGTAGTGGAATGTTTCGACCTGACAGGTGAAAAGTTATTTTCTATTTCCTCATTTGGTGGTTATACCATTTTGCAAAACGAAATTGCCAGCTTAAAACAGGGAGTTTATCTGTTTCGTTGCATTGGCGAAAAGGGAATTGATTCTATCGTAGGGATTAAAATTAACAAGGAATAATTATGTTGTAACTTCGTATAACTAAAATAACGTTATATTAAATAGGGCTAACTGAAAAACGATTAAACAACTAGGAATATGAAAGATATAGAAATATAATTTAAATAAAGTGCAATGAATATTTGTGACTTCGTCACATTATTGTGCATATTGAAATGCAAGAGATGAAACGAGCGCCCGCCAAAAAAGCGTGCTACGAGTGATTAGTTAACACAATGAGGTAACAAGCGTTTATCAATATCTTATTTTTTTATTTTTATAGGTATTGATGAGTTCGCTTCGCTCGGTTTTTTGGCTTGACTTTTTATTACTTCTTTTTAATTTTCTTTTAAAGGTAGTAATGAGCTCGCTTCGCTCGGTTGTTACTTTTTTGTCAAGAAAAAAGTAAGGCAGAGGAAAATTTAAAATAAAAAAACGATTCTCATTGACATTGAGTTATTCAGACCCTAAATAGTAGTTCAATTTTATAATAGGGAAAGCTAAAGAACTGTTATATTACACGAAATAAGAATCAATAGCTGAATCCATATAACCACCCTACTTAACAATAAATCTTTTCTCTATTGTTTTATGTGAGGCAAAATCAATCTGTACAATATATAAACCCGATGTTAAATTTTCAAAGTCAAGTTCCGATTGAAATTGTGATGATTCGTATACCGTTTCACCATAAACATTAAACAAATATACTGACGTAATATCTTTTATATTGCCACTATAATGTATACCTACCCTATTATAAGAAGGATTAGGATAAACCGAAACATCTACTACAGTATCAAGACTACATGCATTTAAAGAAACGACGTTTGAATATTTCGACTTTCCATCAATATCAGTCTGTTTCAAGCGATAATATGAAATTCCGCGATCGGGTTGATTGTCGCGAAACGAATATTGAAGTAACGATTTGCTATTCGATCCTTTTGACTTGACTGTCGTTAACGAATCAAAACGTTGACCTGCAATTGATCGTTCTACCGTAAAATAGTCATTATTTGTTTCCGAAGCAGTCTGCCACAACACATCAGCTTCGTTACAACTATTCCTGATAATTTCAAAATTGAGCAAATCGATTGGTAATGTAGCAGTGCAAGGGATAAATGAGATTTTGTCCAAAGCGAAATCGTTTCCAGTCGAAGCAGTATTTTGATTTACAATACTAATTGTAGCAGAAGTGTTTCCGGCTGAATTCCAAGTAGCATAAAACTTATTCCATTGACAGGTAGTTGCCGATGCATTAAAGATAGAACCGAGAAGCACATTATTTACCGAAAATTGAAGTTGAGCCGGCGAAGCCGAATTGACCGATGTCACTTCTGTCACAAAATAATAGAGCGTCGATGCACTTACGGTGATAGTTTGAGTCCATAAAGGAACATTAGCTACAGAACTGCCATTTACAATCATCATATTACCACCGGAGCCCGACATATCGGTACAAGCAGAAAATCCACTATGTAGATCATTTGGATTTGAATAAACAGAATAGGTTCCTTCCGACCACAATTCTGTTTTAACCGATGGATCGGCATTATTAGCTTCATAGGTATAACTGCTGGTAAAACCGGTATTCCCGCTATTGAAATCACCATTAACGGCACGTTCGGTTCCCACTGAAGTATAGCCATCGGGACATTGGGAAAACAGTTTTAAAGCTGTTAAGACAAAACAAATAATACATACTATTTTTGTTTTGAAAAGCATAATTCTGATTTTGAAAGTAAACCGTAACTAGATACAAACCTTCGTTTTTTACGATATATTTGTTCAAAAGTTTATATATATATTTTGATATTAACACGTTATTAAAATATATAGCAAGATTGATAACGCTCATTAGTTGCGTAGCAGCCCCATCTTTATAGCTTTTTGCATTTTCATTCAATCCATTCGAACAAATATTTTTCATTATATTCAATTTCTTCTTTTTGTAATTGTAAAAGATATTCTTCTTTAAAATTGGGTTTCAAATGATGTATCGGTTGATTGATTATATATTTTGCAACATCGTCTATTTGCTTTTTTGATAATGAAAAGCACCGTAACCCATTTTGCCAATTAAACTTCCCTTCTATAAATCTTTTTTCATTTAACCATTTCGATGAGCAAGCTTTAATATCTTTCGCAATTGTTGCTATTGAAACATCAGGATTTAAACTTATTAGGATATGAGCATGATCGGGATTACATTATATTGCAATAGTTTTTGATTTATTTCCAGCTACTATTCCACATATATATTTTTCAAGTTCAACACGAAAATGTTCTTTAATGAGACATTCTTTCTTTTGAACAATAAACACTATATGGATAAAGATTTGTGTATAGGTATTTGCCATAATGTTTGATTGTTTAATTAAACTTTTAGCAACGTAATGTGTTGACTTTTGCATCGCTTTAATATAGCAGTAACATCAACCTTTTAGTCTATGATATAACCATTTATATCTTTTTATAGTAATTAGCAAGATATAAAATAATACCATTAAAAACAGGAAAAGCCTCTTTAATTCTTTTATTATATCACTGCTAAGCAGTTTAAGTAAACTTACAATATTTACTTCTACAAAGATTGAGATACTCTGTAGCTCAATCTGCAAAGAGGAAGAATAATTTATCTTTTATAGAATGTATATGTTCGAATATCCTTTTGATTCTTCAGCCACATAGCAACAATATCTTTATTGTATATATCGTTTCCCTTTTTAATTCTTCAGCTGCGTAGCAGCGATATCTTTGTACACCTCTGCCGCAAATGCCGACAATCCGGTATCTCTGGCACCCATAATCAATATAACATCTCCTTTTCGAAGATCTTTATTGATTGTTAAAACGAGATCTTTTCTATCGGCAACATATATGGCATTTGTTCCTTTAGCTTTCATCGGTTCTATCAGTACATCCGATTGAATATCCATTGCTACGGTGCCACCGGCATAATAAACATCGGAAACATAGAATGTATCTTCTTTTCGTAAAACGGCTGATACTTCGGTTATAAAGTCTTGATGCATAAACCGAAGTGGTCCGTATCCATGCGGTTGAAACCATGCATGAACGCGTTTCCCAACAGCTTGACATGCTTTAATTGCCGCTGCAACTTCTGACGGATTATGAGCAAAATCGTCAATAACATATACCCCATTCTTCACACCCGTCAATTGTGTACGACGATAAATGCCCCGATAGGTTTTCATAGCTGTAGCACAATCGTCAACCGATACTCCCACACAAGCACAAGCAGCAATGGCAGCAAGCGTGTTTTCCATATTATGACGACCTATTACCGGTACGTCAAATCTACTGTCTTTGCACGTAAAATGAATAGAAAAGCCTTCTTGAATATAATCGGAACCTACAAAGCCGGCATTAGTTGTCGTACCAAAATCTTGCGAAATGTTTTGTGAAAGACTTTTTGATAATGCATAATCTTGATTTACGATAAAAGCACCTCTGGTATTATCTTTAAAAGTTTGAAACAAAAACATTAATTCGTCAAACTCTTTATGATCGCGGTCGATGTTTAAAACCAATGCTATTTCGGGTTTGTAATTTACGATCGAACCGTCACTCTCGTCCGATTCAATAACAAGCCAATCGCTTTCTCCTACCCAAGCATTTCCCAGCAATCCTTTTTCTTGTAACGAACTTAATCCTGCACCTGTCATTAACGAAGGTGAAAAACCATTATGTTCGAGAATATGAAAAATCATTGCAGTAGTAGTCGATTTACCCGAAGTACCACCAACAGCTATTGTTTTCTTTTCGGATGAAATAGCAGCTAATAATTCCGAACGTTTTACAACCGTTTTTCCCTGTTGACGGGCTTTTTGCAATTCAACATTCGACTCTTCAATTGCAGTTGAAATAACCACTACCTGAGTTTGATCGGTTATTCCGGAACCATCTTGAAAAAAGCAGTTGATTCCCATTGATTCGAATTGTTGTTCTATTTCGATCTTTGCATTGCTGCCGAATAAACGATCGGAGCCCGAAACCTGTTTTCCTACTCCATGTAAATATTGAGCTATGGCACTCATGCCTGTTCCTGCAATTCCTATAAAGAAGAAGTTGTTGAACGATTGTAATTGAAAATCCATCCTGTGCTATTTTTGTTCAAAAATAAACATTTTCAAATACAATACTGCGAGATGTTCAATTATGCTTTAACTTTTAATCAATTATACTTACAGCTTAATATATCTCTTATGTAACTAGATTTTATAATGAAAGTCGAAGTCCACACCATGGGGAATTATTTTTAAAGCTTTTATACAGTATGGTTAAATGCAATAACATCATTTAATTATGAATATCCTTTCTTATCAGATTGTATTTCAATTACCTATAATTGCAAAAGGCTGTAGTTTATAAAAGCGTTGTAATAATAAAGAATAGGTCTTAAGGTCTTAAGACCAAAGACAACTCTTTAGACTTTTCTACTGATAGAACAATAGACTTTCTGACTTTCTGAGCATCTGACCTTAAGACTTTCCGACCTTAAGATTGTTATTTTACAACGCTACTATAAACTACAGCCTTGCAAAATAACCGTAATTTTTACTGTAGTTTTGTACAGTCTCTTGAGGGACTACTAAACAACATAAAATATACTATACTTAAACAGGAAAAAGAGAGAACGTTTGCAAAACCACTACGAGCGTTTGTGATAACGGGCTATGGCAATGGAAAACACTAAAAAACCGTATACCATCAACGACCAAAACTCCTTTTGAATATCTCTAAAACAGGAACCTTTTAACAATATCATCCTTATTATTCGAACAAAATAAGCAACCGGATTAAGACGGTCGAGATATTGTCCCCACAGAGGCATACTTTCTATTGAAGTGAACAATCCGCTCATCATAATAAAGATCATCATAAAGAAAAAAGCGATGAACATAGCTTGTTGTTGAGTATCAACAAGAGTGGAAATCAGCAAGCCGAAACCTAGAGCTACAATTAAATACATGGTTGCCATACCGAATAGTAAAAATAAACTGCCCACTATTGGAATATGAAACACAACATAGCCAATGGTTAGTCCGAACGACAAAACGAATAATGCAATACAAAGAAACGGTAACATCTTTCCTATAAGCAGTTGATATTTCTTTATAGGAGTAACGTTGATTTGTTCCATGGTGCCTATTTCTTTTTCGCGTACCAGATTTATACCCGAAAGTAACATTCCAATTATAGTTATTAGCAAAACCAACATCCCAGGCACCATAAACGTTTTATAATTCAACTCAGGATTATACCAATACGATTCGTCGATGGCTACTTGAGTACCACCTTGCAATTTGGCTACCTTCATCCACTCAAGAGCAATATTCTTATTAAAATCGGATATAATAGAATTGGCATAAGCATTTGAAAGACCCGCAGCAACACCGTCAATTGCATTAACACGTAATTGGATTTGAGCTTTAGAGTTACGAATCAAATCGCGTTCGAAATGAGGGGGTATTTCGAGTACAATTTTAGCATCGTTAGTCAGCAAATCGTTATTGGCTTCCTGAGTTTGGTAGGTAGTGTTTTTAATAACGAAAAATCCAGTAGCAGCAAATTTATGAATCAACCGTTGTGAGTATCCCGATACATCGTGATCGACAACAGTCATTGTTATATTTCTAATTTCGAATGTCATTGCATGCACCAATACCACCAATTGAACTATTGGCATCACGAATATAATGGGCAACATCGATTTGTTCCTGAATACTTGCAGAAACTCTTTTTGGATTATGAATAATAGGGTTCTCATATATATTTTAGTCAAAGGGTCTATTCGTTTAATTGTAAACACAAAGGCGAATAAGGTTTTTCACCATTCATCATTTACCATTCACCATTATTTATTCAAGTCTAATCTTAAACTTCCTAATACTAAGTATTACAAAGAATAAAAGCATTCCAACCAGAACCAGAGTTTCTTTCCATATAAACCCAAAGCCTGCACCTTTCAACATTATATCTTTAAGAATAATGATAAACCATTTAGCAGGCATCACATTACTAATGACACGAAGCGGAAGCGGCATATTTTCGATTGGATATACAAAACCTGAAAGAATAATAGTTGGCAGCATTAAAGCAAATTGTGACATGAACATGGCAACCTGTTGTGTTTTTGCCACGGTCGAAATTAATATTCCTAACGATAGGGCAACAAGGATAAATAATATACATTCCATCATTAATAAGAATAGACTACCAACAACAGGAACGCCAAAGACAAAGATTCCCAAAGAAATAATCAAAGCAGCATTTATTATTGATAATAAGAAATAAGGAGCTAATTTGCCAATAATAATTTGAGCCGGATTAAGAGGCGACGACAACAGAATTTCCATCGTGCCTATTTCTTTTTCACGGGCAAGACTGATAGACGAAATCATTGCCGAAACAAGCATGAGAATTAAAGTCATGATGCCGGGAATAAACATATAAACCCCTTTCATTGCAGGATTATACATCATTCGACCCCGCGTTTCTATTTGAATGGGTAATTGTTGTCCTCCATTAATTTTATTGACATAATCGCTAACAATACCTTTCGTATAGTTAACAATCATATTAGCAGTATTGGGATCGGAAGCATCGGCAATCAACCTGATAGCAGCTTTGTTTTTACGTTCCAGATTGAGCCCGAAACCCGGTTCGAAAACAATCACTTCTTTCACCTTACCTTTTTTAAAGGTTTCGTTTATTTCGTTATAAGAATGTATATTATCTTCAATAATAAAATAACCTGACGATGCTATTTTGGTAATAAGATCGTGCGAACGCACATCGTTTGATTGATCGAATACCGCAATCGAAACATCTTTTATTTCGTTTGTAATAACATAGCCAAACAACATTATCTGCACTACCGGAATACCAAACACAACAATAAGTGTGCGAGGATCGCGCATGATGTGATAGAATTCTTTCTTTATAAAGCCGAGTAATTTTTTCATTTCGTTTCTTTTACCTTAAAGACGAATAAAGTATTTCACTTCGTTGCACAATTGATATATTCTGATCATTCCTACTTTGTGCTCCTTTGTGTATTCCTTCGTGGTTATTTTATTAAATATACATTCCAACTAAAAAAAATAACTACAACCATAATTCATAATTCATAATTACTTCTATCGTGCTAATTTCAAAAACACATCGCCCATAGTTGCCACATCAAATTGTTTTTTCAATTCAATAGGTGTATCTAAAGCAGCAATACGACCGTCCACCATAATCGATACACGATCGCAGTATTCGGCTTCGTCCATGTAATGAGTGGTTACAAAAACGGTAATTCCACGAAAAGCTGCATCATAAATCATACTCCAGAACTGACGTCGGGTAACAGGATCTACCCCTCCTGTGGGTTCGTCGAGAAATACAATCTTAGGTTCATGAAAGATAGCAATCGAAAAGGCTATTTTCTGCTTCCATCCCAAGGGTATTTCGGCAACAAGTTTATCTTTATAATCGATAATACCGAGATTGGTAAGCATCGTTTCTGCTTTTGTCTTTATATCATGACGTTTCATTCCATATATGCCTGCAAAGAATCTAAGATTTTCGTACACCGTAAGATCTTCGTAGAGCGAAAACTTCTGACTCATATAGCCGATATTACGTTTTATCAATTCCGATTGTGTATAGATATCGAAACCGGCTACATTCACTTCACCCGAAGTTGGCGACGACAATCCGCATAGAATCTTCATGGCAGTAGTTTTACCGGCACCGTTTGCACCGAGAAAACCAAAAATTTCGCCACGGTATACATCGAACGTAAGATTATCGTTGGCAGTAAATTTACCAAAGATCTTCATCAAATTCTTAACCGTTATTATCGTTTCTTGATTAGCCATTGTTTGTCATTAAGTGAATAAAACAGTCTTCGATCGAAGGTTCTATCGAACGTATTTCTATTTCCGACAGACCTTTTAGAAGTAAAGTTTCGCGTAATTTTTCTTCTTCAATACGATTATCTTTATACATAATATGAACATATTGTCCAAACAAATGGGCAGATTGGATAAACGGTATCAGCTCCAATTCTTTTAATAAGAGATGCATATTGGAAGTTCTGATTTCAAAAACGGCAAATGCAAAATTCTTTACAATAGCAGCAGGAGTATCGATCGACATAAAGGTTCCTTGTTGAATCAATGCCACCCTGTCGCATAAGCTAGCCTCGTCCATATAAGGAGTTGAAACAATAATAGTTATGCCATATTGTTTAACATTTTTGAGCATAGCCCAAAGTTCCGAACGCGAAACAACATCAACACCGGTAGTAGGTTCATCAAGAATTAACACTTCGGGGCGATGGATCAATGCACAACAAAGAGCCAATTTTTGTTTCATCCCTCCCGATAGTTTACCAGCCAAACGATCTTTAAAAGGTTCGAGATGCGAATAGATATCTTTTATAAAATGATAGTTTTCTTCAATGCTTGAACCATACACGGTAGCAAAAAACTGTAAGTTTTCTTCAACGGAAAGATCTGTATACAACGAAAAACGACCGGGCATATAGCCTATCATCTTTCGTATCTTTGTATAATCTTTTACCACATCGCACCCTTCGAGAGCTGCCGTGCCCGACGAAGGAAGAAGCATGGTTGCTAGTATACGCAACAACGATGTTTTGCCTGCTCCATCGGGTCCGATAAGTCCGAACAATTCGCCACGCTCAACGTTTAAGCTCACATCATTGAGAGCTTGAACATCGCCGTAACTTTTTGAAAGACCGTTTATTTCTATTGCAAAAGCAGACATCCCTTTAATTCTTAATTCTTAATTAATCTTCATAATTCATAATTATTTAAAATACCACCTCACCCGGCATTCCGCTTTTCAAAACTCCTTTTTCGTTTGCTACTTTCACTTTGAAGGCATAGACAAGATTAACACGTTCGTCTCTCGTTTGAATGATTTTAGGAGTGAATTCGCTTTGACTTGAAATCCACGAAACAGAGCCTTGCAAGGTATCGACCCCACCCGATGCATTATCGATTAAAACTTTCACCGCTCTTCCAATCACCACTTTGCTCAATTGATCGCCCGAAATATAAGCTCTAAGGAACATAGACGAAAGATCAGCAACTTTATATAATGCTTTACCGGGTGCAACAATCTCACCTTGTTCAATGTATGTTTCGATAACGGTTCCTGCAATAGGATTATTGATATACGATTTCTTCAATTGATCGGTTAGTTGCGACAGTTGGGCATCAATAGTCGAAACCTCTGCCGAAATAGCAGCAAATTGTGTTTGAGTTGAAGCAATTTGTTTTTGAATCACCGCAGTATTGTAATCAATATCGTCAAGTTGTTTAGCCGGTGCTGCCGATTCGTTTACAAGGTTTTGAACCCGCAACCGTTCTTTTTGATTATTTTTAAGTTGTTGTTGCAACACATCAATCGATGCTTGAGCCGATTCGCGTTTACTCCGAATCAATTCTTTTTGTGCAATAAGTTGTTCTCGTTTTAAATAGGTTTGTATTGAATCGATCACCGCAACACGTTGACCTAACGTCACCGAAACACCTTCGTCGATGGTTAATTGATTCAGTTTTCCACTTATTTCTGAAGAAACAATAGTTTCGGTTGTTTCAAAATTGCCATAGGCATCGGAACGATTCTTTTTACCATTGCACGATGATAATATAAGCAAAGATCCTGCAAGTAAAAGATATGTTTTTGTTGTTTTCATCATAGTGATATTTATTGGTTTAATGTCTTAAGGTCTATTCTAATTATTATTTTTTTCTTTAATATGGATTCATCGTAATTCGTAATTCGTAATTCGTAATTCGTAATTCGTAATTCGTAATTAATTATTAATCGTAATCAAATAATCTGCCATCAACTTTTGTAACTGCACCTGATGAATATTTAACATTATGCGTGCATCGTTTTCTTTCGACAGTTGATTGATAAAATCGAAATTAGTAGCTGTACCTTGTTCAACTTGTTTGGTAATGACCTTTGTAATTCTGGCTCTAAGAGCAACAAGTTGATTATCGTTAGCAATCTGTGCTACCATTTTTAACATTTCTGCTTTTTTACTTTCCAATGCCATAAGAATCGATCGTTCGAAATCTTGTTTTCGGGTATCGATTATCGATTTCTGAATACTAACAGCTTCTTTATCCCTATTTGTTTTACCCCAATCAATTACATTCCACGAAAAGCCAACTCCTACAATTCCAATTGGCTGCCAACCAGATTTAAACATGTTTAATCCAGGATTTCCATAACCGACAGTTGAAAAAGCAAACAGTTTAGGCATGCGTGATGCATTTAGCACAGCAATTGAAGCATCCATCTTTTGTTTTTGAAAATCAAATAATGCGAGCTCTGTTCGTTTAATCGTATTTGAATCGATTATTGAAAGTTGCGGTTCCTGAAGCATTTCTATTGAACGGAACGATGTGTCACCTACTATGATACTTAATAGTTTAAGAGTCGATTTTTTAGCAATATCGCATTCCGTAATCTTTTGTTTTATTGATAAGCGTTCGGCATCAATAGCGTCGATATCGGTAGGTAATGCAATACCATTTTTAATTGCCGACTCCAATGTAACACGACGAGCCACTAAAGGTAAATCGAACGATTCGAGCTGTCCGCTTAATTCAGCATTCAATATATATGAAAAATAAAGATTGTTGATCGTTTCTTTCACCTTACTAATTTCTACAGTTACTTGTTGCTTGTTAATCTGTAGATCACTGTTCTCAACGAGTTTTCTATTTTTGGTAAGTCCACCATCGTATATATTTTGACGAATATCGATTGTTGCTTTATATTGGTCTTTACTTGGCGTTGGAATCGTAAATTGTGACGATAATTGAGGTGGTAACGAAACTTTCGTAACATCGTTTTGCATCGTTGCTTGACCTGCAAGTGTAAAGGTCGGTAACCACGATGTGCCGATGGTTGCATTGTTTAATGTTTGCAGGTTTTGATAGTAATCGTATTGCTGCGTCCATGGATGGTTTTTAACAGCTACTTCGTAACAAGTCTGTAATGTAACATTATCGGTCTTTTGCGACCAAGATGTTAAAGAAATAAGAAGTAATGGTATAAATAAATATTTCATAAAAAGTGATTTGTTATAATGTCTAAAAGTCTTAAGGTCTATTCTAATTATTGTAGTCTTATCCATTTCATCCAACAACCGTAATTCGTAATTATTAATTCGTAATTGACTTTTTCATCATCTCTGTCAATTCTCCTTTGCGAGCCTTTGTGTTTACCTTTTTTCGCCTTTGTGGTAAAACCGTAATTCGTAATTATTAATTCGTAATTGACTTAATTATCATATCTGCACAAAGTGTTTTACGTTCTTCTACAAAGCTATTGAACTGCGTTTCGTCAAAGTGTAATATACCAAACAGCATACCTCTGGCACCAAAGGGAAAGACACTTAAAGCAAGCATATTTATAAATAATTGACGTGGATCAATCGATTTAATTTCACCTTTTTCAACAGCATCTTTTACTTGATCAACAAAACCGCCAAAGGTATTTTGCACATTTATTTGCATCATAGCATCAATAACCAATTGTGGGTTTCGATTTAACTCGCCGATGATAAAGCCCGGTACATAGTGGTTCTTTTGCATAAACGATATATGCATGTTAAAGAATAAACGGATCTTATCGAACAGATGAAGCTCGCTTTGCATTATTCCCCCAAGTTCTTCAATCACTTGTTTCATGATAGATATGAATACGGCTTGAAACAATTTTTCTTTCGACCGATAATAGTAATGTAATAATGCTTTGTTTATTCCGGCTTCATCTGCAATATCCTGCATACGTGCTCCGGCAAAGCCATCGCGAAGAAAAATGGTTTTAGCCGACAAAAGAATTTGTTCTTCTGAATTTACCGCTTTATGTTCTATTTCAGTAATCATTTCCATAATCACAAATTTAACCATTTAGTTAAACGCAAATATATAACCATTTGGTTAAATTGCAAACAAAAAAAAACAACTTTCTTTAATACGCTCTAAATCGTTTAACAAAACAGCTGATTTTATACTATTTACAAAACAGAATAAATAATCGTATTCGTTGAAGATCATAGTAATAACATTCAATGAGATGGTATAATATGAAATATAATGAGAACGGTCTTCTATTCTAAATTATTGATTATATTTGCACTTAGAGACAATGTCATCGATAATACGATTAGATTAACATAGTATATTATGAGAAAACAAAATTACTTTTTAATGGCTTTTACACTATTCTTGTTATGTAGTTGCACTCAACTTAAAGATTTTAACAACAATTCAAACCAGTGGAAACCCAAAGATTTTGATCCTACCGTTGGAGTATTACTGATTCAAAATGTTGATTTAACAAATGGACAAATTCATCGATTAGAAAAATGGATGAAAAGGAATTATCCGTATAAATACGAATTTGTAAAGAAAGCATATAATAAAGATTCGGCATACAGTGATAGAACAAAATATCGATTTGCATTAGTTCCTTCAAAAAAAGAGAGTGATGTTGTATCTTTAACTCCAAATACAGGAACAACAAATCCTATGTCTTCAGGGAGTTCCTATACAACTATAAAAGTAAACGTTTACGATTTCAACTTCTACGACCGCTTAAAAAAAATAAGCTCTGCAAAATCTGGGTTATTTGCTTCAACAGTAAAATTACCTTTTAAAACCATTATTAAAAAGTGTTTGAAAGACATGAAAAAAGAATAATTTATAATTATTAAACCTATGCCCCCAATAGCAGGATTAATACCCTTTCTACAAGCTTGCGTAACTCCCGTTGCATTAATCTCCGGAGTTGGAATCTTAGTCTTAACGTTAACCAACCGCCTCGGACGAATCATAGACAGAGTTCGAACACTTCGTTCTGAATTAGATCACGAAAACGTAAAACGCGAGAATGTTAAGAAAATAGAAATAGGCATTCTCTATAAACGAGCCAAACGTATTAGAACTTCTATTGCTCTTATCACTCTTAGCATTATTTGCAGCAGTTTGATCATTCCTGTATTAGCCATTTCAATACTTGGCAATTTCGATGTTCAAATATTTGGCTATGTATTTTTCAGTATCTCTATACTTTCTTTTATAACATCTGCTATTTTTTTCTTATCCGATGTGATGCTATCGTTAAAGGCTATTAAGTTAGAGATAACAGACCATATTTAATTTAATGGTAAATTATGAATGGTGAATTATGAATTATGAATGGTGAATGGTGAATGGTGAATGGTATTAGCCGCAGTCTATAAACAAATGCTTTGTGAACCTTTGTGTCTTTGTGCCTTAGTGGCAAAAACAAATGGCAATCGAAACAATCCTTGCATATCGCAAACAAAGATTTTCATACATAATTGAACAAATATTCAAACTCTTTTCGATACATTTAACAAACAAAAAAGGCATACTTATGCTATCTTCGCACAATAATTTTAATACAAACATATATGGCAATTTCAAATTTCGAATTTCATAATCCGGTTCAAATCCTTTTCGGAAAAGGAGAAATAGCAAAACTCGGAACACTTGTTCCTAAAGGCTTAAAAGTAATGATTACCTACGGTGGCGGAAGTATCATGAAAAACGGTGTTTACGATCAAGTAAAGAAAGCACTTGAAGGTTACGACATTGTTGAGTTTGGTGGCATAGAACCAAATCCAAAGGTCGAAACACTTCGCAAGGCAGTGGCATTAGGTAAGAAAGAAAACGTTCAATTCCTTATTCCTGTCGGTGGCGGTTCGGTTATCGACGGTACAAAACTTATTGCTGCGGCATTACTTATTGATAACGATCCATGGGATATTGTAATCAATAAAGTAGCCGTTGAAAAAGCTGTTCCTATTGGTGCAATATTAACCTTACCTGCCACTGGAACTGAGATGAACGCTAACTCTGTAGTTTCAAAACTCGAAACGAAAGAAAAATACGGTTGGGGACATAAATTGGTGATGCCTAAATTCTCGATTCTTGATCCGCAAACTTGTTATACCCTTCCCGATATCCAGATTGCAAACGGTGTTGTCGATACCTTCGTGCATGTTATGGAACAATATTGCACCTTCCCGGTAAATGCTCAAATAAACGATCGTATTGCAGAATCAATTCTCCAAACCTTGGTTGAAGTTGGCCCAAAAGTATTGGCCGATAAAACCAATTACGAATATATGACAAACTTCATGTGGTCATCAACAGTTGCTTTATGCGGATTTATTGGCTGTGGGGTTCCGAACGATTGGGCTACACATCAAATAGGTCACGAACTTACAGCATTACACGGTGTTGATCATGGTCAAACATTGGCAATTGTTCTTCCCGGAGTGATGTCGGTGATGAGAGAAGGTAAAAAAGATAAAATACTTCAATTAGGAGCAAGAGTTTTTGGTATTACAGCCGGAACAGAACAAGAAAAGATTGATGAAACAATCAACAAAATGGTTGGATTCTTCGAATCGTTAGGCATAAAAACACACTTAAGCGAATATGGTATTGGAAAAGCAACGATCGACGAAATTGTTTCACGTTTCGAAAAACGCGGCTACTCAATCGGCGAACGAGCTGATATTAATCCTGCCAACATACGTTTGATATTAGAAAACAGATTATAGAAATGTAATTAAAGCAATTGAAAGAGGAATTTCGAATAGCGGAATTCCTCTTTTTTTATGGTTTTATTCGTTCAATAATAGTATAAGCCAAATCAAAACCTTCCTGAATAACCTTTACGCTTGTAACTCCTTCGTAATAACCACTAATATGCAATATTTCATAGGCATTATTAAGATAATCCATAAGCTTACGATCTATTTTCAAGACATTGTTTCTATAATATTCTATTGATTTCTTACCCTTAGGTTCTTTTATGCTTTTTAAAATAAAGTAGCCGTCTAAAGCTTTTAAAACTCCATTATATGCAATTCCACATGCCGTTTTAACATATTTATCGTCCAGATAAAAGGGTATTTCCTTTCCGGCTTTAACAAGTGTTTCTTTTGCATTATCCATATACCTGATGGCTTCGGAATAATAGTTCACTTTTACGAGCTTTTGTTCTTCAAATGTCATCGTAATGTTTATTCTGTTCTATACAAATATACAAAACATTATTTTTAATTTTACCGTCTAATGGTTTGGTAAACACGATTTACTTGAAGCTCGCTATTAATAATCTATATAAAACATTGGATCAACATCAATCCTATAAAACAAATACATGAATACAAAAAAGATTCTCTTTGTCTGTTTGGGAAATATATGCCGTTCTCCATCAGCCGAAATCGTTATGCAAAAGCTCGTTGAAAAATATGGTTTAAGCAATGTCATTGAAGTCGACTCGGCTGGTATTATCGACAATCACGAAGGTCAAATGGCCGATAGCAGAATGCGTGAACATGCATCACGACGAGGATTGCATATCACACATCGTTCGCGTCCTGTGCATGCTAAAACCGATTTTGAATATTTTGATATGATAATCGGAATGGATGATGATAATTTAAAAGCCTTAAATGAACTGGCTCGTATTCCGGAATGGAAAAACAAACTCTATCGAATGACCGATTTCAGTAAAAAGCTATCGTACAATTACGTTCCCGATCCATATTATGGAGGTGCAAAAGGATTCGAACTTGTATTAGATATTTTAGAAGATGCTTGCGAAGGATTGATTGAAAAATTATAAATTATAAATGGTAAATGGTAAATGGTGAATGGCTGTTTAATTCACCATTCACCATTCATAATTTACCATTATTCAACGTATTCCAATAAAACGGATCTGTCGATAATTGTAATTTCCTTTCTATTAATAGAAATTGCACCTTCATGTTGCAGTTCAGCTAACGCACGTGCTAAGGAAGGTCGTGCCACGCCAAAAAAGCCGGCAAGGTTTTCTTGAGTCAATGGCATAGAAATAGTTTTAAGCTTCGATCCGGCAAGTTTAAGAATATAACTGGATAACTTTCCTTTAATTGTTTTAAATGCAAGGAATCGCATTTTAGATGAAAGAAACTGGGTACGATTAGATATTGCATCCAAATAGTTTTGGAGGATAGCAGATTCCAACTGAAACAGCTTTACTAATTCGTCGCGGGGAATAGATAGTATCGTTGATTGGGTTTTCGCAATAATTGTAACGGGAAACATATTCTGATTTCCGAAGACAAAAGCTTCGGCAAGCGTATTGGGAGCAAGAATCTCTTCAATCTTAATTGAACGTCCATCGAAATTCAACATTTCTGCAACCACTTTACCTGTCACAACAATCAATAACGAATTACAAACATCGCCTCCATAGGCAATGATTTCATCGACTTCGTATTGTTTTATTTGATGATGTACAGATGAGAATAGCTCAATGATTCGAGCATTTTGCAATCCGGCAAAAAAAGAACATGACGATAAATCAAGCATCGATAAAACTAAAAAAGTGCGGTTTATTAGCTCGCACTTCT
>Ga0265338_10002193_pt1 | contig 29914 bp, 20 predicted proteins | sample 42126metaG_FD_193579 | JGI IMG/M metagenome (GOLD analysis project Ga0265338, IMG submission 193579) | Rhizosphere microbial communities from Carex aquatilis grown in University of Washington, Seatle, WA, United States - 4-21-26 metaG | ecosystem: Host-associated > Plants > Roots > Rhizosphere...
GTCCGCCAAAATTCGAAGTTGCTGATACCGCCGGTGCAATAGGCGCGTTCGCTGGTGACTTCATTCCAGAAGTAGTCGGCAATATTCCAGTAGCGCTTGTCCCCGGTCATTTCATAGAGACGAGCGGCCGCGATCACTTGCGGTACGTGCGTATTCACATGCAAGCCTTTGAGCTCATCGCGATGCGCTGCGAGGGGATCAAAGAATCCCTTCTTATCGAAACGCCGGGCGAGGCTGAGATACTCCTGCTTCCCCGTGACCGCGTACAAGTTGGCGAGCACCTCGCCCATGCCTCCGTATTCCACCTGCAGCACGCGCTGCATCTGTTGTTCGCCGAGAGGGTCAGTCCAGTTACGTACCCAACTCGCCATCCGTTCAACTGTGCTAAGCGCCTGCTCGTTGCCCGCAAGCATGTACATGTCGAGATGGCCGGCCATGATCTTGTGATAGGTGTAGAAAGGGGCCCAGACGTTGACTCCGTCGCGCAGACGGTCGAACCACTCGACCGGGAACGCACTGAGATAGCCGTTCTTGTTTTGAGCCTGACATTTGGCCAACTCGGACACCATGAGGTCGCCGTTGCGCTTCAGTTCTTCGTCAGCGGAACTGGCGAAAGCGAGTGCGCACGCCGAAAGGTAATGCCCACCGGCAAAATGACCGCGCAATTCGCAGTCCGGCTTCTCCCACTCGCCGAGCGGTTCTGCGGAGGAGGGGAAACCGGCCGTCAACCGGAAAGTATGGAGCAACCGGTCAGGCGCCAGAGTCTTCAAATATTTTCGGTTGGCGTCGGCCGCCGCACGGAGTGGTCCCTCGTGAAGCCTGACATTCTGCATCGGGAAAGGACGTGATTGCCACGCAACCACCTCGCGCCCCATCAGTGCAGGAGCGCCGGAAGAACTGGCCCACACGCTATGCTTTTTAGAAGAGGTTACTGGAGGGGCAGGAAGAACGGCGCCCGCCCCTGCCATGGCGGCCGAGGTAACAAACTCACGACGATTGACTTTCTTCACGGCGATCTCCGTATGAACGGGTTCTATCACATGCTGCCGTCATCGTGTACGGATACAGCCTTTCCCTCGAACTCGACAGTCGTATCGATCTTCTCGGGAGCTGCGATGCCGACTCCATTTGACTCCCTCACCCGGACGATCCGAAACGTCCTATGCTCCAACATTCCCGGGAAGCTTCCGCGACGTTCTCGCACCGTCAACGTGGAGGCTTTGTCGTCCCAGTGCAGGGGAATGACGGAGTACGCACCATGTTCATAGTCGTAATTGTCGCCTTCATCCTCATAAAGAGTGAAATCTCCATCCGCCCCGGGATAGATGCGGATATCGATTGGATCTGCCTTGGCTGAAGCCGACTGCACGGCTGGTCCGAATGGAATGATGGAGCCGGACTTGGCATAAATCGGAATTCTGTCGAGAGGAGCTTCCGCGGTGACAGTTTGGCCACCTCTCACGCTCTTGCCGGTCCAAAAATCGATCCAATCGTAGTTCGCGGGGAGATAGATGCTTCTTTGGGTGGCTCCTGCGGTAGTTACGGGGTTAATGAGCAGCGCGGGACCGAACAGGAACTGATCGGCGATCGCTTTTGCACGCGGATCCGAAGGAAACTCGAGGGGGAGGGCCCGCATGAGTGTTTCCCCGTCGTGGGTAACGCCCCAAGCGGAGGAATAAATATAAGGAAGCAGATGATAGCGCAACTCATCGAACTGGGTGGCAATGTCGAGAACCCGCGGGCCGTAGTTCCAGATCTCGGCATTTGAAGTCCATCCGTGCACCCGAAAGATGGGGCAGAATGCGGCATACTGAAACCATCGAATCAACAATTCGTGGTAGGCCTCGTTGGTATATTGGTCCTTCGGCCGGAAGAACCCGCCACCGTCGGTGGTCCAATAAGGCATGCCGGACATGCTAAAGCTCAGGCCTGCGGGGATCTGGCGCTGGAACGTAATCCAATTGGCAGAGATGTCGCCTGACCATGAAATGGCAGCGTATCGTTGCTGTCCGGTGTACGCCGAGCGCGTAAAGATGACCACCCGCTTGCGGTCCGTCGTCGAGCGCTGCCCTTCGTAGATAGCTTTGGTAACAAACAGCGGATAGGCATTCCGCACCGACTCTCCGCTGCCGAGAAACGTGTGGTGGCCCTTGAGAATATCGAATTCCGGCTCGGAAGCGTCCATCCACCAGCCGTCGAGTCCGTAATCAAAGAGCCCTGTGTTGAGTTCTGCCCAGAAGGTTTTTTGCGCCTCGGGATTGAAAAAGTCTACCCAGGGTGTTCCCGCGACCAACAAAGACTTGGCGCTCATCCGCTTGTAAATATCGGAATCTTCCCCGAACCTTGACCACACCGAGATCGGCACATGCTCGTCCAAGGCGTGGAATTGGTCCATCATTCCCTTGGGATCGGGGTAAATGCTCTCGTCGAACTTCATTGCGTTCCAGCCGTACTTGCCCCAGTACTGCCAGTCCTGCACCAAGGCATCGACCGGGAGGTTGCGTTTGCGGAACTCCGTCCCAACGTCGAGAATCTCCTTTTGGGTGTGATAGCGCTCGCGACACTGCCAGTAGCCATATACCCACTTAGGGAATAGGGGTGCCTCGCCGGTGAGTTGGCGGTAATCCGCGATCACGCGGTTGAGTGCTGGCCCATAGAAGAAGTAGTAATCAATGGCCTGCCCCACTTCGGAGCGAAAAGTCGTCGTATCCTGTGGTGGACGCGCCGACAATTGAATTCCGCCAGGACCACCCTTGGCAGAAACCTCATACTCCTTCTTGCGCTCCAGGTCCACGATGCCGGACCCCGATCCCGGAGTCCACATGTTGACCAAATCAATCACCTGCTTTCCATTGACGTCCACCACAAGCTGGTCCTTGTTGTCGCTGGCCAGCAGGAAGCCGTAACTTCCTTTCGCCCCGGTGGTGAACTTGCCTTTAGCCGTCTTCGCATCAATTTCGATGGCGCTGTCGGCTGGATTGAAGTCAGTCAAGGATGGGTTATTCCAGAGAAGGCCGTATCCTTTGCTCGACAGCAAGAACGGAACGGAAATGTTGGTGTTGGCCTGGTGCAGGCGAATTGGAACCCCGCGGACATTGAAAATGCCTTCCTGATGCTGGCCGAGACCATACAACGCTTCTTCGGACGGCGAAGAGAATGTCTGTTGGACCTGCCAGGTTTTTGTCTCGAATAGCGAGGGTATGTCGAATGCTTTTCCCCCACCCTTCGGCTCAGCGAGCACAGACTCCCCATCTTTCGTTAGGAAGGTCAAGGCGCCGGTCGTTCGATTCACATGCACAGTAACGGCTGGAGTCCGAAGGACAACTTCTTTCTTGCCGACCACAACTTTGAGACTTTCGCCCCTGCATGGCTTCGTAACGACGGGCACCGTCGGATTCGGCAACTCCGCAGTGGAGCTAACGACAACGTGTATCACGCGATCTCCGCACGCCTCGATCCGCATGAGTCCAGCAATAGTCGTCAAAGTTACGCCGTTCGAGTCTTCATGCACCTCCTGAACGCTGAACCGCGACTGATTCGCGGCCCATGCGGTTGAAGTGCAAATCATGAGTAGGAGCGCCGTGCAAGTTTTGACGATTTCGGTGAGCCGAAGTGGCATCGTTTTCCCCCGGTGTACAGAGATGTCGCACTCTGTGTCGTAAGCCCGCAATACAATTGTGGAATTTAGAGTCTCTATTGAGACTCGTCAGTTTTCTCGCCCTGCCGTATTGCGACGGCTGCCCTGGTCAGCCCTTCGCTTCGCAATCGTCCTGAAACCTCGAAGGCTTCCTTCGCTGACTTCTGATCTCCGACCTTCAAATAGAGGCGGGCAATCTGAAAGTGAAGCCGACCGTCCTTGTCATCCGAGAGCCCGAGCTTCATCTCGGTAATCGCCTGCTGCGTGCGGCCGGTTTTGCCGTACACTCGGCCGAGTAAAGCGTGTACGTGAGGAAGCAACTCGGGCTTCGTGTTCAGCGCCTTTTTTAAATATGGCTCCGCACCCGAGAAATCGTGTTGCACGGAAAGGATCTCTCCAATAACAGCGTTAAACTCGGGATCATCGGGATTCCTTTTCAAAACACCCTGCGCCAACCGGAGCGCCCCGTCGATATCTGAATCGGCAAGCAGTGCCAGCGACAAACCGAACAAAGCGCCGGCATCTGCTGGCTGAATCGCTAACGCTTTTCGATACTCTTGTTCCGCATCCGGGTAAAATTCTCGTTGCCGGTAAACGTCTCCTAGCAGGACGTGCAACGTGGAGGAATTGGAGTCAAGTTCGCTGGCACGAGCCAAGGTTACGGTCGCCAGCTTCTGCGCCGATTTTGTTTCCCAATACAATCCCTCGGCTTCGGTTGCCGGATTCAGGGCGAGCTTCTGAGCAGCATCGAAAGCGACGTGGTATCTCGCAATTGAGTAGGCGCAGAAGACTAAGAGTCGGAGTTCGCTTGCTGGAAGCTGCAGTCGAGCCGATAGCGCCTCGGTGCACTCTGCATATCTTCCTGTGGCGTACAACTCTTGGACTGTGCCCGCCGGCGCTTTGGCGACTCTAACATCGAGATCCTCAAACGAATCGGTGTCGCCTTGAGTGGCTGTGCCACCTTGAAGCAGGAGGACGGCGGCTTGCGGAATTTCTCCATTGGATTGTCCCTTCTCCAAAGCGCGCTGTAACTCGGAAAGTCGCGGTTGGGGTAGTCCGGCGCTGAACAGAGAAGCGTTCGCTCGAAAAAAGCTGGGATCCGCTTTCCATACCTCCGCAATTTCCTTGGTCCCCTCTGCGGCCGAACCTTGCTCAAGCCGCAATCGAGCCAAGCCTAGTTTCGCCATGAGGGAGCCGGGATTGGCGGCGAGTTCAGCGTTGAGTTCAAGGTCCGCGCCCAGCAAATCGTGCTGATTTAGGAGAACCAAGCCGTAATCGGCGTGTACGCCTGAGGGGAATACTGAGGATGCCAGGGTGGTTTTGTACGCCTCGGCTGCCTGAATGAATGCCTTTTGCTCGGCAAACGTGTCCCCCACTAGCGCGTGAAAGTAGCCCGAACCCTTATGCCGCGAAAGGAGAATGCGTGCGTCGCCTTCCACCTGCTCCAGATACGTCACCCCGAGGCGGAACCAGCCGTCGGCATTTCCTGAATCAAGCTGTAGCCCGCGGCGGTACGATGCAATCGCATCCCTAGTTTTCCCGCTCGCTACGTAGGCCCGACCAAGAGCCAGCTGTACTTCAGGATCCGTGGGCTGGGAAAGAGCTGCTCTTTTAAGGTAAGGGATAGCCTCGTTGAACCGCTTGAGCTTGAGATAATCGAGTCCCAAAAACAGGTTTGGAACGAATAACCGAGGTTTCAGCCGGATCGCCTGCAGGAAAGCGTCGATGGCTTGTTCGTTCTTCCCTGTCTGGTAGTACATGAGTCCGAGATTGGCGTGGAGTTCAGCGACTTCAGGCTGAAGTGTGACTCCCTGACGGTAGTATTCGGCGGCGGCTTCGAAATCTCTCCTGGCCTGGGCTTCTTTCGCCGAGGCCAGCAGAGACTCAAGTTGCCCGGACTGCTGTGAAAATGCTGCTCCTTTGAGAGCGAGGAGAAGCGCACAAAAGGCAATAACGGTCCTAGTTCGCACGCATCACCAATAAAACTTCAGTGCTGCCTGCATCAGTCGACCCGGGAACGATGCGTTGATGGTTCCAAATGATCCAGAACCCAACGCCGTATTCGGCGCGTAGTAGTTGGTGTGATTGAACGCGTTGAACATATCCAAACGGAACTGGAAGCGGAACCGTTCCTCGATCGGGAAGTACTTTTGAATGCTCATGTCCCAGTTTTTGTAGCCGGGTGAACGCAGGTCCGAGAAGTATCGCGGAGCATCTCCCAAGGTCCACTGCGCCGCCGGCTGGAAAGCCGCGGTGTTGAACCACTGCGTACGGGATTGGTTTGAGATGTGATAGTCCCCGACAACATCCACGTGCTGGCCCGCGCCAAAGTAGTCGAGCCCATTGCCCGGACTGGAGATTGCCAACGGGAACCCTTGCTTGAATGTGGCGATACCGGACGTTTGCCATCCGCCTACAACCGCATTGAGCACGCTGTTCATCCCGGAAGCGTACTTCCTCCCCTTGCCGACGGGAATTTCGTAAACGTAGCTCAGAACAAGACTGTGTGGAACATCCGTAGCATCCACCGATTTTTCTGCAGCAAGGTTGTAGACGTTTCTAGTCGAAGTACCGTTCGCGTTTGCCCAATCGGTGCTCCCAGCGACGTCGTCAATGAACTTCGAAAACGTGTAGGAAGCTAGCAGCGTAAGCCCCTGCGATACGCGATGAGTGTAATTCACTTCCAGGGCATTGTAGTTTGAAAAGCCCACCGGATCTTGGTTTTCCGTGATACTGCAGAACTCCGGATAGGGAAGGAGCAGTTGTCCTTGGGCGACGGTTGGGTTATTAAGACCGCAGCCACTTTGGGTAATAGAGTTAAAGAACGGGTTCGGAACCAGGGTCGCCAGCGCATTGCCCATGGAAAAGTACTTTGGATCCAATTGATCGGTGTTGAGCCCCGAGGCAATCATATGGGTGCCGTGGTTGCCAACGTAAGTAACGTCAAGTACGTCGTTGGGCGTCGGGGCGAACTGGAATCCATACGTCCACTGCTGGACGTAGGTTGCTTTCCGGTCAGGGGAGACTGCGCTGACGCCAAACCCCACATTGGTTAATCCGCCGAGCGAACTTCCGGTCTCGGGAACCAGTCCTGATGGATATGCATTGCTTAATGTCGCGTCGGGATTCAGGCCTCCATTCAGTGAACCCACAAACGGCGTGACCGCGTTGAAACCGGGCGCCGGTCCGCCGCCCCGGTAACTAATGGGGTAAAAGACGCCATAGCCGCCACGCATCACGAGCTTGGGCATTAATTGGTAAGCAAAGCCAACACGAGGAGCGAAATTCTTGTAATCAGTGTGATAGAGGTCACGATTGGATGGAGTGTTGAACACCACTTGGCCCATGTAATTCTGGCCCACCGACGTGCTGATCGGGTTTACCGCGTTGTACTCGAAGTACGTCTGACGATTATGTATCTCCCGCTCAGGCCGCTGCACCTCCCAGCGCAATCCCAGGTTTAACGTCAACTTGCGGGCTGCCTTCCAGTCATCTTGCACGTAGAGGCCGTGCAGCCATTCCCGGGTGGCAGGTAGAAACGCGATGCCTGTGCTTCCGCTGGGAGATGTACCCAGCAGCATGGATGCGAAGACATTCCCAGAGTTGAGGGGTGTGCTCGTGATATCCGGGCCGAGCGTGAAGTTGTTGTCAAAGTTAAAAATCGTCGGCTGGATCCGGCCGCCGTTTTCATCGATGGCATTGACCGCATATCCAAACGACAAAGAATGCGGCCCTTTGACCTTCACAAAGTCCAGCGAACTGCTGCCTATGTTTCTGGGAAATGCGCCCTGGCCGGCGCCTTGCACGGGCCCTAACGGAGCATATCCCTGGGGCATATTGATGACAGGAAACTGCGCGGAGAATGGGTCAATGAAAGAGGGTAACCCCAGCGAAGAGGGCTTGAAGCCGGCACTCTGCATCTGGTTGCCCTCAACCCATCGCATGACGCCCAGGTTGACCGTCACCAGGAACGCAGGAGTGAAGCTGTGGGTTACTCCAAGGGCAAGGTTCCAGCGGTTGTTGGGATTGAACTGCCCCGGCCCACCCGGATCACTGGCGCCGTAGAAAGGGGGCAATATCTGCTTGAACTCGTGTTTGTCGGAAAAGCGCCCATAGAGCCTGGTCTGATCGGTGAAATTGTGATCAATGCGGGCGGTGTATTCGTTGGAAGGATTGGCACCGACCCCGGTTGCCGCCCAGTTATTTAGCAGTGCGCCGGTCAACGGCTGCGGGTAAAAGCCGATCAAGTTCAGACCTACGGGATCAATTCCATGCGAAGCGTTGGACAACATGTTCCCCAGAATTGGATCGCGAACCGTAACGGTCTGTCCTATCGAAACGCCTTCGCCGGGGACCGCACACGTTGCGGTCACCTGCCGAGTCGAAAACGGATCGTAGAGTTGGCCCGCGAGTACCGGCCTGCATTGGGCATCGGTGCCGATCTGAGCGCCGAGCAGGGCGGAAAAGTCACCGGTTCTGAACCCGGCCGTCGGCACCGTGTAACCGACCGATACCGGATCGTTTTCCCGGTGCCCTTCGTAGCCAAAGAAGAAGAATGTCTTATCACGCTGTCTGTAGAGGCCCGGAATGTAAACCGGCCCGCCCAGTGTCACGCCGAACTGGTTGCGATGAACATTGGGGCGCGGAAGACTGTTCAAATTGTTGAAATAGTTGTTGGCATCCAGAGCGCCGTTCCTAATAAAATCATAGGCATCGCCATGGAACTGGCTGCCGCCGGATTTTGTGACTACGTTGATGACGTTGCCGGTACTCCAGCCATACTGCGCGGTGAAGGAATTCTGTTGCACCTTGAACTCCTGTACGCTTTCCACGGACGGAACGTATTCCACGCCGCCCCATCCCAGACTGGTGTCCCACGAACCGTCAAGCAGGAATGCGGTTGTGCCAAAGTAGCCGCCGCCAAAATTGAAAAACGAGACATCTTGATCGGCGGTGCCTTGCGTGCCCCCGCCTTGCAAGGTTTGCTGCTGCGGGCCATTGTTGACGGACGAGTTCAATTCGACAAAGTTGAATATATTGCGAAGGTTCAACGGCAGCTCGGCAACTTGTTTCGCGCCAATTTCGTCCCCTACGTTGGCGTTGTCCGTCTGTAGGAGAGGGGCCACCGCGGTCACCTCGATTTGCTCCGTCGAACCTATGGTCAACGCGACACTCTGGCGCGCGGACTGCCCGACTTCAAGTGTGATTCCTTCCTGCTTGAGGGTCTTGAAACCCGTGGCTTGTACGGTCAGGGTATAGGTGGCCGCTGGCAGAAGCGAAAATGAGAAACTTCCTTCGGCATCCGTCTTAAAGGCGCGGGTGATTCCTTTCTCAGGGCTGGTCAGAGTCACATTCGCGTTTGCGACCCGCGCCCCGGAGGAGTCCGAAACCGACCCTGAAAACGAAGAGCTCGACGCCAGCGTTTGGCCGTCTGCGAGGGGAATGCCTGTGGCAACAATCAGAGCGGCAACGACAAAAAACAAGAACTGTGAAAGAGTCCAAAGTCTGGGCATCTGCGAAGGCTCCTTAGATTGACGTCTCCTGGACCGCTCGCGAGCACACACTGCAAACATGGCAGTTCAGGCGCTTCAGGGCGTCGGAACTTAACCGATACGCAGAATTGCCAGGACTGTCTAGGTTGCCTACGGTAAACTACTGCCCTCCAACTGGGTTCAAATCTTGTATTGACAACGAGTTACGAATGCGAATAAAACGCTGGGATATCGTTGCCTTTAACGGTAATATACGGTCACTTTTGATCGCAAGGCGAAAGTCTTGTGGGTTCTTCTATGGCCACTCAACACAATTCACTGCTCGATCCTGATCCGGTTCCGCCTCGGCCCCAAGTCGAAGGGTTGCTGGAAGACATTCTGGGCAGCGCCCCTTTTCGAACGAGTCGCCAGTGCCAGGATTTGTTTCGCTACATCGTCGAGCATAGCCTCGCCGGCTCCGATGACTCGCTTCGCGAACGTGTCATCGGAATTGAAGTGTTCGGGCGTAAGCCTGACTACGATACTGCCGACGATCCTGTCGTGCGGCTCCGCGCTGCTGACATCCGAAAGAGATTGGCCCAGTACTATCAGGCGCACAGCGACCCTATCGAGTGGAAAGTTGAGATTCCGACAGGATCGTACAAAGCCCAGTTCCATCGCTCTGAGGTTCTCCTAACCCGGCTTCCGGTCGCGGTGAGTTCAACGCAGCCGCAAGCCAGAGTTCCCCCGTCGATTGAAAGCGCCAACCCGGTCCCGAGCGCTCGTCTTCGTAAGCGCAGCCGCCTGAAGCTTGCTGCCGTTCTCGGCGCATGCCTTGCCATAGCGTTCGCGGCCGTAATGCTGCTTCGGAATGCTCCCCCTCGGGTTGTGAACTCGTTCGATCTTTTCTGGGGCCCCGTTCTGTCGAGCTCGCGACCAGTAGTCGTTTGCACAGGCAGTAATCGTGTCTATGTCTTGTCTCGAGAGGCTCATAGCCGGTATCGAAAGAACCACCCGAGTCCGGACGACACGACTCCGAACCTGGAAACGCTCGTTCCGAGGGAAGACCTCAAGAAATTTACGGGAGAAGATTTCCTGCCGGTGAAGGATACTTATCTGACGATCGGTGACGCTTCCGCCACGGCACAAATCTCATCCCTGCTCACCTCGCGCCGCCATCCCTACGATTTGCGTTTCGGAAGCGACCTCTCCTTTGGCGACTTGCGCGAGGGGGCGGCGATCTTGATTGGGGCGTTCAACAACAATTGGACCCTCAATATGACGGACGGTCTTCGGTTCGTCTTCGAGGCCGGTGACACAGCAAACATGCATGTTCAAGACCGATTTGACCCGAAGCGCTCCTGGTGGCCAAAGTTCTCCGGCGCAAAGTTCAGCGAGGACTACGCCATCGTTTCCCGTGTGCTGGACTCGAAAACAGGGGCGGTTCTGGTGACAATCGCGGGACTGGATCATACCGGCACTCGGGCGGCGGGAGACTTCGTGACGGATCCGCAACTGGTTGCCGACCTGATCAAGCAGGCCCCAAAGGACTGGACCCGCAAGAACGTACAGATCGTGCTCCACACGAATGTCGTGAACAACATCCCGACTTCACCGACTGTGGTTGCGGTGTATTACTGGTAGTGGAGAGATTCGTGAGGGAATTTCGGATGTTCGCCCTAATCCAAGCTGACCATAATCTTTTTGAACCGTGACGGATTCTCACTCCAGGACCGCAAAGCGCCTGGTGCTTCGTCGAGACTGACGGTCAGGCTCACCGCCTGATCCACGGGAACTTTTCCAGCTTCAAGCAGTCCGATTACGGCGGCAAAATCCTCGGGGCTGGCGTTGCGCGATCCGAGGACGTCCAATTCCTTCTGCACGAATAGTCTGGTTTCATAGCTCACCGGCTCTTTGGCATAGCCGATGTATACGACCCTCCCCGTGAATGCAACCACTTCGACCGCGGCCCGAAAGGTTGACGGGGTACCGACCGCTTCGATGACAACATCTGGCCCCCGCCCATCTGTCATTTCCAGCAACCGGTCATGGAGGCGATCCTGTGCGCTGTTGATGGTATGCGTACCGCCTGCGCGCCGAGCGAGGGCGAGCTTTTCGTCGTCCACATCGATGCAGATCGTGCGAGCGCCGCGAGAACTGGACCCAGCGATTGCGCCCAGTCCAACTCCTCCACAGCCGAAGACCGCGACCCTGTCATCTGCCGTCACCCTCCCTCGTGACACGGCGTGAAACCCCACCGTCAGCGGTTCCACCAGGCACAATTCCTTTGGTGTGAGCCTCGCGGGATACAGCTTCTCTCGGGGCAAGGCGATGAATTCACTGAGGGCTCCATCTCTTTGCACGCCGAGTGTCTGGTTGAACTGGCAGGCGTGCGGGCGCATTCGCCGGCATGAAGCGCACTGACCACAGTTTGTGTACGGAGACACAGCGACATCCGAGCCGGTAAGGATATCGCCGCCGTGGACGACCGTCGCCGATACTTCATGGCCAAGGATGCGAGGATAAGAAACCAATGGATTGAGCCCACGGAACGAGTTCAAATCACTCCCGCAGAAGCCCACCATCCGCACCTTCAGCAGCACCTCTCCTTTTGCGACGACGGGTTCCGCAACCGTCTCGATAGATGCCTGCCCCGGTTTGTGGAGTACGACCGCCTTCATTGGATGTACTTATTTCCTCTTATCGAAGTTGCTCCGCCAACCTGTCCTTTTTCATTCCAGCGACATGGATTGCAGCGTACCTATTGCTCAAACCTCACGCGCAGCGCGTAGCCGTACTTCGAGGGAGCGAGGTTCGGCAAAACGACCCGGAGGCCGTCCAAACCCTGACTAAACTGTACCTTGGTCTCGCTGCCCACCAGCGACACCGATTGAACCCGTTTGCCACCCAGCGTCAACGCGAGGGAATGAATCAACGCTTCTCCATTGCTGGGCCAAGCTAGTCCGATCGCGTATAAGACATCGCCTTTGGTGGTGAAACGAAAATCCTCCGGCGTGTAGCTGGCGGTGTCGGTGTCGTGAAACGAGCCAGCCGCGACTTTCGTAGGCCCCTCGCCGTAAGTCCTCCATGGGCGAGTGCTGTAGATGGCTTCTCCGTTCGTCTTCAACCACTCCCCGACATCCAGAAGCACCCGCTGTACCTCATTCGGTATGGTCCCGTCGGAACGGGGCCCGATATTTAACAGCAGATTGCCGTTTTTGCTCACGATATCGATGAGTTGGTGAATCACAAATTGGGGCGACTTGAAAGTGTCGTCCTTGATGTAGCCCCAGGACTTGTTGCTGATGGAGGTGTCGGTCTGCCAATAGAGAGGACGAATGTCGCCGAGTTGGCCGCGCTCCAAGTCGAGTACGCCCGCATGCTCGTGCATGGCGTAATCCTTGTAGTTGATGACTCCGCCGTGATCTCCGTATTTGAGCGAACTGTTGTAGTAGAAAGCAGCAAAACGGGTGAGATTCGGCCGAATCGACGCCTGCCCGATCCACCAGTCGAAGTATACGATGTCGGGATGATACTTCTCGACGAGTTCCGCGCTCCGCGCCAGCCAATCGTCGGCCCACGCCTGTGAAACATAGGTGAAGTCGTTGCTGAGAGGAGCCCCCCAGGGGGACACCCAGGTATGCGCCGGGCCGTAGAACGAGGCGAATTGGGGATCGTTCACATCCGATGAAACCTCGCGCGCCACGCCGAGAAAGAAGTTGTGTTCCACCCGGTGGGACGACACGCCGAAATGCAGGCCTTCGGCCCGAACCGCTTTGGCCAATTCCCCTGTCGTGTCACGATGCGGCCCCATTTTGGCGGCGGTCCAATCACTCAGACCACTGTCGTACATGGCAAAACCATCGTGATGTTCGGCCACGGGAACCACGTACTTCGCACCAGCCTCCTTGAATAATCTGGCCCATGCCCCCGCATCGAAGTGTTCTGCTTTGAACATGGGAAGGAAGTCCTTGTATCCAAACTTCTCCTGCGGTCCGTAACTCGCTATGTGGTGCTTGTATTCCTCCGATCCGGCGCGATACATATTTCGCGGATACCACTCGTTGCCAAAGGCAGGGACCGAATAGGCTCCCCAATGGATAAAGATTCCGAACTTTGCGTCCCGGTACCAATCGGGTGCTTCAAACTTCTGCAGCGACTGCCAGTCTGGCCGGAAGGGCCCCTGAGCATTGGCACTGTCGACGTCCTTCAACAGGGCAGCGCGCGCCGAGTCATATTTGCTGCTGGCTTTTTGCCACGCCTGATCAATGATTGCCGGATCCTGCGATGCCGTTGGTGCCGTGACGTCCTGCGCGCTCACGCTGGAAAATGCGAATAGTCCAAGTACAACGGCGGCGAGTCCACGAATGGACTGTCCTCGAAAACGAGAATGGTGAGACATTGCGTCCTTTCCTTCCTCCGAAACTTTGCCGTCGAAATCGATCTGACGGCTTGAATTACGAGGCAACGACGCCAACAGGTGCGTCCTGTCTGCTGAGCCGTGCCCACACGGAGCCGTAGAGAGCCACGAACACAAAGCAGATAAGCGGCACTACGAATCCGATACGCATGGAATGCTGGTCCGCAATGTGGCCCATGAAGGGCGGCGTAATTGCGCCCCCGACGATGGACATCACAATCAGCGATGAGCCGAACTTGGTATGCTCGCCCAGCCCGCGGATGCCGAGGGCAAAGATGGTCGGGAATCCTACTGACATAAAGAAAAATGAAGCAAACATCGCATACATTCCCGTTTTCCCGCCGCCCATGGTGATTGCGACCAGCACCACGTTCATTACGGAATAGGCCGTGAGGACGCGCTCCGGCTTAAATTGGCTGATTACTGCGCTCCCGCACAGACGCCCTACCATGAACAGGACGAACCCCACGGCGCCCAGCCACCGCGAGGCTTGCAGGCGAGTCACCCCCGGATCATTCTCCAGAACATAGTTGACGAAGAAACTGAAGATTCCGGTTTGCGCCGCCACATAGAGAAACTGCGTGGCCACGCCCAGGGTAAAGTGTTTACGCCGGAACAAGTCCCAATTTCTGGAGACCACCAGAAAGGCGGAGACATAGGCGACGACAAGCAGCCCGTATTTCACGGGCTGGAACAATGCCTGGCTCATGCCCAGAAGGGTCCACATCAACTGGAGGATCGGGGCGATAAAGAAGTACAGCAACCCGCAGACCGCCGCCAAAACGATGGCGATCCCGGCCTGTTGCCCACCCGTGGGGTTGAGCCGGTTGTTCCCGGACGCCGCTCTGCGACTCTCATCTTCCTCGTGTAAGTCCGGCACGTTTGAGACAGCAAAAATGACCAGTAGCAAGACCACAAATACGCCAATGCCGACGTAGGGAATGGTAAGACCAGCATTCGCGCCTGCTCCGTCCGTTCCAGAAAAAACAAAGTACCCACCGACGATCGGCCCCAGAATCCAGCCCAGGCCATTAGTCGTCTGGGCGATGTTGATGCGCGTTGGCCCGCTTTCGGGCGGCCCGAGTACCGTTGCGTAAGGATTGGCAATGGTTTCCAGGCACGTCATTCCCGCTGCGACAACAAACAGGCCGAGGAGAAACGCCCAATAGGTGCCGATGTGGACGGCAGGAATGAACCAGAACGCGCCGCCGGCAATTAACGTCAACCCGACAAGAATGCCGCCTTTATAGCCGAACCGTTTGGCGATCAAGCCAGCCGGAATGGCCATCAGGAAGTAGGCAAGATAATTGGCCGCCTGCACCAGGCCGGATTGTTCTTTGTTAATCCGCAGTGTGTCCTGGAAATGCTTGTTCAGGATGTCAATCATCCCGTTGCAGAAGCCCCACAGCAAGAAGAGGGAGGTGATCAGAACAAAGGGAACGGCAAAGTTCCTGCCATCGGCGGTGCGAAACATTCCGCCTTGCGTCGTGGCTAGACCGGCTGGGGTCGTTGATGGGTTCGTGGAAGTCTTCATCGTGCTGACTTTCGTTTGGACAATAGAGTTCCCTTTCGGATCAGAACTACGTATCCAACCAGCACATCCGGATCATTCCGCCCGTTGAATTCCTACGCGCTCTCCAAAATGATGTTCGCGTACTGGATGGTGTCGCCGGTACGGATCAAACCGATGGCGAGCGGCACCCGCCTTTTAAATTGCACATGAGGTTCATACTTCACTTCAATTCCGTGCAGAGCTTCGGCAAAGGCCGAACGCGTCCTAGGGGTGTTGGACTTGATGAACTCCCTCGCCATCCATGCTCTGCCGATAACGAAATTAGAGTGAAGCGCTTGGAGAACCTGCGCTACGGTCGGCACATCATCGACGAGCGAAATATCCACCGTCTCAATTTCCGGCCAAAATGGAAAGCCGCGATCAGCAACAATCAGCGTGTTGGTGTGGCGCACGCGACTGATCAGAGAGTTGATCTGAGGGTTCAATATTCCACTCTTTATCATGACAAGGCCTTGAAGCGAATCTAAAAGCCACGCAACTCGGTGCTGGTCCGCTTGGGCAACCCCGGCGCCGGAACCCGCTTGAGGACGAGATACTCGATCCCGAGCGCTGCGCAGTAGTCCCGCTTGCCGCCAACATCACCATCTTCGTTCACAGCGTATATATCAGGCTTCAACCGGCGGATTTCCGGATCGGCATCCAGCCACCCATCGCCGCTGGAAATCAGCGATTCCGTTACGTACTTGATCGAGCCAACCACATAACGGCGTTCTTCTTGCGGCAACAGCGGATGTCCTGCGCCCTTGAGCAGTCGGATGTTCGCGTCGTGGCCGACGATGGCGTAAAGGTCCCCATGGGTGCTCACTTCTTCGAAGAAGCGCACATGGCCGGAGTGAAGCCAATCGTAACAGCCTGTGACAACCACTTTTCTTCTCCCTGATGCGTACGGCCTGGGTGGCACGTCCGGAAACTCCTTGAGGCTCTCGCAGGAAAAACAGCGGTACACGATCTTGTTCTCTCGCGCACACGCTTCACGCGCAGGACTTGTCGTCGGTCGGTAGTCGGCCCAAACATCGACGCACAAAGCTCCCGGTAGAGAATCGTAGTCGGCAAACGAATCTGCTGTCGCCACCTTGCTGACATAACGCACGGCTTTTAGAAAGTAGCTTCTTTCTGCGAGGGGGAACTTCGGCGGGGCGCCCGTGACTTGTTCTACGACTGCATCTGGCCAAAGCAACACCGTGAGTTCACCGAGCTTTGCCGCTTCCTCGAGAAAGCGAACATCACGCGACGTGATGTCGTCAAATCCGCCACTGGCTACGACTTGTGCTGGCGCCTGGATCAAGAGCGGTTTTTGTCCGTGGTGCGAACGTTGACCTGGAATGCCCCTGGAACAGGCTCTTCGGAAACGACAATCAGATACCCTCCGCCACAGCCAGAGAACATGGCGCCAGGAAACTCGCGTTGATAAATCCGCAGAATTGCCATCAGATCAATCTTGATCAATGGGTGAGCGGTGACGTGCGGCAACAGCTTTTCCCAACATCGCATCGTTTCGTTGAACGACCTACCGAGCGCGTCGGCGTCCATCTTTTTAATCGCGTCGAAGCAGTCCGCCCCGCTGCGCCCGAGGCGCGCCACCCATTTGGGTCCTAGTTGCTTTATGCCAAGCGGATTGTAGCCCAGCGGCCGCGGTTCGATGGGAAGCAGGTAGAGTACCTTCTCCAGCCAGCGAGCATGCCTCGCAGATGTGAGGGAGTCAATGTGCGTCGGAAAGACACCGCCGTTCGCCGCATAATCGTAATCCAGCCGGTTCACACCGGGATAAATCAGGCCGATCATGTCCTGCGAGCCGCTTGGCTCCGCCTTGCCTTTGTTCTCCGCTTCGTACAGCTCGCGCACGAGTTCGTCGAGCGGACGCCTGGGCGGCTTTCCTTTCCACAAACGATGCGCCACTGCTCGCGTCCCGCTGGCGAGTCCTGAGCGATCCATCGGCCGGAAATTCGATTCGATCTGGACTACCACCATGGCCCCGGGCGGATGAGGATTCAGCTGCGAGACAAACGGCTGATCAATCCAACCGCCCGCAAGCTGGAGTCGGTTGGGAATGGAACCGAACGCCTTATTGAACCAGGAGCGACCCTTCATATCCGTCAGCCGATGCCCACGTGCTCGCCGGCCTTGCGCAGCTCGTATTGGTCTTTGATCCATCCGTAAGTTGTCTCAAGCCCTTTATCCAGTGGCGTGTCAGGTTCCCAGCCGAGGACTTTCTTGATGAAGGTATTGTCCGAATTGCGGCCGGCAACGCCTCGCGGAGCATTAAGATCGTAGCTGCGCATCAATTTCCTGTCTGCAATCTTCTCAACCTTGCTGACCAAGGTATCGATGGACACGAGTTCGCTCGAACCAAGGTTAATCGGTGTCGCGATCAGATCATCGCAATGCATGATCTTGTCAATGCCTTGCACGCAGTCGTCAACATACATGAAGCTGCGCGTCTGCTTGCCGTCACCCCAGATCGTGATTTGGAAGTCGTTCTTATCGATCGCCTCGATCATCTTGCGGCAAATCGCTGCCGGGGCTTTTTCGCGGCCGCCGTCCCACGTGCCATGCGGCCCATAGACATTATGGAATCGCGCCACGAACGTCTTCATCCCCCGCTCATGCCAGTATTCCTGACACACCATTTCGGAAAACAACTTCTCCCACCCATAACCACGTTCTGCCAGCGCCGGATAAGCATCCGCCTCCTTCAAGGCGCGAACGTTGGGGTCGCTCTGCAGCGACGTGTTATAGGCGCATGCCGAACTCGAGAAGAAATACCGCTCCGCACCCGCCCTGTATGCCGCCTCGGTCATATGCGTGTTGATTAGCACCGAGCGCAGACACTCGACTCGAAAGCGTTCGATGAAGCCCATACCGCCCATGTCCGCGGCGAGATTGTAAACTTCTTTGGCCCCTTCGCAGATCCGGCCGCAATTGGCCTCGTTACTCACATCGAGACAGAGATGCTCCACTCCAGGAACGCGCAAGTACCAGTCATGTAGCGGTTTCTTGTCCACCGCGCGAATGTTGGCAAAACCTTTCTTTTGGAAATAGAGGACAAGGTTACCGGCAATAAAACCTCCGGCGCCCGTGATGACGATCAGGTCAGTCTCGTTCATATTGCCAAGTCCTTTTCCACGGTGCCTTCTGCTTAATTGTTGATCAGCGGTCCGAATCTGCTCCGATTGTGCCTGCAAACTAGACACAATAAGCGGTAAAGTAATCGATGTCAACAATCTGTACGGCCAGGTGATTGATCCTTGGGTATACTGCCTTCTACTATGAGTACACGGATGAAAGATATCGCCAGGGATCTTGGCGTATCCGTCGTTACGATCTCAAAAGTCCTGCGTAATCATCCCGATGTCGGCGATGAAACCCGCGAACGCGTTCTCGCCCGCGTCAAAGAGCTGGATTATCGCCCCAATCTGGCGGCTCGCAGTCTAGTCACCGGACGCAGCTATCTCATCGGACTGGTTGTCCCGGATCTGCTGCATCCCTTCTTTGCCGAAATTGCCAAATCGATTTCCGAGGTCTTGAGAAAAAGCGGCTACTATCTGATTGTTTCGTCCTCTGAGGAAGATCCGGATCTTGAGGAACAGGAGATCAGTCAACTGCTGGCCCGGCGGCTCGACGCCTTGGTCATTGCCACGTGTCGGCCGACCGTCGACCTCTTCTTCCGAATCGAAAATCAGAAAACGCCGTATGTCTTAATCGACCGAAACCTGCCCGGCCTCTCCGCGAACTTTGTCGGGGTCGACGATGAAGCCGTCGGCATGCTGGCTACCAGGCACTTGATCGATATCGGATGCAAGAGAATCGCCCATATTCGGGGGCCCGAAACCAGTCCTAGCATCCGCCGCATGGAAGGATACAAGCGAGCACTGGCGCAGGCCGGGTTGAAAGTAGTTGACGATCACATCATCACCGAACGCAAGGGGGATGTGGGGACGAAACAACGCGGGGCTGAGGCGATGAGCCAACTCTGGAGTCTTAAACCAAGACCCGACGGGGTGTTCTGCTTCAACGATCCGCTGGCGATGGGCGCCATGAATTATGCTCTCGATCACGGGTTACGCATTCCCGACGACATCGCGGTGATGGGTTGCGGCAATCTTCACTACGACGATTCTCTACGCGTTCCCCTCTCCAGCATCGACCAGCATAGCCGACAGATTGGAGAGCAAGCTGCGTCCATTGCCCTCAGGATTCTCAGCTCGAAAACACCGCTTAAGCCCGAAACCGTGGTCCTACAGCCAGAACTTGTTGTCCGCCGGTCGACTCAGCGTCGTGCTGCCAAACCTGCGTCTTCGAAGTCAGGCGCTCAGGCTGCGCTGTCCGGTCAATACTCAATCTAAAATTGGCCTTGCCCTTCTTGCGTCCTCATTTCCTGACCACAGCCGCGTGGTAGGAAGTTTTTCAGGGACAGCAGGATCTTGGAAGCATCTGTTATCCTGCTGGCGATTCGTTACAGTTAACGATACTGAAGCATTCCAAGAATGTTAACTGACGAGGGGTTATCTGCATGGATCGTAGAACCTTTCTCGCGTCCAGTGGAGCCGCGGCCTTTGGCGCTCTCTTGCCGCACATCTCTCGCTCCTTGCCTGCTTCAAATGTTCCCGAGCCCTTTGCCTGGAAAACGAATGACCTTATTTTCTCTTTCGACGTAATCGCGGGAAGATTGCGCCAAAAGCGTCTGGTTCCGGTAGGGGTTTCGGGAACCGCAGCCGGCAATTCCTCCGGCGTCGAAGTTGCGCTGCAATGCAGCGGCGAGAACTCCCCTGATCAGGGCATGAAATCCGGCATCGGACAGCCCGGTGCCCGCTTGCTGTTTGCGCAAAGGCGAGAGGAGTCGACGCGCCAAGGCAAGCGCCTAGTCTGCATCCACACAGACCCTGCCTTGCGCCTAACCGTGGAATCTGTCTATGAGGCCTTTCATAGTGTTCCCGTCGTTCGCCGCTATTCACGCGTCACCAACCGCGGAAAGTCCCCGGTTGGGATCGAGTTCTTAAGTTCGGCGATGCTCCACGGACTTGCTGATCCACAGAATTATGACCATGAACTCCGCATCCACGTTGCTCTGAATAGCTGGATGGCGGAAGGCCAATGGCATACGCTCCGGCCATCGGAGATGGGCTTTGTCGAAAACGAGCGGACAAGTTGGTCGGAAGCACAAGCAGGAAGCATCGGCAGTTGGTCGACCGAGCGGAATTTACCCATGGCCATGGTCGAGAACATACCGCTGGGGCTCACCTGGTTCTGGCAGATTGAACACAACGGGTCGTGGTATTGGGAACTCTCCAACGTGTCTGCTCGCGATAATAACGCCGACGACGTCTACGCCTATCTCGGTGGCCCCGACGATTTACACTCTGCAGCGTGGAAGAGTTTGAAACCTGGAGAAACCTACGAAACCGTTCCCGTCGCGGTTGGATGTGTGCAGGGTGGGTTTGCGGACGCGGTCGGGGCGTTGACCCGGTATCGGCGCGTCGCCTGCGAGAAACTGCGCGTGAACAATTCGCGATGTCCGGTGATTTTCAACGACTACATGAATTGCCTCTGGGGTGATCCTACTGAGGAGAAGGAATTACCTCTCATTGCCGCCGCCGCAAAGGCTGGTTGCGAATACTTTGTAATCGATGCGGGATGGTACGCGGATATCAAAGAGGACTGGAGCCCAACTATAGGTTCGTGGCAACCATCTTCCAGTCGATGGCCGCGCGGACTTAAATTCTTGCTCGATCAGATCAGGCGAAATGGAATGATCCCAGGACTTTGGCTCGAGCCGGAAGTGGCCGGAGCAAAGTCGCTGCTGGCCCAGAAGCCTGACAACTGGTTTTTTGTGCGTCACGGCAAGAGAGTACTGAAGAATTCGAGATATCTGCTGGACTTCCGAAACCCGGAAGTGCGCGCTTATCTCGATCAGGTCATTGCGAGACTCGTAAATGATTACGGCGTCGGCTACATCAAGATGGATTACAACGTCGATTCGCTGCAAGGAACCGAACTCTCGGCTGACAGCTTCGGGCAGGGCTTACTCGAGCACAATCGTGCCCACCTCGCATGGCTCGATAACATTCTCAGCCGCTACCCCAGCTTGGTCATTGAGAACTGCGGCAGCGGCGGAGGACGTATGGACTACGCGATGCTGAGTCGCCTTCACTTACAGTCCATGACCGATCAGGAAGATTACCTAAAGCTGCCTGCGATTTTAGTGGGTGCGTCGGCAGCCGTCTTGCCCGAGCAACTTGCAGTCTGGTCGTATCCCCTAACGAATTGCGACCCTGATCAAGCCAGCTTCAATATGGTTACAGCGATGATGTGCCGCATCCATCAGAGCGGACATCTCGACTCACTTTCACCGCAAGCTCGGGCCCAGGTGACTGAAGGCATCCGAATCTACAAGGATCTCCTTCGCAAGAGTATTCCCGACGCGCTTCCCTTCTATCCGCTGGGACTTCCGGATGTGACCGACTCGCAGAAACCAGTCGCTTTAGGAATGCGGTCACAGAGCCGGACTCTACTTGCGGTCTGGAGAATCGATGGTCCGGCGAAGACGGACGTGCCCTGGACGATGCCCGATCCTACGGTGCTGTATCCGGTTGACCTCGGCGTCAAGGCCACGACGACAAAGGGCTCGTTGAATGTTGAGTTCCCAAGAACGCGCATGGCTTGCTTGATCTCCGGATAGGGTCGTGTTCCTCCTGGCGCGTGACTCTTGGAAGTCTGTCCAGGCCGCAAAGAAGAGGATCGTTTTCCCGTTGAGGAAAAGCGATGCTGACAGGAAGGGAGAAATGAAGATTCTGATGGTTCGGCGGAGAAGCGGTGGTCGTCGATTGAGGTTGAGTCGTTTCGCATGGAGGTTGCCGGCCTGCCAACTCGGGTTCGTCCTGCAGCGCGCCGCCCTTACGACACATTGCGATCATCTTCCATACGCGCACACAGGGTCGCTGCAATCAGCATGACATGCATGAGGGCATCATGGGGTAGAACGGTTCCGAGTGGACGAGCATTCCTAATTTCTTCAGTGGTTGGCAGCGTGAGCTCAATGATGTAATCGTTCCCCATCTCTTCATTTGAACGGACCAAGTTCAGGGACTCATCTTTCTCCTCGGGAGACGAAAAGGAAAATAGAAGCTCCTAAGCGCAGGCGTCAGGATCTCCGAGGATTGCCAGCGTGCGTGCGTTCGTGAGATTTGCATAGCCAACGAGGTGCCCGATGATGTCGGCGGCAAAAGGCCAAGCCTTCGGATCATCGGTGGGCAAGAATTCGACGATGCAGAGCCAGTCCTTCTCATCTAGCCAATGGGGCTCAAAATCGTCTCTGTGCTTCGTTCCCAAGATCGCCAGATCAGTTTTTTCCGGAATTTTAGTTCAAAATTCGCAATACACGGACGATACACACAGCGTCTGTTCCTCAACGTTCCTTACTGCTATTTACAGGGCATTACGGTGCGACCGGTGCCTTGTAATTACAACGTGATACAACAAATCAGCGCCCTTTCACGGCGGTAACAATTGCTCTAGTTCTAACCTCCAAAACTACGGGGCAAGCCTAACGATGCGAAACGGCGGCTGTCCTTTAGCTGTCCAATAACGATTCCCTAACGCTTCTTACAAGGTTTTTCGAGGGCCACCCGCGTCTTGTTAAGTTGTTGAAATTCCTCTTGCCTGTGGGCTCATAACCCAAAGGTCGGTAGTTCAAATCCGCCCCCGCCACCATGCATGCAACCAGGAAGCCGGCGGTACTGCCCCCAAAACGCTTGCCCAGAGCGGGTTTTCAGCGGCAACGGATCGAAACGTTTTCTTGCCCTTGAAGAAACATTACAGAGCCGACTGGGTTCTAAGCTCATAACCACTCGTCGATTCACGAACAGATGGCAGCACGAAACTCCTGGTGTCACCAACTCTTGAACGGGGCGTGGAGCAATGTTCCCCCTTGTCGAAACTCGGCACCTGAACGCGGTCGTTGTCTTGGCCGAAGAGATGAACTTCACGAAGGCTGCCCAAAGGCTGCACATCACGCAGCCTGCTCTCAGCAAACAGATAACTGATCTCGAAGCACAGTACGACCTCCATCTCTTTCTGCGGGAAAAGGGACGGGTTATGGATCTCACGGACGCCGGAAGAGCATTTGTGGCAGACGCCCACGTCGCGGTCTTCCGAGCCGAACGAGCCATCCATTCTGCTCATGCCGCCAGCGAGGGATATGACCGGGTATTGATCGTAGGACACTCATCTCACGCGGACCAGGCCTGGTTGTCAGCTATTCTTGCGATTCGACTGCCCTCGTACCCAAGACTTAAGATTCGCTTCGCCACCCGATTCGGTACTGAACTGGTGCGAGGCGTATTGGCAGGAGAACTCAACCTCGCACTCGTAACCGCCCCGCCGCCAGACCCAACCATCACAGCTGTGCCGTTTGCTTCTGCGCCTGTGTACGCTGCTCTTCCCCTGGATCATGTGGGCGTGCACAAGAAAGAGCTGTTCCTGCAAGATCTCTCAAGAGATGAGTGGATTCTTTGCGTGAGAGACGCCAGTCCAATGGTTCACGATGCCATCATGGAAACCGCGCGAGTTCAGTCCATCGCACCGAAGGATGCCCACGGTATTCACACGGCGGATCAGGCAATTTACCTCGTGTCCGAACATGTTGGCGTCGCCATTATCGCGGAGCCGACAATGCCCAAGACGAACGGTAATGGCGTTGTGATAAAACCCCTTTCCGACAAGTCGCTGCAGTTTCAGACCTGCTTGGTGATGAGCAAAGATGACGATTCGCGGTTAACAAACGAATTCGCGCGTGCATTTCTCCGCCGATACGCTCCGCAGCGAGTTCCGCCGAAGCAAATGAATCTGCCTCTCTCCGAAGCTCATGGATCAGAGAGAACTTCAGCTCGCGATGCGTAGTTGTCGGTGGACTCTTAACATGACCGTTTCCGGGATGCGCAGCGTCCTGTATCCGCGCCTGAACCGTGTCTCAGATTTTCCCCAGCACAGCACGCCCGGCTCGTGCTCAAATATGCGACGAATTGTCTTCTCGCTGAGATCCCACAGTTTGGCAACTTCGGCGATTGAGTAGTGCTTCTCTCTGGAGAGATCGATTGATGTCACTTCCGCGATAGGGGCGCCGAATGCGGAAGAATAGCTGGCTGGTTTCCGAGCGAACCTCGACATGGGAATACCCTTGCTCCGCTCAAAGGCTGGATTGGCGAACGCAACGAACCTCTGTGCGCCAAAACCCTTGCCCACAGCGCCATTGCAAATGTTAACTACTTTGGTTCATGTCGATTCAAATGTCCAATAACTTTTTGGTCACGCACTATTCCGTGCGGTTATACCTCCGCACAAAATCGGTGTTCACTTCCGTAGGGCTCAGTTGACTTGGGCCGGAGCAGGCTTTGATCCGGTCGGAGGAACAGCCTGCAAATTCGCCGCTTCCACCGCTGAATCGTCCCATGCTAGCCGGGCGTAAATTTCCAACTGCTGCTGACGTTCTTTCACGAACGGCGCGTAGTGCCTCTCTGTCACTTTGACACTGCTGTGCCCCAACAGCAGGGACACACGGTCGATCGGCACTCCCCTGTTCAGCAGTTCGACCGCGAATGTATCGCGAAACATGTGAGCGTGGCATCGTTTTGGACTTCCGTCTGGCCTGTGAATCTTTGCGATTTCAAACAGGCGCGTAAGCGAACGGCGCCAGCCTTTGCAAGCGGTCTGGGGATCCCCGTTTCCAGACCAAAAAAAGTATCGTTTGTTTTCGCTCGGGAGGGCGCGCAAAATATCGGCAACGTCCGGAGGAACGGGAACGTTGACAGGAACCCCCGTCTTCGCCCGATACAAAAATATCTTGCCGTCATCGCTCAACCGCTCACGTTCGAGCGTCACGGCATCTTGGATGGACAATCCCGACCACCGCATTAGCAACACTAAAGCGCGAAGACGATCCGCGCGGAAATGAAAATCGCGGCCTCCGCGCCACTCACCATACGCATAGGTCGCGTCAACGATTCGCTGGAATTCCGTCTTCGGAAACCAACCTGTCGGAAGTGAAGTCGGTGCCGAGCGCTTCACTTTCATCGCGGGGTTCTCGTGGAGCCACCCATTTTGAATACAGAACGCAAAGAACCCCACCAGACGCGAAAGCTTGCGGTTCGCCGTTAAGCCGTTGTTCTTCCAGCTAGCACGAAAATTGACCAACTCCGCCGATGTTAGGTCGCGCAAGCGACTTAGACCGCGGTGCTTCGCCCAGGCAAGAAGCTGCTTTTCAAAAAGCGTCTTCGATTGTTTGGTCGTCTCTTTGGAAAGACTGCGGCCCTTCTCATCAGCAATGAAAACGTCGACGGCATCGGCGATGGTCGTGACTTTCGGCTGGGGCGGCTTCGCGGGATCGGAAGCATCCTCCAACAAACGTGCTTTGCGTTCCGCTTGTTCCCAGCTTCGAGTCTTGGCGGACTGCCTGACCCGTTCTCCATCAACGTAGCCATCAATCCATTTCGGGCACCGGCAGCGCCGGTACTTGAGCTCATCCTTGTGAGCGCAATCGGGAGTGTGTCGGGAATAAACGAAAAGCATGGATGCCGATTCCATCTTCGGTAATGGGAATCATTGTACCCACATGGGTACGATTTGGGTACATTTTATTGTGTACCCATCGTAGACTGCCATTTTTGTTGGACTTTATATGGTGGAGCTAGTCGGGATCGAACCGACGACCTCATCGTTGCGAACGATGCGCTCTCCCAGCTGAGCTATAGCCCCGAACACAGGTTGGATTGTGGACTGCTCAGCTATTTTAGCAGCGATCCAGAATAGGCACCAACCGCGATCCCCTCCCTCAGGGGTCATTACGCCCGGTTACCAGGCCGCAGCAGACTTCGCGAAATATGCTTGACGAAATTCCCGCTTTTACGTCTAACTAGCACTAGTTGGGCACTCCCCCCCAACGGTGCCCGGCCGTAACCATGTTTGAGCAACTGAATCCCGCGATCGCTCGCCGGCAGCGCTGGCTCCGTTGGACCTCGCTTACCCTGCACGGTCTGATCCTCGCCTGGTTACTGCACGAACCAGAACCTCTGCTGCTCAACCCGGTTTCAGTCGCCCGGGGACACAATGGGACCTCCGTAACGCGCCTTTACTGGCCCAGTACGCTTCACGACGATAGCACTCACAGCTCGTCTGATAGCGCCACCCAGCGTTACAAGCACCAGCGTCTCAGTCAGGGACACTTGACGTTTACGCCGCCCGCGCAATTGGCCAAACAGAATCCGCTGGCAAAGACGGCCTCTGAGGACGATTCGAAGACTCAAACTCTTTCCGCACGCGGTCACGGCATTCAGGCGGGCCTTCCCTACGGAACCCTGAATCGAGGCCGACTCTACGGCGAGGAAATTCGCCCCGCTTTGCCGGTTACGACTTCCGATCCCGTCGTGTATCCGTGGCAATTGCCGAATTCTCCTGGAAACGAAGTCATCGAAATCACAATCGATGAGCGCGGAGAAATCGTAAATAAGACCATCCTGCGAAGCCTGGGAGCCGAGATCGACACTAAATGTCTCGCGGCGCTCGAGAACTGGCGCTTCCATCCGGCGACGCGCAACGGCGCACCCATCCCGTCAAAGCAGGACGCCATCTTCCCATTTAAAGCTAGAGGCTAAAGCTGCGGCGATCGATCTCCGGGACGACTCACTGTTTTTCTGGCTGCGCCCTGATGCTGTATCTGCACCTTTTCCTCTCCAACCGTCTCGTAGCCGTTACGAGCCAGCTATAATCGAATTGTGACCAACCACGCAATTCAACAGGTCGCGTCCGCCGATTTCCCCACCCGCTGGGGCAACTTCCGCATTTTTGGCTTTCGGGGAAATTTCGGTTCGGATGGCACCACCCGCGTGGAAGAGGCCGTCGCCCTCGTCATGGGCGATGTAAAGTCGGCGCCCGCTCTGGTGCGAATCCATTCACAATGCCTCACCGGGGACGTCTTTCACTCCCTCCGCTGCGATTGTCGCCAGCAGCTTGAGCTTTCGCTGTCGATGATTTCCGAAGAGGGCGCTGGCATCCTGATCTACGAACAGCAGGAAGGTCGCGGCATCGGGCTCATGGCCAAGCTGCAGGCTTACGAGTTGCAGGACGCCGGTCTCGACACCGTCGAGGCCAACGAGCGTCTCGGCTTCCAGAACGACTATCGCGACTTCACGCTTCCAGCCGAGATTCTGAAAGCACTGGGCGTCACAAAAGTCCGTCTGCTCTCCAACAACCCTGAAAAAGTTGAGGCTCTGGAGCGATCTGGCGTACAGGTCGTGGAGCGCGTGCCCTGCGAAGTCACCCCCAGCCCCCATGCCGAAGAGTATTTGAAGACCAAGAAAGAAAAGCTCGGGCATCTCTTCACGTCAAGCTAGGCTTAGTAAAGAGAGAGGATCATGTGGGGACAACCGCCCTCGGCTGTCCAGTCGAGCGCAGCTCGACGCACTCCTGGCCCGGCACCCATCCCAGTTCCGCTTTGCGCGAATCTCCGCAGCATGCTTTAATTCGCTGACTCCCTTTCGCGAATGTCGGCCTCTGACAACGGAAATCGCCCGTCCTCTCGCTTAGCCGTGATTGCCTTCTGCTGTGCTTGGTTGGGTGCGGCAGCGATGCTCGTATACCACTTGCATCTCTTCGTTCCGCGTGTCCTCGAAGTCCGCGCGGCCAAGGGACTCGGAAACGGCTATGCCTTCGGCGACGATTTCTATCCCATATGGCTCGCCGCGCGCCAGTGGCAAAGTGAGCATCGCGACCCTTACAGCTCCGAAGTAACGCGCCAGATTCAGATCGGACTCTTTGGCCGGCCACTCGATGGCCGCAAGCCAAGCGACCCGCCAGTCAACTACAGGGAGTTCGCGTATCCCGCATTTACCGAGTTGCTTCTGGGCCTAACAGCTACAGTCGAGTTCCCCACGCTTCGCATCGCACTCGTGGTGTTTCTGACCTTCCTGACCGCCCTCAGCGTGTGGCTATGGATGCTCGCACTGCAGTGGCGCATTCATCCCTTATGGTTCGCGACCCTGGTAGTTCTTATGCTCTGCAATTATCCGGTGCTCGAAGGTCTCTTCGCCGATCAACCCGGCTTGATCGTGGGATTTCTGCTCGCGAGTTCCGTGCTGGCTCTGCAACAAAATCGGCTCGCACTCTCGGGGAGTCTGCTGAGCCTGACGTTGATCAAGCCGCAAATGACGCTGCTGGCCGTGATGTATCTAATGCTCTGGAGCTTGGCCAACCGCGACCGTGCCCGGCTCTGGGTCGGCTTTCTCGCGACCACGGCTTTCCAGGTGGGCGCTTCCTTATGGATATGGCCTCACTGGATAACCCAGTGGACCAGGATTCTTCTCGGATACCACCGTTACGCGACGCCTCCGCTCGTGACTCTATTGCCGGGCGCAACTCTGGGCGCCTATATCGGGCCGGTGGTTACCGTGGTCTTGCTCGTTCTAAGTGTGGGGCTGGCGTGGCAATATCGTCGTGCTCCCACTGGCTCTCTGGCTTTCTGGTTGCCCCTCAGCTTGCTGCTGGCAATAACTTCCGTCGCGCTACTTCCCGGACAAGCGATCTATGACCATGTCATTCTCATCCCCGGCATTCTCTTGCTCCTGCGGCATAGACGCGAACTGAGCGATGCGGGACGCGTCCCCCGCACCCTGCTGATCCTCGGCGCGGTCGTGCTCTTCTGGCCATGGGTCGCTGCCTTCGCCGTGGTCGCCGTGCATCGCGTGCTGACGCCCGGGACTTTTGAGGCTGTTTTCGCTCTGCCCATCCGGACAGCGGCATCGCTTCCCTTCGCTGTGCTTGCCCTGCTTGTATGCTCGGTGCGGCTCAAACGTCGCGAGCTTCGAGGAGTCTCTTCACCAATTCTTTCCTCTTAACCGGCAAGTACGTAAGCGCAGCACGCGCCAGCGCCGAATAAACTTCGTGAGCAGCGGGCACCTTACGGAGGACCCGCAGATGTCGCTTCACCGTGTCGATGTCCCCGCGCACAATCGGTCCGCTGAATGCGCTCGGCGCCCCCAAAGCGGCGTAATTCGCCAGGGTTTGTAGCAAGATGGGAATCACTCTCCGCCGCACCGCCGTTCGATTTACTCCGGCCGTCATCCCTACTTGTTCGGTGGTGGCGAGCAGCGCTGTGAGCAACGGCGAAGCGAAAGTCCCCCACGCATGATAAGCAGCCTTGTCGGCTTTGCGGATCGGGTACGCCTGCCCGCCGAGATCTTTCACAATGCGGCGTGCCACACGCACGGCCGCAGCGTCGCCCTCAATGGCAAACGAGACTCCAGTCAATGCGGGCCGCGAGCCCCGCACAAATGTCATTAACGGATGGACCGACGCGACCGCCGCTCCACGCTCGCGCAGCGCGGACAATTCATCACTGGTGAGCGCCCCGCTCGAATGAAGGGCCACTCTTCCCTTCCACGGAAATTGCTCCACGATGGCAGCGGCCGCTCCTCGGATCTCAGCATCCGGCACACAGAACCAGAACAGATTCGCGCGACCGGTCGCCGTCGAAACGACAGCCGTGCGAGCCCCCACCTTTTTGGCCAACCCCTGCGCCTTCCTCAACGATGCCCCTTGAGAACGCGCGATCACCGAGTCGATCGTATATCCGGCTTGCGAAAGCGAGACAGCCAGTGCACTCCCCAGACTCCCAGTTCCCACAATCGCGATCCTCGGCTTTCCAGCCATGCCCGGCAGCATAGCAGAAGCACGAAAAGCGGCATCAGACCTCGGATCGGAAGTCAGACAACAAGAACAATGAAGATACCTCAGGTCTGAGGTCTGAGGTCTGAGGTCTGAGGTCCGAG
>Ga0265338_10002194_pt1 | contig 29910 bp, 27 predicted proteins | sample 42126metaG_FD_193579 | JGI IMG/M metagenome (GOLD analysis project Ga0265338, IMG submission 193579) | Rhizosphere microbial communities from Carex aquatilis grown in University of Washington, Seatle, WA, United States - 4-21-26 metaG | ecosystem: Host-associated > Plants > Roots > Rhizosphere...
CCGTGATCGTGAACGCGGTGCCTTGCGATTCGGCGTTGTCCGCCACCATCAACGGCAGCTGCAGGGCCCGCAGGCGCGCGGCGGTGAGCGCCGCGCAGACCACGCCGCTCGTGTGCCGCACGATGAATGCGATCGCCGACGGCGTTGCCTTTTCGGCGGCCATGATCAGGTCGCCTTCGTTCTCGCGATCGGCGTCGTCGACGACCACGACCATGCCGCCGGCCCCGATGGCGGCGATTGCGTCTTCGATGCGGTCCAGGCTCATGGTGTCCCTACGAATAGAAACTGGGTGTGGGGAGGCGCTCGCCCAGCGCCCACTGGCCGAGCTCGCGCAGCTTGTAGTCGACGGGATCGTGCAGCGTGTGGGTCCGGACGTTGCGCCAGAAGCGATCGAGCCCGTTCTTCGCGACCGTGGCGCGCGCGCCCGTGACCTCGAAGATGCGCGACGCCACGTCCAGACCCGCGCGCGACGTCGCCACCTTCGCGGCGGCGATGGCAAGAGCGCAGGCGCCGCGCTCTTGCGGCGTGAGGCGATCGCCGCGCTCCCAGGCGCGATCGAACGCGGCACCCGCTTCGTCGGCCAGCGCGCGCGCCCCTTCCAGCCCCACCCACAGCTCGCCGTAGCGATGAAGCACGTAGGGATCCTCGGCCGGCGTGGCGACGCCCGAGGTGGGCCATGCGCGCCCCGAGCCGCGCGTGAACGCCCGCCCCTGCGCGAGCGCCCCTTCGCCCAGGCCCAGAAAGACGTTGGCCAGGATGGCCTGTGCCAGGCAGGGCCGCAACGATGCCCAGACGCTGCCGAGCGGCCCAGGAGTGCGCAGGATCTCGTGATCCGCGACGCGAACGCCGCGAAAGGTGACGGAGCCGCTGTCGGTCTGACGCTGGCCCATGTTGTCCCAATCGTCGTGAATCTCGATGCCGTCGCGGGTGGTCGGAATCGCCGCCACCACCAGGCGCCGTTCGGAGTCCAGCGCCGAGATGATCAAGCGGTCCGAATCACGCGCGCCCGAGCAGAAGCTCTTCTCGCCGTCGACGACATGGCCATCGCCGTCAGGCCGGATCGTCGTCCGCGTGTCCAGGGGGTTCAGCGCATTTCCCCAGAACCAGCGCTCGGCAACGGTGCCGGCGTAGGCCCCGCGCCACTGCCAGGTGTCGCCGAACAGGCGCGTCGTCGCCAGCAGCAGGTGATGGAAACCGAAGAGGTGCGCCAGCGAGCCGTCGACCCGCGCGAGGCGCCGTACCGCTTGCAGCATGGTTGCCCACGAAGCGCCCCAGCCGCCTTCGTCAGCGGGAATCGAGAGCGCCAGCAGGCCGCTCTCGCGGATCGAGTCGCGCTCGTGCTTCGCGGTGCCCCCGCGCCGATCGCGCTCGACCGCGGTGACGGCCAGCTTCTCGGCCAGAGCATCGACAGCGCCGAAGACGTCGGCTGGGTCCACGTCCGACGTCGGCGAGACGCCCTCCTTGGGGACTGATGACGGCATGACTGCGGCCCGGTACAGCAGGCCGCGTGCCAGGTGGACCCCTCTGCCGCCGCGCGCCATCTACCAGGGCTGCTGCCCGGTCAACAGCAGGCCAGCAGCACTGTTGCCAGCGCAGCACCTCGCGCGCGGTCCGGCCGGAGCGGTCGCTCGTCCGCTCGGCACGCGACCTGCTAGCGCGCCGGGATCGAAGATGGAGCCGTTCTGTTTCATTGCGCCCCCTGGAGCGGCGGCTGCGCCCGATGCCTCAACGCGGCGGTGGCGCCGCTGGACGCCCGCGGACCCAGCGCGCGTCCGCGACGGAGATCGCGCGCGGAATCAGCTTCTCCCGCAGCGACAGATCCGCCACGCTCTGCTGCGAGCGGGTGATCTCGCCGTCGAAGGGGGCCGGGCCAAACGGACTGCGGCGCAACGCCCGCAACAGCGCCGGCCGTGGGATGCCGACGGAATCGCCGAGCAGATCGATCACGGCCTGGGGGCTCGCGGAGACGGTCGCCCCCAGCTTCGTGATCTCTCCCAGGAACTGCTCGGCCAGCTCGGGCGATTGCTCGACGAAGCTCCGCGCCCCCACGTAGAAGGTCCGGTTCGAGGCGAGCTGACGCGCATCGCGCAGCACGCGCACGTCCCCGCGCAGCTCCGCCTCGGCCAGCAATGGATCCCAGATCGCCCAGGCGTCGGCAGCGCCACTCTCCAGCAGCGCCCGCGCCTCCTCCGGCTGCGCGAACACCAGGTCGACGGCGTCGAGCGGCAAGGCGGCTTCTTCGAGCGCCCGCACAAGCAAGAAATGCGCATTGGTCCAGCGCGTGAGCGCGACGCGTCCGCCGCGCAGATCCGCGACGCTGGCGGCGCGCGAACGGCTCGAGACCACGATCGCCTCCGCCTCGGGCGCGGGAGGCTCGGCCGCGAGATAGACCAGCGGCGCGTCGTCGGCCTGCGCGACCAGCGGCGGTGTCTCACCGACGACGCCCAGGTCCAGGCTCCCGGCGCGCACGGCCTCCACCAGAGCAGGGCCGGTCGCGAACTCGGTCCATTCGATGCGCCGCCCTTGCTCGCTCCAGGCGCGATCGAGCGCGCCGCTGGCGCGCAGCAACCAGAGGATCCCGAACCGCTGGAAACCGATGCGCACCGGCGGGGTCGAGGGCGCGGCACCCGGCGGCGCGATCGCCTCGGGCGGCGGCGTCTGCGCCTCGCGGCCGCTGCGCCCCGACGTGATCTCGCCTGCCTCGATCAACCGCGCGCGAACGATGTTGCGGCTGATGCCCAGCAGCCGCGCGGTCTGGAGCTGATTCCGATCGCAAAACGCGAACGCGCTGAGCATGATGGCCTTCTCGAGGCGACGGTGGAGGTCGTCGCCGCCCTCGTCGAAGAGCGCGCGAACCGCCGCGTCGAGCGCTTGCCAGCGATCGCGGTTTTCGCCGTCGCTCGACGGAGTCGCAACCATGCCGTGCGCCTCTCCGAGCCGGAGATCGGCGGGCGTAATGCGACCGCCGCGGCACACCAGCAAAGCGTGATGAATGACGTTCTCGAGCTCGCGAATGTTGCCGGGCCAGCTGTGCCGTTCCAGCCGTTGCGCGGCTTCCGGATCGAGGAGGATCTCCCCCAATCCCAGGCGGTGCCGGTAAAGATCGAGGAAGTATTCTGCCAGCGGCTGGACGTCACCGGGCCGGTCGCGCAGCGGCGGCAACGCGACGACCGCGACCTTGAGCCGGTAGTAGAGATCCTCGCGGAAGCGCCCCGCGCGCATGGCGTCCGCCAGATCGATGTTCGTGGCGGCGATGAGCCGCACGTCGATCGGGATCGGTGCCCGGCCGCCCACGCGCACCACCTCCCGCTCCTGCAGGACGCGCAGCAGCTTGACCTGCATCGGGATCGGCAGGTCGCCGATCTCGTCGAGGAACAGCGTTCCGCCGTCGGCGGTCTCGAACCAGCCGGGCTTGGCGCCGAGCGCGCCGGTGAACGCGCCCTTCTCGTGGCCGAACAGCTCGCTTTCGATCAAGGTCGGCGCCAGCGAGGCGCAGTTGACGGCCACGAAGGCTCGGCCCCGGCGGGCGCTCAGGCTATGAACATGGCGCGCGACGATCTCCTTCCCGGTTCCGGTCTCGCCGATGATCAAGGCGGTCGCGTCGCTGGGCGCGATCTGCCGCAAGCGATCGAGCAGAGCGCGCGACAGCGGATCCTCGAACACCAGGGCCTTCGCGCGAACGCTGAGGGCCATCCCGGTCGCATGGGGCAGGGTCAGGACTGACATGCTCCCGCTCATCTACTATACGAGACATACTTCTACAATAAGATATTGCGCGGAGCGGGAGCCCCAGACGCCGTGTCTCAGAAGTAGCCGTTGAGCGGCGGCGCCTTGCCGTTGACGTAGAAATCGCCCACGGCGGTGGCCTTGGCGAAGGTCGGGTTGTGGGTCGAAGCGGTGCGGGCGTTGCGCCAGTGGCGATCGAGGTTGTGGACGGCCTGCGTGGCGGAGGCGCCGCCCGCGTCGAACAGGCGGCTCGCGGTCTCGTGGGCGAAGCGATCGATGGCGACCTTGGCCTGGGCCGACGCGATCTGCGCGCGTTCGGCGGCCGCCCGATCGGGCAAGCCATCGCTGACCGTGTGGAACGCCTGCTCGATCACGTGCGCGGCCGACAGGACGATGGCCTCGGCCGCGAACGCGTCGGCCGCGATCTCTCCCACTACTTGCAGCACCTGGGGATCCGCCGACGGCGCCGTGGCTTGCGCGTGACTGAAGTTGCGCTTGCGCCGCCGCACCAGCGCCACGGCGTCGTTTCTCACCGCGCGCAGGATGCCCGCGGCCACGGCTTGCAGATAGAGCTGCAAGAACGCGTACTGATAGCTGGGCGGCTGCAGCTCGTCGGGATTGCCGAACTCCTCGAATTCCTCTTCGGCAACGAACACGTTGTCGAGGATGGTCGACCCGGTGCCCGTGAGCCGCTGGCCGAAGCCATCCCAGTCGTCCTCGAGCGTGAGGCCCTCGCGGTCGATCGGAATGATCGCAGCCGCGACCTTGCCTGCCGGCGTCGACGCGAAGATCGCGGTGTAGCTCGAGTACAAGCTCCCCGTCGAGTAGTACTTTTTGCCGTTCAGGCGGTGACCCTTGCCGGACGGGTCGGGCGTGATCGTGGTATCGAAGTAGAGGCCGACGGCGCGCTGACTCTGCTCCGAGAAGCCATTGCCGAAGATGTGCCCCTGGTTGATGAGCGCCAGGTTGCGCGCGCGCCGCGGATCGGTCGCGGCGCGCTGGAGCTGCGCCTCGACGAACCAGTAGTGGACGCGCAGGATGTGGACCAGGTTCGAGTCCGCTTCGCCGAGCTGGATCAGGAACCGGAACAGGTCCCGCAGCGAGATGCCGGCGCCGCCTTCCGCGACGGGAATCCGCAGGCGCCCCAGACCGGCGTCGGCGATCTGCCGGATCTGCTCGTGCGGCGCGATGCGCTTGGCCTCGCGCTCGGACGCTCCGGCGGCGAGCTCGTCGAGCAGCGCCTTCAGCTCGGGTGAGTCGAGTTTCAGGATCGGGTGCGCGGCGGCGCCGTTGCGGGGCTTGCCGGCAGGCACGGGCGTGATCACGGCGGATGTCGTCATCGGAGATGGCTCCTCGGTGGTTGCGGTGGAAGAGGCCTCGTGCAGCAGCAGGCTCCGTGCCAGGGCAGCGGCCGTGCCGAGCGTGGTGCCCACGCGCGCGGGTGCTGCTCCAGGAGCACCCCAGCAGCAACACTGAGCGCTGGAAAACACTGCGGGCTCCGCGATCCTGGTCATCCCCCACCCTGGTGGCGCTCGTGGCTCACTTCCTGGAGAGGCTTGCTGGCCACGCGACTCGTCCCTGGTGACGTTGGGCTTTGACAGGCTCCCCGGACCAGTGGTACTTCGAACTGAACTTGAAACTCGTTTTCAAAACTGACGACCGCTAGACCAACCGAACCGTGCCGTCTCGGGCCAACCTGTCTGGACCAATCTCTCCCGCGGCCTCTCGCCTCGCCGTGAGCGCGACGGCCAGAGCTTCAATCGTCTGCGCGGCGTGGGTTCGTAGCCTGGTCCTCGTGGCGGCTGCGAGCTGCGGAAGCATGCTGCCGCTGGCTCGAGGCGGCGGCGCCAACCTGTCTGACGAGGGCGTCCTCTTCGCCGTCGTTGGCCAGAAGTGCCAATCGACGCCGGATTCGAGTCACGCCGGCGGCACGCTCATCGATGCGACCTTTGCCGTCGAAGTGGGGAACCCGACCGCCTACCCGCTCGTTCTCCATCGGTCGGGGTTCGCGCTGGCGATCCCGGGACGCGCGTCAGTCCAGACGCCGGTCAGTCAAGAATCGGCGCAGCCAGACTCGGTGGAGCCGGGCACGACCTTGCGGTTCGAGCTTCGCTTTCAGGCACCCGGGGCTTGCACGCAAGAGATGGAGCTCCAGCCCAACGCTGCACTCGAGCTCCAGGGTCGCCCCGTTCAGATGAGCGCGACGCGCTTCGTACCCGTGGCACCGCCCTGACGGACGAGACCGCCGCTTCCGGTCGGTCCGGCGTTCAGGGCTTCGGAGGGCGACCGCGGCGCGGGCCCGAGAACGGCTGCGAGGCCGCCCAGTTGGTACGTAGCTTTCGCCCACCGGGGCGGCGCTCTTCCGTGCCTCCGCCCGGCTTGGCCGCTCGTTCGGCCGCCTCGCGGGCCTCTTGCTGAGCGACGATCGCCGCGCGTTTCTCTTCGGCCTTGGTCATGAAAGGTGCTTCTCCGCAGCGACGGCGCGGGCGCGGGCGCCCGCCGTCACGAAGGTTTCCTGGCGCGCGCCGATCGTCGCGAGTCGGAGCGCGCGTACACCTCGGCCGCTTGCAGCTTCCTCTCGGCTATGAAGGCGGTCAGTACGCCCTTCACGTCCTCGTTGAATCGAACGCGTCCGGCGGCGATCTCGCGCAGCGCCACAACCGCGACACGGTTGTCGCTCACGACCCGTGGCGTGGCCCCGTGTGCCAGCTGCTTCGCGCGGCCGGCGGCCAGCAAGACCAGCGCAAACCGATTTCCTTCTCGAGCTAGACAGTCCTCTACCGTTAGACGCGCCACCGGGATCTCCTTGCGGCGTAGCGAACCGACAGCAACACGCCGTCGTTAAGCAGCTCACTCCGCGACGACTGCCCACGGGAAGGCTACGCTGATTTCGAGCGATCACAAGCTCCGAATGACATGTCGGTCATGGAGACTCGGCACGGTTGACCTTCAATGGGCGGCCATCAAGCTCGCGGCCGTTCATGCCCTTGATCGCCTCGTCGGCATCGGCGTGCTTTGCGAAGGTCACGAACCCGAACCCGCGCGAACGGCCGGTCGACTGATCGCAGATGACCGACGCGTCGGTGACCTTGCCGAAGTTCGAGAAGGCGACCTGCAATTCATCGCTTGTGGTGTCCCAGCTGAGCCCGCCGACGAAGAGCTTGGCCGGGGTCAGCGGCTCGTGCTTGGAGCCAGCCGCGACCTCGCTGACGACGTCCGCGAGATCGCCGGCCGGCAGGGGCGCCAAGCCGCTCGCGTCGATAGCGACACCGTCTCCGCCCGCGGCTCCCGGCTCCGGCTCCCGGTTCTTCCGGAGGCGATCGGCCTTATCCTGCTTGCGGCGATCGCGGTTCGCCTCTCGCTCGCGTTTGCCTCCGGTGGTACCGCGGGTCATGAGCCTAAGCCCTTTCTCCTGGCAGCCGACTCCGCGACAGCTGCCCCAACCAACGTTACGCTCATCCGGCCCGATAACAAGGGCGAATGCGTTACAGCGAAGAGGCAGGATGGTCGCTCCAGCGACGGCGCACGACGGTACCGAGAACGGTCACACCGGAATGGCGGGCCACGGATCGTATCTGTCCCGCATCTCCTCGCGAACACCCGAGTGAAAGAACAACCGCGGCGCGCAACCAAGGGTGTGCTGGAACACCCGGTGACACTGCGAGTAACTGCCGAACCCCGCCTCCTCGGCGGCCGCGAGAAACCGTTGCCCGCGATCGACCAGATCGATGAAGCGCAACAATCGAAGCCGCGTGCGATACGTCGTCAACGTCAATCCGACGTCTTGACGGAAGTGCCGGCTCAACTCACTGACATTGCCGCGCACCAGCTGGGCCAGGTCGCTCCTCTTCAGATCCGGTCGAGCGAGCACCGACTCCAGCGTCCGGCGCGTCAGCAAGTGCCGGTCATGAGCCACGGCACGCAGCCGATGGGCTTCGCGCCAGAAGTCGCCCACTCGTCGCTCGACATCGGAGGTGGCGCCGAACGCGAGCGGCGCCGCGCATATCGCGGCGAGCTTGGCGAGATCGTCCCCTTCCAGCCGGAAGCGAGCCGCGCTGGCCGCCGCGGCGGTCGCCCCGTCCCCCAATGCTCGGTCGGAAAATCCCGGTGTGAGGCCAATGACGTAGAGATCGAAGTCGTCCGATGCATCCAGCAAGACGTGGTCCTGGCCCGGTGGCCACCACAGCAAATCGCCGGCCACCACGGCCATGACGGCCTGGCCCACGCCGAAGGTGGCCCGTCCGGCGGCGATCAGGTTCAGCTCGGGCTCGGCATGAAAATGTCGCGGCCGTCGGGTCTCGGGCACGTGATGCCAGATGTGACCACGGGCGGAGCCGGGCATCGGGAATGGTTGATAGAGCGCATCCACGACGTCTCGAACACTAGCAAACGCGGGTGGCGTCCGACACCGGGCGGGCGCGAAAACCAACCGCGCCCCACAAAATGCGAAGTTTCTGCTCCCAAAACGCGGCGCCCTGCGCCATTCAGCGCCGCCGTGTGGGCCGGCCTTGTCACTCCAACCTCCGCCCCCACCAGCGCGGACCTCGACGGGACGCGGGGGCTAAAGCTGGAACGACCGATCGCGGCTCGGGCGTGAGATGAGCCCGAGGCGGACCAGCCGCGCTGGCGGCCCCGCGCCCGCGGGACCGGTCCCGTCGCGCCAGTCCAGCGCGGCCCGTGCCTCGGCGACGCTGATCGGCACGCCGTTCCCGGCGCACGCGCAGGGGACGACAGCCGCAGCGTCCGTCTCGATGATCAGCTCGAGCGCTCGTTCCACGGTCTCGCTCGCGATGCGCGCCAATCGGGGCGCTCGTGCGTTCGGCAATGTCTTCGCAAAGGGCATCAGGGCGCCGCTGGCAACCAGAAAGATCAGGTTCTGCTTGATCTCGACGACGCTTCTTCCCTGACCGCCGAGATGCCGAGCGATCTCGCCCAGACTAGCCGGACCGTCCGCCATGACGCTGCGGAGCGCGCGAATGAAATCGTCATTGAACGAGATCTTGCCGCGTGGGATCGCCACCTCGGCGGCGATCTGATCGGGCTCGTCGGCGCACCCAACGACGAATCGATCCAGGGTGTCCGCCGCTGAACGAGGGTCCGGCCGGGGCGCGCCCACGCTGACGAATACGTCCCGCCGGAACCGTTGATTGCATGCGTAGTCCGCAACCAGCTGTTGCAAACGAGGCCCCGGAAGCCCGGCAATGACCTCGGCGGCCCGTTTGTCGAGGGTCAGGACCGGATGATTGTGGGGAAGGCTGGCGCTGCCCACATAGCGCAATCCAGCGTCCGCCATGTCATCGGCCACGTCGACGGAGTAGTAGAGCGCCCAGGTGTCGTTCAAGTATTCGTGGGCGAGGTAGTCGCCGGAGGCTTCCGCGATTGATTTGATGGCGTCGTTGACGCTGGGATTTTCCTGTGCGTACTTGAACCCGCCGCCGGCGAACCGGCGCAAGACTCCGGCGGCATTCTTTGCCCGTTGATCGTGCGAACCATCCTCGGTCCGCGCCAATTCAACCAGCAGCTTGCGCAGCGGCGCTTCCGCCGACCACCCGGGAAGGCAGTTGTAACTCACGTAGACGATCCCGCCGTCCTTCAACCGCCGGGCGATGATCCGCCGGATCGCGGCGCGCGCCGCCGAATCGACCCAGCTGTAGACGCCGTGCAGGACGATGAAATCGAATCGCGGCAGGTCCTGGTCCAGCAGCTCTTCGAAGCGCGCCTGATGCAGGCGAAGGTTCGCGATGCCGAGTCGGGCCTGGTAGCGCTCCGCGGTCTGGATGTGCGTGGGATTGAAATCGCAGGCGTGGAACTCGGCCTGCGGGAACGCCGCCGCGTTGACGATCGTCGATCGTGTGAGACCGCTGCCCAGGTCGAGGTAGCTGAAGGGTTCGTCGATCCGTCGCGGCGCGGCGCCGCCCGTGACTGACGCGACGTAGTTCAGCCAGGCGGGTGACAGCTCCCGATGGAACCGATCGGGATAGGACGTGTCGGCCACGTAGCCGGTCGGGTGCTCCGGGGTTGCCATCGCCGCTGCCGCAGGATAGCAGGCCGACGCCTCCCCCGGAGGCCCCGCCGCCGGGTCCGACGGCCCCACACCGTTCTTCGATTCATTGATCGATTCCAGCGTGCTCGAGCATGGATCGCCGTGAAGTCACTTCTCTGGGTTACGACCGCCCTGTTCGTTCTCGCGCTCGGCTGCGGCGAGAGCTCCAGCCCCACCGAGCACGGCGGCAGCGGCGGCAGCAGTAGCGGCGGTACCACCGGAACGGCCGGCGCCGCGGGTGGTGAACCCGGTGGCATGGGCGGCGCGTCGGCGGGCGGGAGCCCGGGCACGGCCGGGACCGCTGGCGCGCGCGACGCCGGGACGGACGCGACCGCGCCACGCGACGCCGCGACGGGAACGGGCGGCGCGAACGGCGCGGGTGGTCTGACGGGAAGCGGCGGCGCAAGCGGCACCGGCGGCAAAACCACCGCGACCTGCACCGAGCCGCCGCCGGCCGGCCCTTTGCTCGGCTGGGCCTCGCGTCCCGGCGCGGGCGACGGCGGCACGTCGATCCCCACCACCACGGGTGGCGGCACTGCCGCGCCGGTCACGGTGACCACGCTGGCCGCGCTGAACAGCGTCGCCGGCGGTACGACGCCCGCGGTCATCTACGTCAAAGGCGTCCTGGCCGCGGGCAGCGTGAAGGTCGGCTCGAACAAGACCATCGCCGGCATCTGCGGCGCCGAGCTTCACGGCCACGTCGATATGAGCGGCTCGGTCAACGTCATCTTCCGCAACCTCAAGGTCATCGGCTACAACTGCAGCGACAGCCCGACCGAATGCAGGAGCGGCGCGGACGCCATCACGGTGGTGAGCGGAGCGCACCACATCTGGTTCGACCACGACGACATCTCCGACGGCTCCGACGGCAACCTCGACATCACCAACGGCTCGGACCTCGTGACCGTGTCCTGGACCAAGTTCTCGTACTCGACCAAGCGCACCGATCCGGTCACCGGCACGACCGGGCACCGCTTCTCGAACCTGATCGGTGCGGCCGACGGTCTGGCCGAAGACGTGGGCCACCTGAACATCACCTGGCACCACGACTGGTGGGCCGACAACGTCGCCGAGCGCATGCCACGCTCGCGCGACGGCAAGATTCACGTCGTCAACAACCTGTACACGGCGGCCGGCAACGACTACTGCACGAACTCGGGCAGCCTCTCGTCGTTGCTGGTCGAGAACAACGTCTACATCGGCGTGAACAATCCGCTGCAGGAAGACGCCAACGGGAACATGCTGTCGCGTAACAACGTCTTCACCAGCACCACGGGCTCGACGACCTCCGGGGGAACGGGCTTCGCGCCTCCCTACACGCTGGCGCCCGATCCGACGACCAACCTGGAAGCGACCATTCGCGCGCAGGCCGGCCCGCATTAGTGCACGAGCGAAAGTAGTGGGCGGTGGAGGGCAAAGCCTCTAGCCTGCGGCGGTGAGCTCGAATGGCCGCCGCGCGTGCCTCGTCGCTGGGACGGCCCTCGTCTGTTCCTGCGCGAGCCAGCGGATGGGCACTCGGGCACCGGCGCCCGCCGAGCACTGGGTCGGGACCTGGACCGCGGCGCCGCAGCTGACCGAACCCTCCAACCTGCCGCCAGCGCCGCTGTCGAACGCGGTGCTTCGCCAGGTGGTGCACGTTTCGCTCGGCGGCCGGCGCATCCGGGTGCGCTTTTCCAATGAATTTGGGGACGGGCCGCTGGGCATCACTCGGGCGCACGTGGCCGTCTGTCCCACGACGCCGGTCAACGGCACGATCGACCCGGCGACCGACACCTCGCTCTCGTTTGCCGGGAGCGCGGCAACAACGATGGCGCAGGGAACCGCCGTCTGGTCGGACCCGCTGGATTTCCCGCTGGCCCCGCTCGGCAACCTCTCCATCACCGTTTCGTTCGGCGGGGTCCCCAGCCACGTGACGGGCCACCCGGGCTCGAGGACGACGTCGTACGAGCTCGCGCGCGGCGGCGACGTGAGCGCTCCGACCCTGACTGCTGCGCAAACAACGGACCACTGGTACGTCGTCTCGGGCGTCGACGTCGCAGCAGCGGCCGCGGCCAGGGGCGTCGTGATCCTGGGTGACTCGATCAGCGACGGCCGCGGCTCGACCACCAACGGCAACGATCGCTGGCCCGACGATCTGGCGCGGCGGCTGCTGGGCAACCGACCGACGTCACAGGTTGCGATCATGAACCAGGGCATCGGCGGCAACAGCGTGACGACCGGCGGCCTCGGGCCAACCGCGTCGGCGCGTTTCAACCGCGACGTGCTCGGCGCGAGCGGCGTCACGTGGATCGTCGTCTTCGAAGGCGTGAACGACATCGGGAAAGACGTGTCCGCGCCGGCGTTGACGTCTGCGTTCGCGAACCTGATCGAGCGGGCGCACGGGCGACATCTGCGCGTTTACGGCGCCACGATCACGCCGTTCGCAACGCACGCCTACTTCACGACGGCGCACGAGAGCACGCGCCAGGCGGTGAATGCCTATGTCCGGAGCGGCGCATTCGACGCGGTCATCGACCTCGACGCCGCCGTTCGCGATCCCTCGAATCCGTCCCGGCTGCAGGCGATCTACGACACCGGGGATGGACTCCACCTGAAGCCAGCCGGCTACCAGAAGCTCGCAGACGCGGTGGACCTGAGGCTGTTTGACAACTGACCCCCGCACTCCGCGGCCGCTCGCACTTTCCATGACAAAAGCGAACGTCCTCCGACAAGGCTTCAACAGCAACCATTCGTTTGGAACCCTCTTCGAGGGCGCCGTCACCATAGGCCGGCCACCGGACGCAACCGACGCCGCTGTCTTGGCGAACGTCCAGGCCGCTGGATACGGCAAATGACATGGGCCGCGACTCAGGAACACCCAGGCCCCGGCGTAGGAGCGGTCAGGGCCCGTAGGTGCGCGGATCGAGCAGCAGTTGCCACAGGCGCGCAGCCGCCAGCGGCGCAGCGATCTTCGTGACCACCCAGACGTTGCCATCGGCGGCGGGCACCAGCGGCGGGCCCTGCGCGGTCTGGAACGTCGTGGTCATATCGGGAGCCGCGCGCTCCACCTCGACCGCGAACGTCGGCAATCCAACCGCGAGCGCCGTGATCTGATCGGAAGCGGTCGGGATCTTGAAGATGTTGGGTTGCTTGCTGGCCATCCAGGTGCCGAGAGGATTCGACGGCAAGCTGGGAATCTCCGCAGTGGTGACGTCGGCGGTTTGATCGTAGTAGGCGCAGACCTGAACGTATCGAAAGTGCGTGGCAACGATCCAATCGGCCCACGGATCGAGATCGCCGTTGGGCCCGTTCATGTTGCCGTTGGGAGCCGAGTACGACCCGAGCGCCGCCACCACCACCACGCGATCGGCGACGGTGGGATCCAGCAGGTAGGCATCCGCGACGTCGGTGAGGGGCGCGTCGGCCAGCACCACCACGGGACGCGACGGCGTGCTCGACCGGCGCGACACATCGACGATCAGTTGCCCGCCCGCCGAATGATTGGGCACGGTTTCATCCATCTGTCCGTCGGCGGGCCGCACCAGCGGCGAGCCCGCGCTCATCGTGACGTCGGGGATGTTGCGCAATCCGCTCGACCGCGCGGCGGTCACGAGGCGCATCCAACCGCTCGCGGTGGAGGTCGCGTCCGGCCAGTACTTGCTCGGACTGGCGATGATCCCGACCAGCGGCGGACCACCGGCGTTCGCGAGCAGCGCCGCATATTCGCCGCTCCAGTTGTCGCTCCAGCCGTCGTTCTGCAGGATCACGGGATTGCGCTCGTCGACCGGCAACAGCCCGTGCGGCACGTCGCGGCCCGCGTCGAGATTTCCGCCACACCCAGCCGCGGCCAGCGTCACGCCCAGCGCCAGGCGACGCGCGAAACCCGAACGCGCCGCGATCACGGCGTCGACACCGGCATCCGATTGACTGCCGGCGAGAGCACGCTGTGCGGGAACCGTGCCTGGAACGAATCCGCCGCGCGCCGCGCCTCCGCGGAGCGACCGAGGCCCACCAGCGATTTCACCCTCAACGCCTCGCGCTCCTCGGTCAGCCGGCCGTTCTCGAAGCGGTGTGCATGCTCGGCGAGGGGCAACATCGCCGCCGCATAGTCCTCGCGCGCCACCGCGGCGCGCGCCGCGCGCAAGAGGCGCAGCTCGGCGCGCACCCCATCCGCGGGCGCCAGAGGCGGCTTCGGGCCCGCGACGAGCACGTCACCCACAGGCCCGGCGGACACCTCCGCACGCTCGGCGGCGATATCGGTCTTCGAGGCTGCCGGCGTCGGCGCAACATGGCCCGGCGCGACGACCTCGACTGGCGGACGGTCCTCGGAACGCGCGCTCGGCGCCCCCTGCATACGGGCGCGGATCTCGTAGGCCGTCGCGCCGACGGCGGCGCTCGCCACGAACGCCAGCACCACGCCGGCCGCCCATCGCGTGCGCGCCGCCGGACGGACAGGCACCGGGACGCTCACGACGCCCGCTGCCAGCGCTGCGCGGGCACGGGCGATCGCGCGCGCGCGCAGGGTCGCCGGCGTCGGCGGGATCGCGCGCTCCCGGTCGAGCAGCGCGCGAATTTCCGGTGACATTGTCCTCCGCCAGCGAATCATCCTCCGTCCGTCTCCTTCAGCAATCGTCGAATGGCGATCTCGAACTCCCGGCGCGCTTTGCGTAACCGCGAATAGGCCGTGAAGAGCGGGATCGCGAGCACTTTGGCGACGGTTCCGACCGACACCTCGTCGAGATCATGCATCACCAACACCGCGCGCCTGGGCAGGGGAATCCGCTCGAGCGCCGCCAGCACGAGGGCGCGCATCTGCTTGGCCTGCAACGCATCGTCGGGCCCCGGCTTGCCGTCGCCGACCTCCACGACGCCGAACGCCACCTCGCGGCTTCGCTTCCGCTGGTGCGCCGAGGCGATGCGAAAAGCGATGCCGAACAGATAGGGCCGCAGCGGGCGCTCGCGATCGTACTCGGGCCAGCACCGGCGCAGGGCCAGGAACACCTCCTGCGCCAGGTCTTCGACCTCTGAAGGCGACGTGCCGAGGCGCCGCAAGGTTCGGAAGACATAGTCGAGCTCTCTCTGGAAGGCCTCCAGACACTCGTCTTCTGACGTCATCCGCAGCGCGGGCGTAGGTAAGAGGCGAAGATGGCTCACGGCGGTCGATCTTGAATTGTCGCGGGAGCGACGGTCTTGTCAGAAAAAGTGCGCGCCGAAGTCGATGCCCAGCACGCCGCCCACGCGGGGCGTCGTCCAGACCACGGTCTGGCTGAGCGTCACCGTCGACGACGACACCATGACCAGGCCATCGACGCGCCCGGCGATGAAATAACGGCCGGCGACGTCGTGCGTTGCCCGCAAGCGCGCGCCGACCTGCGAGAAGTAGCCGGCAGGCGAGGCCTGCTGATCCACGCCGAAGCCATGCGCCTCGAAGCGGCCCAACGTTCCCGTGACGCACGCGGCAACCACCCCGACGTGGCCGCACGCGGCCGCGGCGGCGGCGATTCGATCCAGCGAGAAACCCGCGCCGCCGGCGTCGTGCTGGGTCACGGGCAGCGCGGCGTCAGCAGCGAGCTCGAGCGAGAATCGGCCGGCGGCGCCGCTGACGAACAAGCGCCCGAGCCCGGTCGCTTGCGGCATCAGGCCGACCGCCACGGAGGGACCGATGCCCATCGACAGCCTCAGCCAGGGTTTGGGTCGCGGTGGTACGGGCGCTGAAACCCCGGCGGTGGCGTCGGGTTGCGGCGGTTTGGGCGCCGGTTGCTCGACCGCGGAAGGCGTCGCGCCCACGACCGGCGCCGCCACGAGCGCCGGCCCACGCGCCGGTGGCGACGACGGCGGCGGCGCGGCCGGCGCGATCTCGGCGAGCAGCTGGATCTGCACGGCCACGGCGAACGCGACGCTCGCCGCGATCCCACCGCACTCCGAGCGTCGCGACGACAGCCGGCGCTCGCCCACCCAACGTCCGCCGGCGTCGCTCCAGCGAATCCGGCCGTCGAAGCCGCCCTCCCTGCGCGCGATCTCGATCGCGACGTGGCGATCGGCGGTCGCGCGAAACGGATCGTAGCCGAGCTGGCGCTCGACGGTGGCGCGAAACTCCTCGACGGCGGGACACTCGACGGCAGCGGGCGCGATGTCGTAGTCGAGCGCGACGAAAACCGGCGCGGCCGCGCGCGCGGCGGCGTGCGACGGCGCGAGGAGCTGGGTCGCCACCAGCGCCACGGCGACGCCCCGCATCCGCCGCGCCGCGACACCGTGTCGATGGGCGCGAAGTCGCCCGGCTCGAGCTGCCAACACCGCATCGATTCTGGCACGTCCCCCGGGCGTTGGACATCGACGCTCACTCCTTTCGTGACAATAACGCCGCCCGACGACAAACCCCTTTTACGGTCAGTTGCAATCGCCCGGACCGACGAAAGGAACGTCAATGCATCGTCCTCGTTACGCCCTGCGGCTGAGTTGTCCGGTGGCGCTCGCGCTGACAACGATCGTTTTCGCGGCCTGCGGTAATAGCCAAGATAGTGGGAGCGACACTTCCGCCGGGAGCGGAGGCACGGGCCGCGCGACGTCGAGCGCGGGTGGGTCGATGGGAGCGGATGGCGAGGTCGCTGGTAGCGGCGGCGCCGCGGCGGGCGGCAGCTCCGGCACCGGCGGCGCCGCGGCAGGCGGCGCGACCGGCGGCGGCGGTCGCGGCGGCGCGATCGGGACGGGCGGTGCGGATAGCGGCGGCGGCACGGGTGGACAGACCTGCGGCGGCGGCACGGCCATGAACGGCGACATCACCGTCAACCTGTCGGACCTGCATCAGAGAATCTCGGGATTCGGCGCATCGACGGCCTGGGGCTCGACCATGAGCGCCGCCGACGCCGCGACGCTCTGGTCGACGACCACCGGCGCCGGCCTGTCGCTGCACCGCATTCGCATCGACTACACCAACGGTCACACCAGCGAGCTCAACATCGCGAAGATGGCCGTCAGCTACGGCGTGACGGTCTGGGCGACGCCGTGGACGCCGCCCGGCGCAGACAAGACCGGCTGCAGCGGAACGAACTGCTCTGTCGAAGGGACGCTCTCGAACCCGCAGGCTTACGCGACGTTTCTGGTCGGTTTCATCAACTACATGAAGGGCCAGGGCGTCCCGATCTACGCGGTCTCCGCGCAGAACGAGCCCGATGCCAAGGTGACCTATGAATCGTGCGTCTACACACCGGCAACGATGGCGTCGTGGGTCGGCGGCACCATGGGGCCGATGCTGTCGTCGACGGGCGTGAAGATCATGTCCCCGGAGACGCAGAACTGGTGTGGCTTCCCAGGGTTCGAGACCGCGGTGCTCAACGACGCCAACGCCAAGATGTACACGTCGATCATCGCCACCCACGAATATGGCTGCTCGCCCAAGGCATACCCGGAGATTGCGCAGGCAGGCAAGGAGTTCTGGGAGACGGAGATCTACGACACCGTCAACACCACGCCCGACACCGGGATGGGGAGCGCGCTGCGCATCGCCAAGCTGATTCACGACGCGATGACGATCGCGAGCATGAACGCCTGGCATTTCTGGTGGGTCTATCCCGCGAGCGCCGACAACGGCGCCCTGTGGGACTTCACGACCAAGCAGGCAACCAAGCGCCTGTGGGTCGAGGGCAACTACGCGCGGTTTGTCCGCCCGGGTTTCATGCGCGTCGGAACGACAGGAATGGTGCCATCGGGCGTGCTGGTCAGCGCGTACACGAACCCGGCCGATGGAACGGTCGCGGTCGTCGCCATCAACAACAACACCAGCACGACGGCGCTGTCGCTCTTCCTCTCGGGCGCTGCGCCGTGCAGCCTGACGCCTTGGGTGACGTCGAGCACTGATACGCTCGCGGCGAAGACCGTCGCGTCGATCGCGAGCTCGCGCGTGTCGATCACGCTCGGCGCCCAGAGCGTCACCACGCTGGTGGGGAAGCCATGAGCGCCCGCAACTGGAGATTGGCCGGCGCCGTGGCGGCGGCGTTCTTGCTCGCAGCCTGCGCCAACAACGAAGCCGCTGACGACGACGCCGGGCGCACAGGCAATGGTGGTGCGGTCGGCACGGGAGGAAGCGGCGCCGGCGGCGTGGTCGGCGCTGGTGGCGCCAGCGGCAGCGGGGGCAACAACGAGACTGGCGGCGCCGGCGGCAGCGGCGGGCGCGCCGGGGCCAGCGGCAGCGGCGGACGCATGGGCACCGGCGGGACCACCGGCAGCGGCGGCGCGACCGCGGGCATGGGCGGCGCGCGAGCCACCGGCGGCGGCGGCGCGGCGGGCATCGGCGGCGCCGGCGGGATCAATAAGTTCGTCGGAAACATCAGCACCAACGGCGCGATCCGCACCGGGTTCGTGACTTACTGGAATCAGTTCTCGCCCGAAAACGAGGGAAAATGGGGCTCGGCGCAGCCGTCGCAGGGCACCTTCAACTGGGCCGCGCTCGACCGCGAGTACGCATACACCCAGAGCAACAACATCATTTTCAAGGAACACAACTTCATCTGGGGCAAGCAACAACCGACCTGGGTCAATGACACAAATGCGCAGAGCGCGGTGCAAACGTGGATGAACACGTTCTGCCAGCGCTATCCCAATACCAAGCTGATTGACGTCGTCAACGAGCCGCCTCCCCACACCACGCCGGCCTACATCAACGGCATGGGCGGCGCCGGCACGACCGGTTACGATTGGATCGTGAACGCGTTCAAGTGGGCGCGCGCCGCGTGCCCGAACGCGATCCTGATCTTGAACGACTTCAACACCATCGAGCAATCGGCCGACAACACGCGCATCATCAGCATCGTCAACACCATCAAGGCGGCCGGCGCTCCCATCGACGCCGTCGGCGCGCAGGGTCACGGCGCCTACACGACCGCGACCGCCACCGTGAAGGGCTTCATCGACAAGATCACCCAGCAGACCGGGCTACCGGTCTACGTCACCGAGTACGACATCAACATCGCCGACGACACCCAGCAAAAGAACATCATGCAGGAGCAGTTCACGATGTTCTGGAACGACGCCAACGTTCACGGCATCACGCTGTGGGGCTACATCGTGGGGGCCACCTGGGAGACCAACACCGGCCTGCAACAGACGAGCGGCACCATGCGGCCAGCGATGACGTGGCTGATGAGCTTTCTCGGGCGGTAATCCGGACCCGGCAGTGATCCCGGCCCCACGGCGTGAAGATCCGTCGTGGCGCGCCCCTCCTGCATGCGAGAATGTGCGCGATGCAGTCAAGGATTCCGGGAGTCTGCGCGATGTTGCTGGCAGCCGGCGTGGCGGCCACCGACGGCTGCAAGGGCTCGCCCGCGTCGACGCCGCCCGTCGCCGACGCGGGCGGCGACGCCATCGACGCCGCCGATGCCGCCGATGCCGCAGGCGCCACCGACGCCTTCGACGCGGGGTTCGCCGGCTCACACCTCGAAGATCTGCAGCGCGCGCACGTTGAGCTGCGGTTCGGCATGTTCATTCACTTCGGCATCCTCACGTACACCGGCATGTGGGCGCAGCCGAACCTGGACATCACGCAGTTCAATCCGGCCAACCTCGACCCCAACCAGTGGGCCGACGCCGCCGTCGCCGCGCACATGACCTACGGCGTTCTCACCACGCGCCACCACGACGGGTTCGCGCTCTGGGACAGCCAGGCGGGCACCTTCGACGTCGGGAGCATCCCCTGGATGAACGGCCAGGGCGACGTGGTGCGCGCCTACGTCGACGCCTTTCGCGCGCACGGCCTCTTGCCCGGCCTCTATTATTCGATCTGGGACGCCACCGAAGGCGTCGGCAACATGGGCGCCAAGACGGCCGCCACGCCCGCGCAGATGGCGTACATCGAAACCCAGCTCACGGAGTTGCTCACCAACTACGGCCCGATCCCGCTGCTCGTCATCGACGGCTGGAGCTGGAAGATGGGGCATCGCAAGGTCGACTACGAAGAGATTCGCCGGCTGGTGAAGTCCCTGCAGCCGGATTGCCTGCTGGTGGACAACACCCATCTTTTCAACCCGTGGGAGAACGACCTGGTCGCCGACGAGGAGGCGGAGGGCAACATCTTCATCGCGCCCGACAACACCTACCCCGCGATGCAGATGCAGAAGATCAACGCCGGCGGCGGCAACGACTGGTTCTGGGCGCCCAACATCACCGATCTGCTGTCGACGACGTCGATCGTGAACGGCCACCTCAAGGTGCTCGAGCCGCGCTGGACAAACTTCCTGCTCAACTGTCCGCCCAACCGCGACGGCCTGCTCGACGACGCGATCGTCAGCCAGCTCGCCGACGTCGGCGCGAACTGGAGCCCCGACCCCACGCGCCCGCCGCTGCCGCCGCAGGGGCCGCAGATCCTGCACCCCTATGACCCGGCCGGCGCCACCGCGACCAGCGGGTTCGCGTACGGCGCGATCGACGGGATCAACGACTTCTACAACTACTCGACCTGGGAGAGCGTGGGTCCGCTGCCGCAGGCGATCACCATCGACCTCGGCGCGGTTCAATCGGACGTCAGCATCGTCAACTACGTGCCGCAGAACGTGGCCTACATGGGGCCGGTCGCCGACGGCGCCATCACGGCGTACGAGATCGCGACCAGCGTCGACGGCGCCGCGTTCACGACCGTGGCCAAGGGCGACTGGCCCGCTGACGGGAAGATGAAGACCGCCGCCTTCCCTCCCACGGTCGCTCGCTTCGTGCGCGTCACCGCCAATGCCGCCAACGGCCCCGACGCGGTCGCCACCGAGATCGCCGTCGGCTCGCGCCTCGAATGACCAGGGCAACGAAGGCGGCGGCGGCCCTGGCATCGCTCTTTCCCATCCGCGTCGTCGTCGAGGCCGAGCCGCCATTGCGTGCGTCCGAGCTCGATCTGTTCGGCGACCCCTACCCCGAGGAACGCCGATACATCGAAGCCGCCGCCGACAAGCGGCGCGCGGAGTTCGTGACCGGACGCGGCTGCGCGCGCCGCGCGCTCGCGCGCCTTGGCGTCGGCCCCTGCGCGGTGCCGCCGGGCGCGAATCGCGCGCCCATCTGGCCGGCCGGCATCGTCGGCAGCATCAGCCACACGGCGGATCTGTGCGTCGCCGCCGTCGCGCTGTCGTCCGACGTCGCGAGCATCGGCATCGACATCGAGGGAGCGGAGCCGCTGGGCGCGGATTTGCTGCCGGTGGTCTGCACGCCGCGCGAGCTCGCCTGGCTTGCGACGCTCTCCGACGACGAACGCGGGCGCTGGGCGAAGCGGCTCTTCGGCGCGAAGGAAGCGTTCTTCAAGTGCCAGTTCGTCCGCACGCAGGCGATGCTCGACTTCCAGGACGTCGAGATCGACGGGTCGGTGACGACGAACACCCTCGCGGCGCGGCTCTTGCCGCCCGCGCTGCAAGGGATGGACGACATGCGCGGCCTCTGGATCGAACAGGGGACGCATCTGCTGACCGCGGCCTGGCTGCCGCGCTGAGCGCCGGCCCTCAGCCCGCCGAAGGTTTCGCGTCGCGCGCCGGAGCCGGCTCGTAGCCGAGATTCGGCGCGAGCCACCGCTCGACCTCGTCGACGCTCATGCCCGTGCGCGCGTGGTAGTCGGCGACCTGATCGGCGCCGATCTTGCCGACCGCGAAATAGCGCGCCTGCGGGTGCGCGAAGTAGAGGCCGCTGACGCTCGAGCCCGGCATCATCGCGAACGACTCCGTCAGCTGGATGCCGGTGTTCCGCTCGGCGTCGAGCAACTTCCAGAGAATGCCCTTTTCGGTGTGGTCGGGGCAGGCGGCGTAGCCGGGCGCCGGCCGGATGCCGCGGTACTTCTCGTGGATCAGATCGTCGACGCTGAGATCCTCGCCGCGGCCGTAGCCCCACTCCTGGCGCACGCGCTGGTGCAGGCACTCGGCGAACGCCTCGGCCAGTCGATCGGCGAGCGCCTCGGCCATGATGGCGTTGTAGTCGTCGTGCGCGGCACGGAAACCCGCGCACACCTTCTGCAGCCCGACGCCGGTCGTGACCGCGAACGCCCCGATGTGGTCGGGCAGGCCCGCGGTCTTGGGCGCGATGAAGTCGGCGAGGCATCGGTACGACCCGGCTCTCTCGCTCTTGTCGCCGTCCTCGCGCGACGTCTGCTGGCGCAGGAAGTGCAACTCGGCCAGCGCGGCGCCGCGCTTGTCGTCGCGGTAGATTTCGACGTCGTCGCCGACGGCGTTGGCCGGAAAGAAGCCGTAGACGCCGCGCGCGCGCAGCAGCTTCTTGTCGATGATCGTGTCGAGCAGCGCGTTCGCCTCCGCCAGCAACTGGCGCGCCTGCGCTCCGTACTTCTCGTGGTCCAGGATGCGCGGATAGACGCCCTTGAGCTCCCAGGTGTGGAAGAACGGCGTCCAGTCGATGAACCCGCGAAGGGTTTCGAGGGGGAAATCGTCCAGTACGCGCACGCCGGTGAACGCCGGCGCGGGGATGTCCTCGGCACGCCAGGTGATCGGCGCGCGGTGCGCGCGCGCGTCGTCGAGCCGCGTGAGCGCGTGGCGCGGCGCCGCATGCATCTTGCGCAGGGCCTCGTAGTCGGCGCGGTGCTGCGCGATGAAAGCGTCGCGCCCCTCGTCGCTGAGCAGGCTGGTGGTCACCGGCACGGCTCGGCTGGCGTCGACGACGTGCACGACCGGCGCGCTGTAATGCGGCGCGATCTTGATCGCGGTGTGCGGCCGGCTGGTGGTGGCGCCGCCGATCAGCAGCGGCAGTCGGAAGCCCTGGCGCTCCATCTCGCGCGCGACGTGAGTCATCTCCTCCAGCGACGGCGTGATGAGCCCGCTGAGCCCGATCAGGTCGGCCTTTTCGGCCTTGGCGCGCTCGAGGATCTTTTCGCACGGCACCATCACGCCGAGATCGATGACCTCGTAGTTGTTGCACGCGAGCACGACGCCCACGATGTTCTTGCCGATGTCGTGCACGTCGCCCTTCACGGTGGCGAGCACGATCTTGCCCTGCGTGTGCACGGTCTGGCCCGCGGCCGCCAGCGCGAGCTTCTCCTTCTCCAAGAACGGCGTCAGGTAGGCGACCGCCTTCTTCATCACGCGCGCGGCCTTCACCACCTGCGGCAGGAACATCTTGCCGGCGCCGAACAGATCGCCGACCACGCCCATGCCGGCCATGAGCGGCCCCTCGATGACGGACAGCCCGTTGACGAGCTTGACGCGCGCCTCTTCGGTGTCGGCGTCGATATAGGTGTCGATGCCCTTCACCAGCGCGTGCGACAGCCGCTCCTCGACGGTGCCGCGGCGCCACTCCTCGGCCTGCTGCTTGCTCGTCACCGCCTGCCCGCTGCCCTCGGACTTCAGCTGTTCGCCGAAGGTGACCAGCCGCTCGGTCGCGTCGGGGCGGCGGTTCAGCAGCACGTCCTCGACCAACACGCGCAGGTTGGGATCGATCTCCTCGTAGACCTCGAGCATGCCGGCGTTGACGATGCCCATGTCCATACCGGCCGCGATCGCGTGGTACAGGAACGCCGAGTGGATGGCCTCGCGCACGCGGTTGTTGCCGCGGAAGCTGAACGAGATGTTCGAGACGCCGCCGCTGACCTTGGCGTGCGGCAGGTTCTCCTTGATCCATCGCGTCGCGCGGATGAAGTCGACGGCGTAGTTGTTGTGCTCGTCCATGCCCGTGGCCACGGTGAGCACGTTGGGATCGAAGATGATGTCCTCGGGCGGAAAGCCGATCTCCTCGGTCAGGATGCGATACGCGCGCGCGCAGATCCGGATCTTCTCTTCGTAGCTGGCCGCCTGCCCTTGCTCGTCGAAGGCCATCACCACCACGGCGGCGCCGTACTTCAGCACGGTGCGCGCGCACTGCCGGAACTTGTCCTCGCCTTCCTTGAGCGAGATCGAATTGACGATGCCCTTGCCCTGCAGGAATTTGAGCCCGGCTTCGATCACCTCCCACTTGGAGGAGTCGACCATGAAGGGGACCTTGGCGACCTCGGGCTCGCTGGCCAGCAACCGCAGAAAGCGGTCCATCGCGGCGACGCCGTCGATCATGCCCTCGTCCATGCAGATGTCGATGATGTTGGCGCCGTTCTCCACCTGCTGGCGCGCGACGCTGACCGCCTCTTCGAACTTGCCGTCCTTGATCAGCTTCGCGAACTTGGGCGAGCCCGCGACGTTGGTGCGCTCGCCGATCATGATGTAGACGCCGGCCTGCTGGGTGAACGGCTGCGAGCCGGACAGCCGCAGCGGGCGAAACTCGGGCGTCGTCGCCGCGCCGTTCGGCGATTGCGATTCCGGCGCCGGCGGAACGGACACCGAAACCTTCGCGTGTGCGTGGTCCGCGAGCGCGCGCGGGTGCTTGCCCGCGACCGCGCGGCTGATCGCGGCGATGTGCTCCGGCGTATTACCGCAGCAGCCGCCCGCGATGTTGAGCAGCCCCGCGTCGGCGAACTCTGCCAGGTATCGCCCCATGTCACTCGGGCCGAGGTCGAACCCCGTCGGTGACAGGGGGTTCGGCAGCCCGGCGTTGGGGTAGCAGGAGATCGCCGCTGTCGACTTCTGCGCCAGCTCCGACAGAAACGGATACATGAGGTCGGGGCCGAGCGAGCAGTTGAGCCCGACCGCCAGCGGATGCACCTGGCTCACCGCGTTCCAGAACGCCTCGATGGTCTGCGCCGAGATCATCGTCTCGCCGCCGCGTCCGACCGCCGCCGAGACGATGATCGGCAGCTCCTTGTGGTCGGCGTCGAACACCTCGCGGATGGCGACCAGCGCCGCCTTGGCGTTGAGCGAGTCGAAGATTGTCTCGACGAGCAGGAGGTCGGATCCACCCGCGATCAGCGCGCGCACCTGGTGGGCGTACGCCGCCTTCACCTGCTCGAACGTCACCGCGCGGAACCCCGGATCATCGGCGTCGGACGACGTCGACAGCGACACCGTCATCGGACCGATCGCGCCCGCGACGAACCGCTGCTTGCCATCGGTGGCGGCGACACGATCGGCGCACGCGCGGCACTGGCGCGCCGAGGTCTCGTTGATCTCCCACGTGAGGTCGTTGAGAAAACGGTCCTCGAGGATGGTCTGGAAGAACTCGGGATCCTTGCGGCCGTTGTGCTCGCGCGGATCGTCGACGAAGAAATCGCACTGCACCAGCGACGTCGCGCCGAAGGTGTTGGTCTCGACGATGTCGGCGCCCGCCTCCAGGAAGCGGCGGTGGATGTCCGAGACCATCTGCGGCTGCGTCAGCGAGAAGAGATCGCCGTTGTTGAGCAGGTGCTTCTTCGCGTCCGCGAACCGTTTGCCGCGGATGTCGTCCTCGGTCATGCGGTACGTGCGCAGCGTGGTGCCCATCGCGCCGTCGATGATCGCGATCCGCTCGTCGAGCAGGCGGCGCAAGGGGTGAATGGACGCGGTGCCCGCGACGGGGTTCGAGGGCGGCGGCGACGACGATGACGGCTGGTGTATTTCAGGCTTCATTCAACGGCTTCTTGCGATGACTCTGGTTCTAGCTCCGGCTTCTCTGCGATCGCCAGCACCACGCGCAGGTACGGCTTCTTGGCTTCGCGGCAGGCGACTTCCGACGACACCACTTGCAGATCGGTGCGCGCCAGCAGCTTGCGCAGCGCGCGCGGCGAGAAGCCGGGATGGCGCTCACCGAAGCGCAGCGAGACCTCGCGGTGGTCGTGCTCGTCGAGGCACAGCACCACGAGTCGGCCGCCAGGCCGCAGCACCCGCGCGCACTCCTCGAGCGCGCGCGGCGGCCGCTCGGCGTATGCCAGCGTGTGAAACATAAGCACCGCGTCGAACGACGCATCGGCAAACGGCAGATCGTGAACGTCGGCGACCTCGACCTTGGCTTGCGGATAGTGCGCCAGACGCCGGCGTGCGCCCTCGACCAACCGCGCGTCGGTGTCGACGCAGGTCAGCGACCGGCAATAGCGAACCAGCGAGCGCGCCGCGGTGCCGTCACCCGAGCCCACGTCGAGCACGTCGCCCAGGCGCAGCAACCCCGCGACACCCGCCGCGAGCGATCGCCAGCTCCGGCCGGGCGTGTAATCGCGCTCCAGCTCATCGTTGAGCGCATCGGTCTCCGTGCTGCGCCGGCCCGACTCGAGCTCCGCCAGCCGCCGCTGATCGGCTTGCAGGGTCGCGTCCTTGGATTGCAGCGCCTCGTAGATGACCGCCTTGGCCGTGGGTGGCAGCGTGTCCTCGGCGAGCGCGTAGAACGACTGCGCCCCGTGCCGCCGGTCGCGCACGAAGCCGGCTTCGCGCAGGCGGCCGAGATGACTCGAGACGCGCGGCTGGGAGATGCCGGTCACCTGCACCAGATCGGTCACGCACAGCTCGCGCTCGTTGAGCAGCGCGCACAACCGCAATCGGCTCTCGTCACCGAGCGCGGTCAGGGTATCGATGTACTGGGCAAGACTCATATCTAGGTATCTCGATGGCCGTATGCTTTGAAATATGGCCGGCGGTACCCGCCCCTGTCAACCCCTGCGGCAAACGTAGCGCCCCCCGCGGTGAACCTGACGTGACATGGACGCCGCCGTGGCCGGGTCCGCGCCGCGTCAGGCGGGCTTTCCGGCGATCGGCAGGCGGACCCAGAACGTCGTGCCCTGCCCGACCCGGGTCTCGAATGTCAGGTCGCCGGCGTGCTTCTCCCGGATCAGGGTGCGCGCGATCGCCAGGCCCTGCCCGGTCCCGCGACCCACTTCCTTGGTCGTGAAGAAGGGGTCGAAACAAGGTTGGCGTCCTTCGCGCCCAAGTTCTCCGTGCGGGGACTCCGCCAACAATCCTCTCCGCAGGAGGGGACTCCGCCGCTGGTCCGACGCTTGCTGAATCGCACGGCCGATCATGCAGCCGTCACAGGGAGAATGCTCAACGTTGCGCGCAGCCTCGGACACCGGAGGCGCGTCCCCAAAGGCGACCAGCTCCCGGACGGCTGGCGTCTCGAATCCGGACGCCACCGGTCACATCGCGCGAGGCGCCCGGTGAGCCGCGTCGACGCCCGCGTTCAGGTCGTGGACACCCGGACCGGACGCACGTTCACCGAGCGCTTCGATACGACGCCAATCCGGATCGGACGCGCACTGGGCAGCGATCTCTTCTTGCCGCACCGATCGATTGCGGCACGCCAAGGTGAGATCGCGATCGGTCCGCGGTTGGCTTACTTCCGCAGCTGCGCCTGGTTGCGCCCGAGCCGCATCGACGGCGTGCGCCTCCGGCGCGGGCGCGCGATGAGGCTGACGCCGCAATCGGTGATCTCGCTCGGCCCCTTCGAAGTAACGGTCTGGTTCCGCGTGCGCGATCGCAGTTCCGAACGGGATCGAAAGGTCACGCCACTCGTGCTCGCGAGCCTGCCCGCTGCCCTCGCGCCCGTCGGCGCGCACCGGGCGGACGACCCACTGCTATAGTCGCGGCATGTTGGGACAAGCGCCGATCATGGCATTCCTGGCAACGCTCGATCCGACGCGTGCGCGCCGCTTCTACGCAGACGTGCTCGGTCTGAGGCTCATGTCTGAAGATCCGTACGCGCTGGTGTTCGACGCGGCGGGGACGAGCCTGCGCCTACAGAAGGTCGACGAGCTGGGCCCGCGTGCCTTTACCCAGCTGGGCTGGCGCGTCGCAGACATCGAGGCCGCCGTCGACGCGCTGGCCGCGCGCGGCGTGCAATTTCAGCGCTACCACGGGATGGAGCAAGACGCGCGCGGCCTGTGGAGGACACCGGGCGGCGCACGCGTCGCGTGGTTCAAGGACCCCGACGGCAATACGCTCTCACTCACGCAGCATCCGTGAGCGCGCTGCCGGCAAGCGCGACCGCACACCGATCTCGCGCTCGCGCCCGCGCTATTCTTCATCCATGCACGGAGACCAGGATCGGATCGGTTTCACCCTCACCGGTGAAGTGAACATCACCGCGACGGACGTGGCCCAGGGGTTGGGGCAGCTTTCGCTCTTTCGGCGCCGATGGAGCTACTTGTTGCTGGCGGCCTTGTTCGTGGGCTTGCTGGCCGTGTCCGGGCAAGTGTCTCTGCCGGCGCTGACGCCGTTCCTGATCTTCACAGCTCTCTTCCAGGCTTACCTGTTCCTGGGGCCTCTCATCATGGGAAAGCGAACGATCGCAGCCATGCCGGATCGAACGATCCGCTATCGCGCCGATGATCGCGAGATCACCATCGCAACCACCGGCAGCACGGTGACACGAAGCTGGGATCGGCTGACCCAGTTCCGCGAAGTCGACAAGGAGTTCTTGATCTGGGTCGGCCCCTACGCCGTGCAAGTGATTCCCAAGCGCGCCTTCAACGCCGAAGGAATCGATTGGTTGCGCGCCAGGTTGGCCCAAACGGTCAAGGCCGAAGGGACGAGCTCCGCCAAACGCTGGAGCCGGCTCATCGGCTTGTGGCTCATCCTGGTCCTCGCCTTTCTCTTGCTGTGGCAACTCCTGAACAGCGCTCCTCGGCGAAGTTGACGCGTGAACCCGCGATACCCGTCGTGCGCGGAATCCTCGCTTTTGCGGCGTACCGAAAACTGGAATCGCTGTTCGAAAACCGGAGGGTCGCAACCCCTGGTGCCCGCGGCTCCGATCGGCGATCATCCGACCGCTACGGGGACGGGTCGGGCGCAAACCTCACGGCGGTTCACCTCATGAAATATTCGCAGCTGGCCCTGGTCGTCTCGAGCATTTCGTTCACGGCGGCGCTTCCGTCACCGGCGCGCGCCGAACCTACGAGCACGGCCGACGCGCGCGAAGCGCAGCCGGCCGATCGCCCCGTCGCAGAACCGAAGATCGGCGTGCCCACGCGTGGGCGGGGACGTCTGCCGGTGTGTGACCTGGCCGAGACCGGCGATCCACTGTGGAAGCTCGACGGCGACGATGCGCGCGCCGCCACGTCGGTCTTCGTGCTCGGCTTTTCGCCGTCGGGACGGCTTGGTTGGCTCGAGCAGCGCAACGCGCGGGACGGCGCCGTCGAATGGATCGTCCACGTGACCGCGCTCGCGAACGGCCGCTCGGTGGCGACGCAGACCTATCGCGCGGCGCGGGGTGGTGTCGCGTCGCTGTGCGCTCGGCACGCGCGCGAGGTCGCGTCGTTGTTGACGGCGAACGGCGTGACGACCACCGGAGCCGTGGCGCTGAATCAGCCGGCGGTCGACGGCGATCCGACCGCCGTCGAGCTGCGCGCGGCGACATTCGAGACCGGCGGCGGGGATCGAGCGTTCGATCTCGTCCTGCGCGGATCTTCCGGAAGCAAGGTGATCGGCATTCTCCCGCACGCCGAGGGAACCGCCCCGCCCGCCGTGCTCGGCTTCATTCGCAGCCCATTCGAACGCCGGGTCGCCGTTCCGGTCACCGAAGAGGCCGCGGGTCCGCGCGGCCGCACCGAGACGCGCGTGCAATTCTACGGCGGGCGCCTCGACCGCGGCTGGACTCCCGACGAGAGCCAGCCGTAGTCTCTTCCGCGCGCGACTCACCTCATCGCGCCGCGCACTGGCGCACCTTCTTTCCGGCGACCGCCGCGCGGTAAAAGAAATAGCTCGCACGGTACGGCACCAGGACTTGCGCGCCGACATGCCCTCCGTCGCATCCGTTCGCCGGCGCGGCGCCGCCCTCGGTGTCGAGGCGCTGAATCCAGGTGACGTCGCTGAGCGCGCCGGGGCCGACGTTGGTTGCCGCTTGCAGCAGCAGCCAGGGGATCGCCGTGGGATCGGGACCCGGATCGCTCGCCGTGCGCGTGCCGGTGACCAGGCTGCCGTCGGGCGCTTGCCAGCTTGGTCCCGCAAAGTGAATCGCCGCGGTCTCGAAGCCCTTGAACAGCACCGCGTGCGGCGCCTTGAGCGTCCACGCGGGCGCGCCACCGGCCGCGGGCGTCGCGCAGGTGTAGATCTGGACACCGCGCGCCGCGAACGCAACCTGCAGCGTGGCGTCCGCGGGTGGATCGAGGACCGCGGGCACGTCGAAGGGACAGCGCACATGGCCGGTCTCATCGTCGACGTCGCGGTCCGCACGCCCGTCGCCGTGCGCCGAGCGAGGCCCCACCGCGGCGGCGGCGGGACGCTCCGAATCAGCGGCCCAGCCGGTCAGAGCGACCCAAGCACCCAACACGATCCCGATCGACTTTCGCATCTGAGTTGTCCCTTCGCAGATAGTGCGACGTCCTCCGCCCCCCTCGAAGGCCAGCCAGCCTCTCGCGCGTCCAGCAACGAGATCAC
>Ga0265338_10002195_pt1 | contig 29897 bp, 30 predicted proteins | sample 42126metaG_FD_193579 | JGI IMG/M metagenome (GOLD analysis project Ga0265338, IMG submission 193579) | Rhizosphere microbial communities from Carex aquatilis grown in University of Washington, Seatle, WA, United States - 4-21-26 metaG | ecosystem: Host-associated > Plants > Roots > Rhizosphere...
TGAAGGCGGAGGACCCGGGGTTGAGCGTGGTGGTCAAGGGCGCCGACGAGGTGGATTACCAGAACATGATCAACGTGCTGGACGTCCTCCAGCAACTCGACATCACCAAGGTCGGACTCGCAACGGAGACGGGCAGAACGGAATGACGCCGGAGAGGTGCGATGGCTTGCCGATTAGAATTTACGTCAGGATGGATTCGATGGGCAGCCTTGAGTCAAGGTTGTGCTCCTGGAGCCATCTTGGATTAAAAAGTTTGGATTGATACTTCAACCCGGAATCGCACAGGAGCGTCACAATCGTCTGGCCCGGACCGCACTCCCGGGCGAAGCGCACCGCGCCAGCGAGATTGATGCCGGAAGAAAGTCCTAGGAACAAACCTTCTTCACGCAGCAGCTGGTAAACGATCGTAAGCGCAGGTTGGTCCTCGATGCGATAAGCCCGATCGATGGTGATGCCCTCCAGATTCTTTGTGACGCGCGACTGACCAATGCCCTCGGCAAAGGAATCGCCATCCCTTGTGTCCGTGTTCCCGTGGGTGAACCACGACCACATGGCTGCGCCAAAAGGATCGGCGCAAACGCTGGCAATCTTTGATTTGCGCTCCTTCAAATACAGCGCGGTGCCCGCCAGCGTGCCGCCGGTGCCGACCGCGGAAACAAACGCGGTGACTTCGCCGTTCGTTCCCGTCCAGATTTCCGGACCGGTTGTGTGGTAATGCGCCAGGCGGTTGGCGGTATTGTCGAATTGGTTCGCCCAGAACCAACCCTTTTCGTCCGCCAGACGCCGGGCGACGTGGTTGTAATTACCGGGATCGGTGTAGGGCTTTTCCGGCACGGTGATGACTTCCGCGCCGAGCGTGCGGAGCAACGTGATTTTTTCCGGCGACTGGGTTTCGTTGATCACGATGGCAGTGCGATAGCCTTTCGCGTGACCGATCACCGCGAGTCCGATGCCGGTATTGCCCGCCGTGCCTTCGATGATGGTATCGCCGGGTTTCAAAAGTTCTTTCGCTTCGGCGTCGGTAATAATGCCCAATGCGGCACGGTCTTTCACCGAGCCGCCGGGGTTCATGAATTCGGCCTTGCCGAGAATCTCGCAACCGGTCAATTCAGAAAGGCGGCGCAGCCGGATCAACGGGGTGTTGCCGACGCATCGATCGACTCCGTGCTGGGTTGGGAGGCTCATGACTTGGCTGCGGGCTGGCTCTGCCGGAGCACAAAGATGGCGAGGTCGGCGTTCCGGTTGGCATCCTCGGTGATTTCCTCGCCCGTTTCCGTGTTGAGCGCGATCCGCCGCTGGATGTGAAGTCCCTTCTCTTGGCAGAAATCCTCGAAATCGGTGATGGAAAGAAACCGGATATCCGCCGTGTCGTACCATTTGTTCCGCAGCCAGCCATAAGCGCGCGGGGCGCGGCCCTCCTCGGCAAGAATTCGGCGAAGTTTATGGAATGCCAGATTGGGAAAGCTGACGATGCCAGTGGCTCCCACGCGAAGCATTTCGGCAATCACTCCTTCGACGTCCTTGACCGCCGGCAGTGTCTGGGATAACACCACACAATCGAACTGATGGTGGGCGAACGCGCCCAAACCTTCATTCAAATCAGCCTGAACAACATCCAGATTACGCTGCAGTGCCCTCAATATCTTTGTCTCGTCCAATTCAACACCGACCAGGTGGCGGTGGCCTTCCCGCTTGAGCCGGCACAGCAACCTTCCGGTGCCGCAGCCGAGATCCAGCACCCGGGAGCCTGCTGGAATCAATTCAACAATTCGGTCATAGTCCAGCCGGCGTTCGTGAAAAATGCTGGTGGGACCGGGTGGTTCGTCCGGCTCGACGCCGGGAACCTGCGGCAGCGGGGCGAGATTATGGATGAACGCGCGGATCATCTCGCCATAACGGTCGAAGTCGTCCGGCAATAAGAACGCATCGTGACCGCAGCCGCTTTCAATTTCGCAGTAGCTCACGGTGGCGTGGTTGCGGATCAACGCATTGACAATGTCGCGGGACTGGCTGGGCGGGAACAGCCAGTCGCTGGAAAAGCTCAAGACCAGCCAGCGGCACCCCGCCGGCCGCAAACTCGCTACGAGCTGTTCCGGTGTCCGGCCCAGATCGAACAAATCCATCGCAAGCGACAACGTCATGTAGCTGTTCGCATCGAAGCGTTCCACGAACTTGGTTCCCTGATACCCAAGATACGAGCCGACGGAAAAAGTTTTCTCAAACTCGATGGCCACTTCGCGGGGCTGCAGGCGGTCGGCGTCAAATTTCTGGTTCATGGCCTCCGGCGAAAGATACGTGATATGACCGATCATCCGTGCCAGCGCCAGGCCAACATCCGGGCCGTGTGATTGGTCATAATATTGGCCGCCGTGATAATGCGGGTCGCGGCGGATGGCGTTTCGCCCCACGACATCAAATGCCAGCGCCTGGCTGGTCAGCCGCGGAGAAGTCGCCAGCACGACTGCCCCACGCAACCGGTTTGGATGTCGCGTGGCCCAGGTCAACGTCTGATGCCCGCCGACAGAGCCGCCGATGACCGCGACGAGTTGGCCAATACCAAGGTGGTCCAGCAAACGGCGCTCGACTTCCACCATGTCGCCGATGGTAATCGTCGGAAAATCCGGCCCATACGGTTTGCCGGTCGCCGGGTTGATGCTGCCAGGCCCGGTGGTGCCGCGGCAGCCGCCCAGGAGGTTTGGACAGACCACGAAGAAACGATTCGTGTCCACGGGTTTGCCCGGCCCGACCAAGATGTCCCACCATCCGGGATCGTCCTCGGCGTTGTGGCGCGCAACGTGTGAATCGCCGCTGATGGCGTGGCAAATCAGAATGGCGTTGTCGCCGGCTTGATTGAGTTTTCCGTAAGTTTCAAAAGCCACGGTAACGCCCGCCAGAGTGCCGCCGGATTCCAAACCGAGCAGCTCATCAAGCGTGATACTCTGCGCATAACGCAACGGTTGCGCGGTGCGAACCGTATCGCTGCTTTCAAAAATATCTTTGGCCATTGAGCCTGGGTGTACAGCCGCAGCGCCGGCGAGTTTCCGGTTCTCGCCGGTGCCCGGAACTTATTTCTGCGATGCCTGCAACGCCTGCTCGATATCAGCCTTGATGTCGGCCACGTCCTCCAAGCCGACGGAAAGCCGGATATAATCGGGCGTCGCACCGGTTTCTTCCAGCTCGGCTGGCGTCAACTGCGAATGCGTTGTCGAGGCCGGATGAATCACCAGCGATTTGGCGTCGCCGATATTCGCAAGGTGCGAGAGCAGCTTCACCGAGTTGATGAATTTCTTGCCCGCCTCCAAGCCGCCCTTGACGCCGAAGCCCACCAAGCCGCCAAAGCCATGCTTGAGATATTTTGAGGCAACCTTGTGGCTCGGATCGTCCGGCAATCCCGGATACGTTACCCAAGTCACCAGCGGATTCGTCTTGAGCCAATGCGCAATTTCCAGCGCGTTCGCCGAATGCTGTTTCTGCCGCAACGGCAGGGTTTCCAGTCCCTGCAAAAAAAGGAACGAGTTGAAAGGACTCAACGCCGCACCGATGTCGCGCAGCAAGGTGACGCGCACCTTGAGGATGAAGGCGACGTTGCCCATGCCCGGCACGTTGCTTAACGCGTCCCAATAGACCAGACCGTGATAGCTTGGATCGGGTTCGGTGAATTCCGGGAACTTGCCGTTGTTCCACTTGAACTTGCCCGAGTCCACGATGACGCCGCCGATGGACGTGCCGTGGCCGCCAACGTATTTTGTCGCCGACGTGACGATGATGTCCGCGCCGTGCTCAAACGGCCGCACCAAGCCGACGCCGACCGTGTTGTCAACAACAAGTGGAAGCCCGGCCTCGTGCGCGATTTTGGCTATCGCCTCAAAATCCGGCACGTCGAGTTTAGGGTTGCCGATGGTTTCGATATAGAGGGCGCGGGTCTTGGGCGTGATGGCCTTGCGGAACGCTTCCGGGTCGCGGGAGTTCACGAACTTCGCCGTGCGGCCCAGCTTGGGCAGTGTGTAATGGAACAGCTGGTAGGTTCCGCCGTAAAGGTTGTTCCCCGCCACAATTTCATCGCCCAGCCGGGTAATGGCCAGCAATGCATAGGTGATGGCCGCCGAACCGGAGGCCACACCCAGGGCGCCCGTGCCGCCTTCCAGCGCGGCGATGCGCTGTTCGAAGACATCGGTGGTGGGGTTCATGATCCGGGTGTAAATATTTCCGAATTCCTTCAGGGCAAACAGGTTTGCCGCGTGGTCGGTGTTTTTGAAGACGTAGGATGTCGTCTGGTAAATCGGCACCGCGCGGGAGCCGGTCGTCGGATCGGGAACCTGGCCGGCGTGCAGGGCCAGCGTGCTGAAACCTTTAGATGGAGTGCTCATAATTTTGTTGTATTGATATTGATTTACGTTGTGAAATTGGCAGCCAATCTTTGCTCCTAGCGTGAACTATCACGGCGGAAAAGTCGCTCCCAAAAATGGTTCATGGCATTGGGTGATATTGAGCTGAAGGCCGGCCGACGGCGTCAGGCGCGGTGCGCGCGGAGGAACCACGACGACACAAAAACGGGCGCCGCGGCCGGGCCTCCAGCTGAGTTGTGTGTTCAGAATTCCCATTTGGTGGTGATTCCCCAGACGCCGTTGGCCTCGTCGTTCAACACGTTGCCGAAATGGCCGTAACCGGCAGCCAGCGTCAGGTTCTTGTTGACGACATAGGCGGCGTCAATCGTCCACCAGTCGCCTTCCTTCCGCACCAGGTTGCCAATCGCCTTGTAGTCCCGCGGCTGTTGTTTGTATTCTGCCGCCAGTGCGATGTTGCTCGTGACGAACACGACCACGTTGCCCTCAAAGACGAAGTTGTAACTGCTGGTGAATCCGCCCAAACCTTCCCAGACGCCCTGCGTCGCGCGGCCGCCGAGTTCCACCAACACCGGACGCGGCAGTTGCGTGAACAACTTCGACGCATAAAGCGTGTAATCCACGCCATAATGGCGCGAAATGCCCGCGGCGGCCAATGCCCCGCCCGTTTCGTTGTTCACCTCGCTAATGCCGTCGTTGTATTTGAAATGCGCGCCGGCGGTGACGGCGGGAAGCCATTTCTGATCGAATTCACCTTCCTTCAAGAACTGGAAGCGCGCGTTTATATTGTGCAGTTCGACCTCGTTCTGGTGGTAATTGACGATGCCGGCATTTCTTAACGCCAGCGGCAGATCGCCCAAACCGAGGTGATCCCAGCCGTAGCCGAGTTCCAAGCGGCTGAACGGCGATTCGGTGACCGTGAACGCCTCGAGGTTCTTATCGGAACCAAGATTGACGTAGGAGAAGCCAATGCTGGGACGGCCAACCGGCTCACCATTGCGCGGCGGATTGACGATATAGGCCGACAACGTGGCGAATATGCCGCCATTGCCTTCAATCTGATGCAACGGCAGCGGCGCGGGCTTTTCGGCGGTCGCCGGAGTGGCATTGGTTTCACCTGCTTTGACGTTCCCAACAGCTGCCACCAATAGCGCGGCCAATGCGGGAACCGAATATAAAAGAAGCTTTTCTTGGATTCGGAGTTTCAAACCTGTTTTCATTTTCTTTGTTTATTTTTCATCAACAATCCTCCGGAAGTCCGGTCAGGTTGTCTGGTTGTTGTTCTTTGGTTCTTTGATCCAGTTTTCTGGTGGTGTTAAATCTCGATTCACGCGGCACATTCCCCGCCACGTGCGCCTACGACAAACGGTTGGTCCGAGCCCAGATCGCGATAGATCGCGGGTTGTTCTGCTGGGGTTGCAACGAGCGTCAACGGTTCAAGCCGCTGCTTCAATGCCGGCAACCCGATGCGGCCGACGAACGCGGCAAAGCTTTCCGCCGCTTGGCGTTCCGCCCGGTAAAATCCAATGATCTCGCGGATTGCTTGCGCCACGTTCAGCGCCGGAATTTCCAGCACGCGGATGCCAAACGATTCCGCGGAGGAAACACCGCCAAGCAGCAAGGCGTAGTGCGGCACCGGACGATTGTGAAAGGTCTTTGAGACGCCAAACAGGCCGATGTCCGAGGCATGGTGATGGCCGCAGGAGTTCGGACAGCCGGAGATGCGCAGGTGCAGTTCGCACAGGGAAACGTCAGTTGCCAGTTCCTTTTCCAGCAGGCTGATGATGGCCTCCGCCGCCGGCCGGGGATTGGTGATCGCCATCAGACAGGCGGTGGCACCCACGCAGCGCGTGATGTCGGGTAATTTTTCAGCCGAGGCACCCGCCAGCGCACCGGCCTGAAGATGCCGATATAGTTCCGGCAAGCAGTTTTCCGGAACCCAGCGCAGCAAAATATTTTGATCAATGGAAGTGCGAAGGCCACCAGCGAATTGCCGCGCCACTCCCGCGATCAGACGGAGTTGTGGCGGACGCAAATCGCCCAACGGACACCGGATCAGGACGGAAGCGAATCCACCTTGGCGCTGAAACCGGACATTCGTCTTGCGCCAGGCTTCAAAATCCGCATCCACGAAATGTGATTCTGTCTTGCGACCAGCCGGACTGGTCGGTGGCCTGGATTCGACTATTTCTGGCAAACTGCCGCCAAACGGCTGCCATTTACCGTTGGCGCCAATTAATTCGGCGCGAACTTCATTACGGAACTTTTCGATACCCCAGTCCATTAGCAGCCACTTCAAGCGTGCCCGGGCGCGGTTCTGACGATAACCATGGCGATTGAATACCCGAAGAACGGCTTCAAGCGTGGCAAACAGTTTTTTAACCGGCACAAATTGTTCCAGCACCAGTGCAGTTTTTGGCGAGGCCCCAAGTCCACCCCCAACGACAATGCAAAATCCATTCTCGCCATTAAGTTGCCCCGCGCGAACGCCGATGTCCGAAACCAGGGTGCGCACGTGATCCTGCGTGCAGCTTTCAAATGAAAACTTGATTTTGCGGGGCAGCCGTTGGAAATTGGCGTGCTCCCGGAAATATCGGTCCGTGGCCAAGGCAATAGGCGTGACATCAAAGACTTCATCCGGGGCCACTCCGGCAAAGGGGCAGGCGACCACGCCCCGCACAAACGGCCCGCCCGTTCGCAAGGTCGTCAGACCTGCTGCTTCAATCCGTTCCAATGCCGCCGCAATTTCTGCCGCCGGCAGACCCGCAATTTCTATTCCCTGCCGCGTGGTCAAGTGAGCCCCTTCCCGCCAGCCTGATTGCTCGGTCAGCGCCGCCACGGTTTCCAACTGATCGGCCGTCAACAACCCCGCCGGAACCCGGATGCGCACTATGTACTGGCCCGCTTTGCCCCGCAGACTATATATGCCATGGCGCACCCGGATGCTCTTCGTGGCATCCGACGGTCCAGTTTTAATCTCCAGACGTAAAGCTTCAGCCAACTCGGCGAAACGAGCTTTCTGAATTTGCGGTCTGACGTTCATTGTTGTAATTAAATATACGATATTTACTATCGTATATTCATCGGAAAGTTCGGAGGCTGCTCCCCTTAAATTGGCAATTTGTGGACTTGGATTGGCCTTAAAACACCATAAATAAATGGTATAAAGTGCGATATTGTTACTAAAATCCATGCTCGCAAATTTTGTTAAAAAACATTTGACGAACGCTACAAAGTATTTATATTAACGACATAGTTAATCGTAATTAACTAGGCAGGCTGACCGGACAACTGGAAGTTCCCATGAAAACCAAACATTTATATGTCTGTTTTGCGGAATCCAGTTCAACGGCAGTCCTTCGCTGTTTCAGCGGGTCTGAAACGTTTGCTTCTGCTGTGCCGGTTTGATTACCGGCAAAAGAGCTGGGAACTCCCCGATTGGGAAGGCCGTCACGATCGCGATTCTTTTTTGCGCACCGATTCAGCCGCCTTGGCGTCCGCGATTTCCAAAAATCCTTCTGAATTTTCCGACCCTTCGTTGGGAGGTGCCAAACCCCCGATGACCGCAACCTGCCGGATTGGCTTCCGGCCTCCCAACCACCGGTCTTTGGGGAAAACCAAACAACCAAAAAAGGAACAATGAAACGTAAATACTCATCTCTGGCTGCCATTGTCGCGGCCGCGCTCGTTTCGCAGTCGCCCCCGGCGTCGGCGGATGTCATCACCGACTGGAACCTGATTACCCTCAATGCCACCAAGGTCGCCCCGGCTTTGAACAGTAATCTGGGTTCCCGCATCGACGCGATTGAAGCTATCGCCGTCTATGACGCGGTCAATTCCATCCGGCAATTCGGCTCGCCCTATCATTATTATTCGTCCAACACCGGTTCCGCGCAGGCGGCGGCGGCCCAGGCGGCCCATGATGTGCTGGTGAATTATTTCCCCAGCCAGCAGGCGGCATTGGATGCCGATTTGGCGAATAGTCTGGCCAACATCACGGATGGTCCGATTGGGAACGGGCAAATCGTCGGTTCGGCAGCGGCGGCGGACATCATCGCGTTGCGCGCAAATGACGGTTCGGCGCCCAATGTGAATTACACCAACACGGTTACGACACCTGGAGCTTATCAACTCACGCCAAACAGCCCGACAGTCACGAGCAACTTCACCTTTGCGGCTGGCATCAACGAACAATGGGGCACGGTCGCGCCCTTTGTTTTAACCCACGGCAGCCAGTTCCGTCCGCCGGCGCCGCCGGCCGTGACCGGCAACAACAAGACTTATATTCTAGCGTTGAATCAGGCCAAGACCACTGGCGCGACCAATGGCGTGAGCCATACGGACGCGCAAACGCACATTGCGCAGTTCTACAAGCAGGATGCGGAACTGACGGTGAACGAAGCGGCGCGCGACCTCTCGCTGGCGAATAATCTTTCCCTGACGAACAATGCCTTGTTGTTTGCGTTACTGGACATTGCGGTCGCGGATTCGCGGATCGCGGTTTGGGACGCCAAATACGCTTATCTTTACTGGCGTCCGATTACCGCCCTGAATGCCAGCCCGAGCGGCGCGGTTACGAACGGCTACACCGCGTGGCAGCCGACCATTGTCACGCCAAATCATCCTGATTATCCGAGCGGCCACAGCGGCACGGTCACGGCCGGATCGGAAATCTTGGTGGCGTTTTTCGGTGATGTGAACACGTTCACACTGCATACCACGACGGCCGGTGAATCGCCCCGGACCTTGACCTCATTGAGCCAGCTGGAGTCTGAAAACGGGTTGAGCCGCATCTACGGCGGCATTCACTACTCCTTTGACAATCTCGAAGGCCAGTCCGTGGGCGCGCTGGTGGCGGCTTACACGCTCGCAAACGGCCCGCACTTCAACCCATAAACAAAAAACCAAAACCCTTTTATCTAAAATTATGAAAAAGAATATTCTGCCAATCCTGGTCGCGGCGGCAACGGCTCTGCCCGCTTGGTCGCACGCGCAAATCACGAATCCCGGATTTGAATCGGGCTTGACCGGCTGGACAATCACGGCCGGGGACACCGGAAATACTTTGAGCGACTTCAGCACGGCGGCGTCGCTGCCCGGCATCAGCGACTTCGTCCACACCACGGTCAACCCGACGGAAGGAAGTCAGTTTGGGTTGATTTCTGATTCCTTGCTCAACTACAGCAGTTTTGGCGACACCGAAACGATATCCCAGACGTTTAATATCAACACGGCCGGGACGTTAAGTCTGAATTACCGTTTCCTGACCGAAGCGGTGAATTATACGAACTACAATCCAAACGCGCAAATCACCCTAACCATCGGCGCCAGTACGTTCACGCTGGCGAACCTGTCCAGAAACGATCTGCAGGCGGGTGGCGTTGGTGCGCTCCTGTCGGGTGCGGCTTATGCCGTGGGTGGGGACGTGAATGGCATCGGTCAAAATGCATGGCAGACGGCGTCATTCGACGTCTCTTCGTATGTCGGGCAGAGCGCGACGCTGGCATTCAGCATTTCCCAAAATGCGGCGCCTGGCCCGGGCGGTGACTCATATCTGACCGACCAGCTGGCCATTGACAACCTGCAAGTCACACCGGTGCCGGAACCGGCTGCCGGTCCGCTCCTGACCGGCAGTTTTGGATTGCTCACTCTGCTAAGACTGCGGCGCAACCAACCGTAGTCACATGCAAAGCGCGGGCGGCAGAACCTCCCTGCCGCCTGCGCCAAGAAAATCATGAAAACATCTCTCGAAACCCGTTTGCTGTGGCTGTTCCGCAGCGCGGTATTTCTGGAATTTGTCGGCCACGGCGTATTCGGCATCATCGGAAAGAAAGCGTGGGTGCCTTATTTCGCAGTGGCTGGCATTCCTGAATCGTGGGCCTGGCAACTCATGCCGCTCATCGGCACCGTGGACATTTCCGTCGGCCTGATCACGCTGTTGTCGCCGCGCCGTGCCGTTTTACTTTACGCGACCCTTTGGGGGTTCTGGACGGCGCTGCTCCGTCCACTGGTCGGCGAACCGGTCTGGGAAACGGTCGAGCGCGCGGGAAATTATGGCGTGCCCCTGGCGTTCCTGCTCGCGTCACAGGCACGCGGGTGGTTCAGCCCCTTGGAAATCCGTCCCATTGATGCCGCGTTAAAAATCCGGATGGTGTGGCTTCTGCGCGCTACCACCAGCGCATTGCTGATCGGCCACGGCGCGCTGGCAGCCGTGGTGCAAAAGCCGTTACTCCAAAATCAACTTACTGCTGTCGGCCTATCGTTTGTTCCGCTACCCGCGCTGGGCGGTTTTGAAATCGCCCTTGGCCTGGCGCTGTTGTTCGACACCGCTGGCGCGCTGCTGCTGTTTGTCGTGACGTGGAAAATTGTCACCGAAACTTTCTATCCGATTTCTGGCGCGCCGTACTGGGAATTCATTGAACGCGGCGGCAGCTATATCGCTCCGTTCGCATTGTTTTTTCTCGTATCTCAATCGCGGAATTCGCTCAGCAGATCGCTCGTGCGTGAGCCGGAGTCGGATGTCACCGAATCTTTTCAGAAAACATGAAACCGCAAAAATAAAGGGTCGCTGGGCGGGCGGTGGAAACTTCTCCGCCGCCCGCAATGACCAGCGAGTTCCCGATTTAAAAACTGGAAAATGCAATGATCACGAGCCTGCTGGGCAAAATACTATTTCCACGCTGCCAATCGTGGCAGCGCGTGCGCGAAGCCAAGACAATTTTGGCGGCGGCGTTGGTCGCCTTGGCTTTGGCCGCAGCCATCGGGCTGGTGATCTATTCCCGAAATTCCCTGGGCCAATGACCAGCTTCAACCTGTGCCACTATCCATTTCAAACCAAAGTTCAAACCAAAGGAGTGGGCGCACGGGCGGCGGATCCTCTCCGCCGCCCATGTCGCTAAACTCGCAACCATCGTTAAAAATATGAAAATCCAGATTCATGACTGGTCCAGCCACTCGGCCGTCAATCCATCCGACCATCGCGTCGCCGCGGTGCGCCCCAACGCCACCAAAACTTTTGAACACCGCTACGAGCGGCGCAAAATCCGCGAGCAGTTGCGGCGGCTGGACTGGGCGCTCAACGTGGACGACGAAGTTATTGCCTGACACTCTGCCCCGCTGTCCGGGTGGTTTGTGGATTATATGTCTCAAGTTAGCACCATCCAGACGAATCAATTGCCTCAAGCACGGGGCGATTCGTTATACGGAACCGTAGGAAGGCTCGCCTGCAAATGTTCAACAAAGAACGACATGGATTTTTTGATTAAAAAGGACAGGATCGTTTGTGCCTCTTGCGGCAGTGAGGTGTCTTGCATTCCGCCCTTGGCAGGAGTTTGCGTTGCCACCTGCAATTGCTGCGCTTCCGTCTCGGTCAAATCCACGTTTGTTTTAGATGCGCGAGGCATTTACACCTGCACCTGGTGTGGCCGAACGCGGTAGGCCGCCTTGAATTGGATCGGATTAAAACACCATTGAAATGAAAAATAATATGCGAGCATTCCAACCTGACCAGCTCATTTCCTCTCCGCTAAATGCGGAAGCTTTGAGTGATCAACCCAATGCAACCCAGCGGTTGCTGAAACCATTATTGGATTTGGTGGAGAATTCAGACTACCTGATCGGAGGTTCAGTCGGACAGTTTTTGGCTGAACAAAATGTGTTTCAGATTCCACGATTTATTTTCATGGGACCGACCGGTGGCGGTGACACCATCCGCCTGGGAATATTTGCCGGTCTGCACGGTGATGATCCGGAAGGGGCGAGGGCGCTGGTTGAATTTTTACAGGAACTTGAAGTTGCTCCACAAGTGGCAAGGGGCTACCACATCTATGCCTACCCCGTTTGCAACCCCACTAGTTTTGCGGCTCGCACCCAAAGCAACACTGGCGGCGAAGATTTGGCGGGGCAATTTTGGAGCGGCTCATCCCGGCCCGAGGTGTATTATCTGGAACGGGAGCTGGGGGTGCTTCACTTTCATGGGGTTATTTCAGTGCAGACGAAGAATCATTCCGGCGGCTTTCTGGTGGACACCCAAAGTGCCATTTTGAACCGGGCGCTGGCACAACCGGCAATACAGGCCACGCAGCGGTTTCTCCCGGGCAACATCTTGATAACAGAATCCGGCACCAGCTCGCATCACGCGCTACCCGATGCAACTTTGCCGGACTTCCTCACGGTTACGGATGAATTGGCTCCGTCGCCTTTTGAACTCCATATTGGCATACCCAAACACGCGCCCCGGCCTTCTCAAATTCATGGAACGGTTGGCGCTCTGAAATCAATTCTGGATTCATACCGCAGCTTGCTGTCCATCGGCCAAAACCTGTGAACCAGCACTTTGAACCAAAAAAAGTTAAAACCATAATAAAACCGCTTAGGTTTGAAGAAGTCAAAGTGTGCTTTGGCTCTCGCCATCGTGCAAAATCTGTTTGTCTTTTCGAAACGGCCAAGTCTGTTGGGTAGGTAAAGGCAATTTGAATAGACATTGGCATTGACAAGGCAGCTAACATATTTAGGCTTTGATTCACAGTAGGCGTCAACGCCGCTATAAAATTGTTCCGAACCTCACGGCGCTCACCGGTCAACTGGAAGCTTCCATGAAACAGAAAGTGTATTCATGTCGAGTGGTGTCCAGATCCCGGTGCGACCGGAAGTTTTAGTGTTTGCTTCGACGTTTTTAGGCTCGAAGCTTCTTCCGCATTTACCGGCGCACAATCCGCGTTGAATTTTTCCATTCACCAACAACCAAATTAAACCATGAGCAAAGAAACCAACGAACCCCGCTTGAGCTTGAGCGCCACCGCCGCGCGCAACCTCGCCACCGCCACCGTCACCGTCCCGCAATATACCGAGATCACGCCGCGCTGGCTGCACAAGTTGCTGCCGTGGGTGGACGTGGACGGCGGCGTCTATCGCGTCAACCGCGTCGCCAAGGCCGCGAAGGGCCAGCCCGCGAATGAATTTGGCGAGGTCCAGGTGGATTTGCTCACAGTGGAAACCGGCGAGCCGAAATTGCCGACGACCTTTGTGGATTACGATCCGGACCCACGCGAATATCATTTGAGCACCATTCAAACGGTGTTGCGCACGCACACGCGCGTGACCGATCTTTACAGCAACAAGATTGATCAGCTTCGCGAGCAAATTCGTCTCACGGTCGAAGCGGTGAAGGAACGCGAGGGATGGGAAATTATCAACAACCCCGACTTCGGTCTGCTTCGGGAAGTGGACGCGTCGCAGACCATCAAGACCCGCAAAGGCTCGCCGACGCCGGACGATCTCGATGAACTCCTCGCTCTGGTCTGGAAAAAACCTGCATTCTTTCTTGCCCACCCCAAAGCAATTGCCGCCTTTGGTCGCGAAGCCACGCGCCGCGGCGTACCGCCGCCGACGGTGCATCTGTTTGGAACGCCGTTCATCACCTGGCGCGGCGTGCCGCTGATTCCGAGCAACAAGCTCGACGTGAAAAACAATGCCACCAGCATTTTGCTCCTGCGCGTCGGTGAAGCCGAACAGGGCGTCGTTGGTCTCCAAAAAACCGGCGTCACCGGCGAAGTGGAACCCGGCCTGTCCGTCCGCTACATGGGCACAAACGAACATTCCATCGCGTCGCATCTGGTCACGCGTTACTTCTCCGTGTGCGTGCTGACCACCGATGCCATCGCCCGTTTGGACAATGTCGTGGTGAACAATTACTATGACTACAGCGCCAAATAGCGCGACGCTGCCAGTCGCCGAACCGGCGGCAGGCGAAGTGGCACACAGCGACTTGGTGGCCAAGCTCGTGGCCGAGGGATTTTCGGAATTCAGCCGCGGTGTACGACCAGTGGCTGCACCGTCCGTGCCGTCGGAAATTCCGGGCGTTGCCAAACTGCCCGAACTCTCCCCAACCGATCCGAGTTCTGCGGTACCGCCGGTGCATCCGAGCGCGCAGCCCGCCGCGCCAAAATTATCCGAGACGGAAAAAACGCCGACGGGTGCGCACACGCCGGATTCTGGCGACAGCTACGCTTTTGGCGAACCGCGTTGCAACGGGGACTATCGCCCGAAAGGACAAAAGGCGGTCGCCAAAACGACCAACAGCAATGCGTTGCTCGGATTGCCCGGTGCCGAATCCGCCGCCACCCCGGAATATTATTTTCTGCGCGGCGGCGACGTTTCCGGCAAATCGCCGCTCGCCTGCCAGTCCTATCCGAAAACCACCGCCCCCATTCCGAAGTTCGATGTTGAGGGCGTGCGCCGCGATTTTCCCGCGCTGCATCAGCTCGTCAACGGCAAGCCGCTGATCTGGCTCGACAACGCCGCGACAACGCACAAGCCGCAGTCCGTGCTTGACGCGACCTCGCAATTTTACGGTCGTGACAACTCGAACATCCATCGCGCGGCGCACACGCTCGCCACGCGTTCGACCGCCTTGTTTGAAGCCGGTCGCGAGAAAGTCCGCAAATTTCTCGGGGCGGCGGATGCGAAGGAAATTGTTTTTGTCCGGGGCACGACCGAGGCCATCAATCTCGTCGCACAAAGTTACGGCCGCAAGAATATCGGCGCGGGTGACGAAATCATCGTCTCCGAACTGGAGCATCACGCGAACATTGTGCCCTGGCAGTTGCTGGCCGAACAGGTCGGCGCCGCGCTCCGCGTCATTCCGATCAACGACCGGGGCGAATTGATTCTCGAGGAATTTGTGAAATTGCTCGGCCCGAGGACGAAGTTTGTTTCCGTGGCGCACGTTTCCAATTCGCTCGGCACCGTCAATCCGGTGGAACAGATCATCGCACTCGCCCATGGCCGCGGCGTGCCCGTGCTGGTGGACGGCGCGCAATCCACGCCGCATCTGCCGGTCAACGTCACCGCGCTGGACGCGGATTTCTACGTTTTTTCCGGCCACAAGGTTTTTGGGCCGACCGGCGTCGGCGCGCTGTACGGAAAGGCGCCGCTGCTGGAGGCCATGCCGCCGTGGCAGGGCGGCGGCCACATGATCAAGGACGTGCGCTTTGAGAAGACAATTTATCAAAACGCGCCGGAAAAATTCGAGGCTGGAACACCGGACATCGCGGGCGTCGTCGGGCTCGGTGCGGCGATTGATTATCTTTTTAAAATTGGCATACCTGGAATCGCGGCCTACGAGCACGCCTTGCTCGAATACGCGACGCAGGCGCTGGCGACAATTCCCGGGATCCGGCCCATCGGCACCGCCGCCGCCAAGGCGAGCGTGCTGGCGTTCGTGATTCCCGGCGTGCCGAACGAAAGTGTCGCGCGCCACCTGGACAAAAACGGCATCGCCGTTCGCGCCGGCCATCATTGCGCGCAGCCGGCCATCCGCCACTTTGGGCTGGAGAGCAGCGTCCGCCCGTCGCTCGCATTTTACAACACGCGCGAAGAAGTGGACGTCCTGGTCCTGGCATTGCGTTCGTTGAAGCGGAATTGATAGACTGCCGGCTATGAAAACCATCACACCCGCTGAATTGCAAACAATTCTCGCCACGCACTCATCAGCGTCGGTTATTGACGTCCGCACTCCGGTGGAGTTCGCGGAGGTCCATGTCCCTCAGGCGCGCAGCGTGCCGCTCGACGAGCTGAAGCCGGATGCCCTGCAACTTCAGAAGGACCAGCCGGTTTACCTGCTCTGCCGCAGCGGCGGACGCGCCACGAAAGCGGCCGAAAAATTCGCGAAGGCAGGTTTCGCGCAGCCGATCGTCGTCGCCGGCGGCACACTCGCTTGGATCGAGGCGAATCTGCCGGTGACGCGCGGCCAGACCAAGGTCATCAGTCTTGAGCGACAGGTCCGCATCGTGGCCGGCTCGCTGGTTTTCATTGGCGTGCTGCTCGGCTGGTTCGTACACCGGGGTTTCTACGGATTGTCGGCATTTGTCGGCGCGGGGCTGGTGTTCGCCGGCATCACGGATTTTTGCGGGATGGGATTGCTGCTCGCCCGGATGCCGTGGAACAAGCGCACGGCCCGGTAATAACATGACCAACCCATCGCTCGAAACGAAACCGCCGGTGACCGTCCCGCCACGAGAGGCACGTCGCGATGCGGTGTGGATGGGGGAACTCGTCGAGGAATCGGTTCCGGTTCTGTTGGATTCCTACCAGCGCGCAGGCGGCGCGAACCATCGCGGCGCGCACAACATGCCGTCCAAGCGCGCCGTCGGCCAGATTTGCGAGGATCTGCTGCAGCTTTTGTTTCCCGGCTTCCACGACAGCGATGCGGTGCACGAGGGTTCGCTCGACGAGTTGACGGCGACACGGGTGGCCGGGGTGATTGCGCGGCTGACCGACCAGGTGCGCAAGAGCGTGCGCATCGGCGATCCCCACAAACCGACCGGGCGCACCCCGCCGATCATCCGTAAATTTTGCCAGGCCCTGCCCGAAGTGCGCGACCTGCTGCGCACGGACATTGAAGCCGCCTTCGACGGCGATCCCGCCACCCTCCATCGCGAAGAGGTGATCCTGTCGTATCCGTTCATCGAAGCCATTGCCATTCAGAGGCTGGCGCACCTGCTGTATCATTACGGCGCGCCGGTGGTGCCGCGCATGATGACCGAATGGGCGCACAGCCGCACCGGCATTGATATTCATCCGGGGGCCAGCATCGGCACGCATTTCTTTATTGATCACGGCACCGGCGTGGTGATTGGCGAAACCTGCAGCCTTGGCAACCATGTGAAGCTGTATCATGGCGTCACACTGGGCGCGCGCAGTTTTGTGAAGGACGAGGCCGGCCACATCGTCAAAGGCGGCAAACGCCATCCCGACGTGGAAGACCGCGTGACGATCTATCCCAATTCGACCATCCTGGGCGGAGAGACCGTCATCGGCGCGAATTCGACGATCGGCGCCAACGTGTTTCTCATGCAGAGCGTTCCGGCAGATTCGCTGGTAGTTTACGAGGAGAAACAGCTGGTCATCCGCGACAAGACGGCGAAAAAGAAAACCGACGACTTCGATTGGGCGATTTGATCGGCGCCCGGCATGCCGGAGGACACCAGCTCCCCTTCGCGAGCATTAGGGTTAACAGGCCCTAGCCCGTCGGAGAGGTTTCCTGTGTTTCTTGAGTCGCCTGCTCGGCGAGTTCCTGCGAGGCGTAATGCAAACCCAGGTTGTGCTGGGCGGTCTTGTCGCCCTGCCGCGCAGCGCGGATAAACCACTTCACGGCCTCCTGCTGGCTTTGCTCCACGCCGCGACCGGTTTGGTAACAGAGACCGAGATTGCATTGGGCGGGCGCGCACTCCTGTTCGGCGGCGGCGCGATACCATTTGACGGCCAGTTGGAAATTTTGCGGCACGACCTGCCCCATCTCGTAAAAAACCCCGAGGTTGAATTGCGCCGCCGGATAGCCATGCTCCGCTGAAGCGCGATACCACTTCACCGCCTCCGCGTAATTTTGGGGCACGCCCTGGCCGGTTTCGTACAGCATACCCAGGTTGAATTGCGCCGCGGGGTCGTTTTGTTCCGCCGATTCACGCAACCACTTGGCGGCCTCGCTGAATTCCTGCGGCACTCCCGCGCCGTTCAAATAACATACCGCAAGATAACATTGCGCCACGGGATCACCCTGGTCGGCGGAACGGCGGAACCATTTCACCGCCTCCTGATAATCCTGCGTCACGTTCTGGCCGTTTTGAAAACAAACCCCGAGATAGCATTGCGCCTGCGGATCGCCATCTTCGGCGGCGTGACGCATTGCCTCAAACGTTTCCCACGTGTTGCGCTGGCTTGACATGGTTTAAAGTTGAATATTCAACAGCCTTTTCGTGCCCGACTTAAAATAGAGTGTGTTGGCACAAATTCAAGCTGTGAATTCACCGGCGCGTTTTCGCTTCCGCTGCGCGGACCGGCCTGCTAAATAACTCCCATGACGACTCCCTTAGCGATCGGCTTTCTCGGCGCGGGCAAAATGGCCACGGCACTGGCACGCGGTTTTGTTCGTGCGGAAATCGCCACGCCCAAACACATCATCGCCGGTGACGTGTTCGCCGCCGCCCGCTCCAGTTTCACGAAGGAAACTGGCGCCAAAGCCACGGCATCAAACTCTGATGTCCTAAAATTCGCCAACATTCTGATTCTGGCCGTGAAGCCAGACCAGGTGGTCGGGGTTCTGGCCGGAGTGCGGGGAAATTTCACCGACGAACATCTGTTGATCTCCATCGCCGCCGGGGTAACGCTCGCCAAAATGGAGGCGGCGCTGCCTGCCGGCGCGCGCGTCATTCGGGTGATGCCCAACACGCCCGCACTTGTGGGTGAGGCGGCTTCCGCGTTTGCATTGGGCAAAGCCGCAACCCCGGCGGATGGCGAACTGGCAAAAAAACTCCTGTCGGCCGTCGGCATTGCACTGCCAGTCAAGGAAAGCCTGCTCGACGCCGTGACCGGCTTGAGTGGCAGCGGCCCGGCATACGTTTATCAATTCATCGAAGCATTGAGCGACGGCGGCGTCGCCTCCGGCTTGCCGCGGGACATTGCGACGCAGCTCGCGGCGCAAACGGTTTTGGGCGCGGCGAAGATGGTTTTGCAAACCGGCCAGCATCCCGGCGACCTCAAGGACCAGGTCACCAGTCCCGGCGGCACTACGATTGAAGGCCTGCACGAACTGGAAAAAGGCCAGTTACGCGCCACCGTAATGAGCGCTGTCCGCGCGGCAGCGGAGAGATCAAAGAAGTTGGGGCAAGGGTAAGACGAATAACGCAGTGTCGAAGACAGCCTCTGGCTCGTGATCTTCTGCCTTCAATTCCCCATCTTTACTTTAATCAGTTCCCGCACATCCACCGCATCCATGCCGGCCGAACGAATTGCGGCCATGCCGAGGTCGGTGTCTTCGTAAGCACGGCAGAATTTTGGCTCCACGCCAATCCGCCGCGCAGCTTCAAGAAAAATATCCGGCGCCGGCTTTTGGTTTTTTACCATTTCACTGGTCACGATGGCATCGAATAGATGCCGGATGTTTAATTTTTCGAGCACCAGGCTGATGATTTTTTGGGTGCCACCAGACGCCACAGCCATGGGAATCTTGCCGTGGTTGGACTTCGCAATTTCCACGACAGCATGGATGGGTTCGATATGCGAAAGACTCGCCAGATAGGTTTCCTCCTTTTCGTGCGCTATCGCGATGTGGTCGAGCGAGCGGCCTTGTTCCCCAGAGAGCAACTTCAGGATGTCGCGCGATGGCACACCGCCAAGCGAATAAAAACGGTCCTCAGGAAAATGCAGGCCATGGCGTTGCGTGATCATCTGCCACGCGCGCCAATGCAACGGCATGGTGTCGGCCAAGGTCCCATCGCAGTCGAATACCAATCCTCGGATATGTGACGGCAAGGTCATGATTTCAATTCAGCCAGTTTTTGTTCCATATCGTGCGTCATCAGCGGATCGAGCAATGGGTCAAGGTCGCCCTCAATGACGTTCGCCAGATTGTACAACGTGACTTCGATACGATGGTCGGTGACACGGTTCTGCGGAAAATTGTAGGTACGGATTTTTTCACTGCGTTCGCCGGTGCCCACCTGGTCCTTGCGATGCGCGGCATACTTGGCATTTTCCTCGGCAACCTTGCGATTGAGTAATCGTGAACGCAGAACCGTGAGTGCCTGGGCCTTGTTTTTTTGCTGCGATCGCTGGTCGGCACACCGGACAATTAACCCGCTCGGCTTGTGAATGATCTGCACGGCGGAATCGGTGGTGTTCACACCCTGTCCGCCTTTGCCGGACGCGCGGCAGACGTTGATTTCGATCTCGTCCGGCTTGATTTCAATGTCCACCTCCTCGGCTTCAGGCAGCACGGCTACGGTGGCGGTGCTGGTGTGAATGCGGCCTTGGGCCTCGGTCGCGGGCACACGCTGGACCCGGTGCACACCGCTCTCATATTTGAGCCGCTTGAAAACATCCGCGCCGGAAATCTGAAAAATGACCTCCTTGAATCCGCCCAAGTCGGACGGATTGGAGTCCATGGTTTCAACCTTCCAGCCGCGCGCTTCGGCGTAACGGCAATACATCCGGTAAAGGTCGGCGGAGAAAAGTGCGGATTCGGAACCGCCCGCGCCCGCGCGGATTTCGACGATGGTATTGCGTGAATCGGTTGGGTCAGGCGGCACCAGACCGAACTGGATTTGCTGCGCGAGTTTCTTTTCCGCGGCTTCGAGCCGCTGAACCTCCTCCTTGGCCATTACCGCGAGTTCGGATTCTGCCGGTTCGTTTTTAAGGAGCGATCGGTTTTCATCCAGATCGGAAACCATTTTCAGATAACATTCACCTTGGGCCACCAACTCCTTGAGCCGGGCGTATTCGCGGGATAGTTCTTGTGCGCGTTGCGGATGGTCAAATGCCTTGGGGTCGCTCAATGCTGCCTCAACCTCAGCAAAGCGCTTGCGAAATTTTTCAATGTGCGGGCGCAATTCCATTTTAGATTCGAATTTACGATTTGCGAGTTAATCTACGATCGTAAATGTTGGTGGTTGCATTGCAAAAAAGAGACCGCCCGCAACTCCGAAGGATCGGAACTGCGGGCGGTGTTCTGCAAAAGAGCTACTTCTTTTTCTTGCGGGTGGCGGCAGCCGCCTGCGCGGCCTGGGTCTTGGCGGCGCGTTGCTGGAACTTGTCCACGCGGCCGGCGGTGTCCACGAATTTTTGCTGCCCAGTATAGAACGGATGGCACGCGTTACAAATACCGACGATGATTATAGGCCTGGTGGAGCGGGTTTTGATCACGTTGCCGCAAGCGCACCGGATTTCCGCTTCCACATATTTCGGATGTATGTCCGTCTTCATAAAAGGGGTGTAAAAGTATCATGAACCGGCCGGATGACAAGAGGGAATTTGGGGAATTATGCTCCGTCCACTCCGTTGAGAAGAAACGGGGTTACCGATTTTCTCTTTGCGTGAAGGGTGAGAAAAGCTTAAAGTTTTTTGCATTGTCCGATGGTGTAATGGTAACACAGCGCCCTTTGGAGGCGTTATTCATGGTTCGAATCCATGTCGGACAGCCACTCGATTTCCCCAGTAAAATCAATGTGATTTGCTGCTTTCTGCTCTGTTTTCAAGAATTACTGTACCGCTGTTTTTCACCTGCGCAAGGCCAAAAAGGTGTAAATCTGCTGACACTTTTGCTGACACTTAACCGCAGCTCACAGGTGGGAAAATCGGATGCGGACAATGCACTGAAGCTTGGAAACGGAGGGGCTTTTCTTGTCTGGATGTTTTAAGGAGCTAATTCTTTTAACAGCTTGGCAATTTCCGGATTTTCCATGCGCGAGTCCAGGAAACGCCGTCCAGCCTCCGTGACATTGTAGGAGCTAATCGCCTTTTTCACCTTTTTCATTTTTGTATCAGCGGTCAGGTAACCGTCATGTACCAATTCTTTCGTGATCGCTTTTACCTGCTTCGGTAGGACCTGTGGCACGTTTATTACTTGCGCAGTCCAACCACCGCGCTTGTTGTCGATTAACCTCAACACAATCGCTTTCATCACATCAACAGAAACAGCTGGCTTAAACGGCGCAATTTTAGCACACCGAGCCTTGAGACGCGCCAGATGCGATGGCGTTATTCCATAGTCAGGCATGTCCAACAAGCTCGGCGGACCCAGGCTCAGTATCGCCTCAAGCTTTTGGAGAGCGGATTCTTTTGCGTCCATAAATATTCTCAAATTCCTGGTTTAAGTTGAGTGGTATTTTTCGGGCTAATTTTTCAACAGCGCGCTTTATGCGGATCCCGACCTGCTCAATGGGAATCCCTAGTTTTTCCGCTATTTCACGGTGCTTAAGATTGTCATGAAGCCTGCTCTTAATCAAATCCTGGTCGGCCTTATCCAGTTCATCGAGGTGTTCGTCAATCAACATTCTCAGCGAAGTGACGTTTGCATCTGTGGTCGACAACTGGTCCACGTCAGGAAGATTTTGGTTGAGCACGGTCCAGTCAGTAGCGTCGTAATCAATTCTGTCGATGATGCTGTTGGGCGGCAGATCCTTGGCAGTATTCAGCTCATCCGTAACCAGGGTTTTTCCCTGTCCGCGCTTTAGGGCCGTTTCTTTGCGAACTCTGCTAAATGCGTAATTTATAGCTGCTTTACGAAAATACGCTTTCAGTTCTCCGATAGTATTGATGCTGTCGATTTTATCGTACACATCCATTAACGCATCGTCTATGAACTCCTCAAAATCCTGCTTTTTAAACGGCCAATTATGCGTGAAAGCCTTCGCCTCAAGGATGACACACCCATAACCAAAAAGCTTTTTTTGTGCACGATCCCAGTCTGCTTCACTCCGTGCCTTCAGGTTTTCAATAGTGAAATCCTTACCCATGTTTCAATCTGTTGATTCTCGGAGCACTAGTAAGCTTTGGCCAGTACAATTTCAGGCCGTTTTTTTGATGAAAAACGAGGCTCACGATTTTTTCATTTTTTTGTAATAAAATTCCGCCGATTACGCTCATTGATATTGGAAGCTGTTGTTTCACGGAGGGCCCAACCCGGTGAGAAGATGCAAAAATTCTTGTAATAAAAACCACTCCGGTTGCGCTCAATATAATATAGGGGCGAACTTCAAATGCCGAGGCGGGGCGCTTCGCTACCCCTGAGTTTCTAAATTGGCACCGCACACGATTGCAATATGCCCGAGACGATGGAGTTGAAACCAAACGTCTTGGTGGGGGCATGGGTTGTCCCCGGATTGTGCGCGGTGAAACGTCTGTATGAATAATTCAGTGATTGATCCGGCAATTGGAAAGCCGGAAAAGAGGAACGCGAAAGCGTCAGTGGGAAAGGCAGTAGATGAAAAAGTGCTGGTGTTGGTTGTGGGCAAGGTGGACGGTGAAGTTGTAATCACGTCCCTAGATGTTGACCACAACCAGGACGACCAAACCGAGTTGACCGACCTGGACTTGAAACGAAAACAGGCCGCGGAAAAAGTCTTCGCTGAGAATCATAACGCACTGAAGACCGGGCTGTCTGCGTTGTACGAAGTTTATGCTGGCCGCCTTTACCGGACCAGTTTCAGGACGTTTGAGAATTACTGCTTTGTGAAGAGTGATATGAAACGCCTGTCAGACGAAAAGCTGGCCAGGGCAGAGGCAAAATATCGGAAGGCGAAGGCTGAAGTGGAGGATGCGGTATGAGTAGGCACTTCAATAATCAGGAACGCAAACCTTGGTCAGCTTGGCGTTGGGACGATCAGTCTGTGCGGGTTCAGATCAATGAGCCGTCAATCGCAGCAGCCTTCGCCAAGATCAAGGGAGTCGTGCCAACTGGTTATTCAGTCCAAGGCGGTTACCTGCGCCTGTACCGAATCAGTGAGAACGTTGATTGGGTGAATGACTGGATGCGGGCTTTTATCAAACGCAACACCGGGACGAAACCGGCGAAGGAAAATAAAAGCCAAACCGTGGAGGCAGCTGTTTAGACGGAGGATGGTGCTGCGTGCTGATGGTATTGTGCCTGGGACAGCGATTGAAAAATCCAGCGTCCCATCGAAGGCTGAAGTGGCTTTCGAATCGGTGAGCAGTGGAAAGAAATATTATGGCAATTATAAAAAATATAACGTCGTCTGAGGCGACGAATGTTGTGAATGCAGTGTGTGTTGATGTTGAAGATTTGGGTGTGGTTGAGACGCCTTATGGTGAAAAACCGCAGATCAAATTCGCCTTCGAGTCCGACCAACTTGATCAGTACGGCGAACAGCGCCTGTTAATCCGCATCTTCAATAATTATGCGCTACCAAGTAGTGCGTTGACCCTTGCGATGAAATCCTGGTGTGGGCGGGACCTGGTTGAAGAGAAAAAGAACGGAGTGGTAAATTTAAAATCCCAGATCGGCCAGCAGGCCAAGTTGAAATTGGAATCCGTGCCGACCAAATCGGGGAATACCTTCGAGAAGATTGTTGAGATTCTTTCTCCTGGTGATGTCCGAGTCGAACCCATGAAGGGTCAATCCCGAAGCTAGTTAACCCGACCTGCTGCTTCACCTGCCAAAACCAAATCGGCGGGTGAAGCTGCTGGTCACAACACGAATAATTCATGACCACAGAAATTAATCCGGCCAGCAGTCCGGTAACCACTGCTCCGTTATTAGCGACGGCCATCGCTGAACGTCAGCTCGGTAATGTCGATTGGGTTTCACCAAACACTGGCTACTGCCAATGCCCCGGTTTGAAAGCTCATTCGACCAACAGCGGCAAGCGTGACTGCGTTGTTTACCTCGACCATGTGCCGACGATCTATTGCGTTCACGCGAGCTGTGCGACTGCTGTTGACACTGCTAATCGAAAGCTGCGTGCTGCAATCCTCAATCCAAACAACGATGGTGAATACGTTCCACGGAGGCTAACGGCTGAAGATAAAGCCAGGCTGCGTGAGCGTGAGAGATGCGAAAGAATTCGTAAACGAGCTGCCAAGGCGTTGCCTGAGCTGTTGGCAAACCATCCCTGGCCCTATGCCGAAATCATTGCCAGCTCACCCATGCCGGTCATGACCAACGAACCTGACCACTGGCGTTTGCTGCTCCAGAAATTCCGTCCAGATGATGTTGTGTGGATTGGTGATAAATTCGACTCCGGCAAACCTGAACACGCTGCGCACTTCAAGACTGCGACTGAATGGATGAATGGCACCACGGCACCTGGTCCGTTCATTTGCCCCGTGGCGTTCAAGAATACCGGCTGTGCCCGTACCAACGATAACGTCGTGTCCCGTCGCTTCCTCGTTGTTGAATCCGATACGTTAAGCCGGGATGAGGTAGGTTCTGTGTTCAAGTGGCTGTGTGACGCGGCTGATTTGTCACTGGTCGCCATCGTTGATACGGGTGGTAAAAGTCTGCACGGCTGGTTCAAGTTCGAGGAGGACCTGCTCGACGAGATGAAACTGGTGTTGCCGGCGTTTCAATGCGATCCGAAACTGTTCACCCCATCCCAGCCAGTGCGTTTGCCCGGTGCTTTACGTGATGGTGTTGCTGGAAGATATCAGAAGCTCGTGTATTTAAGTGCGGAGGTGGCCCATGTCTAAAATTGTCACTTCCATTCCGCTGCCTCCTGTGTTTTACCACGCCACTGAAACCTCGTACTGGCGACGTGATGATGCAGATCGCTGGTTTAAGGTAAACGAAAGCGGGGCCAAGAACTTCGTCGCGGATCGTTCATACCTGAAATCACCTGCCAACCCAGGGACCAACAGCGAAGTCGACCTTTGCTTGATGGAAATTCAGGCGAAGCAGAACATCGCGTATGTTGGCCCACTAGCCGGCTACGATGCCGGCGTGTATCGGGTTTGCGGAAATCAAATCCTCGTGACCGACTCGCCTCAGTTCATCACCCCCAAGCCGGGGGGATGGCCAACGCTGGATGCACTGTTCAGTGGTATGCTGGTTGATGGGATTATCGATCAAAGACCATACCTGTACGGCTGGATTAAAAACGCTATGGAATCTTTCCGTCAACGCCGGTGGAAAGCGTCCCAACTGCTCGCCATGGCCGGACCTGTAGGGTCTGGCAAATCGCTGACCCAAAATCTGCTGACCGTCATGTTCGGTGGTCGCAGTGCCAAACCATACATGTTCATGACGGGCAACACGCAATTCAACTCCCACATGTTTTGTGCCGAACACCAGATGCTTGAAGATGAAGCTGAATCTGTTGATATCCGTTCACGTCGTCACTTCGCCTCCAATATCAAAACCATCTTGACTGGCCGCGACCAAAACTGCCATGGTAAAAATAGGGTAGCGCTGATCTTGCAACCCCGTTGGCGAATGAGCCTCAGCCTGAACGACGATCCGGAGCGGTTGCAGGTGTTGCCACCTCTCGATCAGGATGTCCGTGATAAAATCATCGTCCTGAAAATCTGCAAAGCCAGGATGCCGATGTCGACGGGTGATCCTGAACTGGACGAGCAGTTTTGGAAAAAGCTGGTGTCCGAGATCCCCGCGTTCCTGTACCACCTCGACCAGTGGCAGATTCCGGAAAACCTCCGCGATGACCGATATGGAATCCAAGCTTACCATCATCCCGAGATTGTCGAGAAGCTGGAACAGACCTCACCTGAACTCCGGCTGTTAGAACTGATTGACCGCGCCCTGTTCAATGGTATTGCACTTGGCCGGCCTGAGCCTTGGGAAGGAAGTGCTGCAAAACTTGAGGCTTGGTTGGTTCGTGATCACAGCCCGGTTCAGTACGAAGCCCGTCGTCTATTAACCTGGCAAAACGCGTGTGGTGCGTACCTTGGCCGGCTCAAGGACTCTGATAACGAGCTGATCAAAGGGCGCATTACGAAACGTGTCCTTCATGGTCAGACTATCTGGACGATACGGTCACCACTCCACGATGAACCGGTGGTCGAAGATCCAGGTCAACCACCCAGACCACCAGAAGGGTTGGGTCAATAAAATCAAGGCGGGGGGGAATGCTCTCCCGCCTCTTTTTTTGCCTAGTTTGGGTGACAAGGTGACAACTGTTTTCTATTCCAATCGTAAAAAAGGATGTTTTATTAGCAGTAAAAGAGGCGTTGGGGATTATGGATGCCCAAACTTGGAAACCGCTGTCACCTTGTCACCCTGCGGAGGAACCAGCCGAATCAAACTCCAATCATATATTCGCACCAGACCCGTGGCCATCCGCTGGTTTTCTCATCTCCATACTGCCTTCCTGTTCTATTTCCCCCGATGCTTGGGCTTCGGCTAGGGGCCTCAGAGCCTGCCTGGTCAATTCAATATCGTTCAAGATCTCAGGCGAGGTGCGAAGCAAATGAGCCCAGGCAGCCGCCACATCCTTCAATTGGAGTTTAGACAGAATTGGATCGGTGGTGGCCAATTCTCGAAAAAGAAATATCATCTTCCTCTCCTTCTCTGCCTTTTCTTCATCACCATGCCGGCCAATGATCATCTCTAATATCTGGCCCAACAGTTGAGGTGGGATTGGTTCACCATTCGGCAACGTCAAACCGCACCCGGTCAAATCCAGAGCAGAATCCCCATGCGCGGGAACGGGGCGAGGAGGTGTGCCAGAGCCAGGCTCACCCGGTCCAATATTGCGTTTTCTTTTTCTCTTTTTTGCGCACATTTTTCGATTTCAAAATTGAATTCAAGCATAGCACTGGTTCATCCCAACACACATTTTAAATTCCCACCGCAGATCCGACAACGAGCTTTTCGATCCAGCTCTTTCAGAATGCTACTGATTGCCATTCACATTTTGTTGGGGTAGATTCAACGGATTGTTGGAGCGAATACTTATCGCCTCACGTAAACACAATGGGAACGGAACGTAAAACAGAATTCGTCTGTGACTGTCTTTGCGGTCAAGGCAGCGTTGAAGAGAGCTTCTGGTCAAATGATCACGCCTTTGCTAGCAATTACGACTGGCACTCTCAGGGCTTGGAATTGAATTGTGCCGCTTGCAAGGAAAAGTGGGTTGTCATGGCGTCGGTTGCTAACCCTGTTGCCACCCCAAACAATAAAAGTGCAATTTACTTCGTCACAAAAGAAGAACTCAAAACCATTACACTGCACAACGCTGAAGTTGAAAAGGAATTGGCAGCCATTACCCATGAGAAATTTCAGCTTCAAGACTTCTTAGTCGGTAAAATCCGCACACTGCAAACTGAACTCCTAAGCGAAATTGATAAAAAAGGCACTCGCCTTGAAATGAGGTTTAAATTTTTGGGCCCGCTTGTAGGACTTGCCAACGTCAAGTCCTTCCGAAATGCAGTGGGAAAAACAAGGCCAAAGACATACATCCCAAAATTGGTTAACGCGAAAAATTTAAGCGACGTTTTTCAAAGAATGAATCGCGCAGATGAAGTTGAATTAATTAGGAGAACAAAGGGAAGGCTCGCCCAGATCACGCAAGAGGAGGAGTCACTGAAAACAAAGAGAAAATTACCGAGAGCTTCCGAACATAGATTTAGCGGGGCATAGCATTTACATTTTTGACATCGTTCACGTCTTTAAAGGGGCTATTCCTAAGCGGGACCGTTTCAATTGCACGGAATCCAATGACCGTCCAAGCCTTCGCGCCAGCTCTCGATCTGAAACCGTGCCAAGCAGGCGCAGCTCACGCGGCTTCCAAAGTTGAGCCGGGTTGATATAGGCTATTTCCGAGTTGCGAATTCTGTTTATCAGATGTCGTCGCATGAATTTCTTGAAGCCCTCGGTCTTTGGTCTGCCGGCGAATATTCTGTGAGCGATAATACTGCGTAGCCGAAAAGTACCAGGATTGTCCCGGCCTACACCCAGCTGTTTTCGCCACTTCGTCACAGTCATATCGCACACGCCCCAATGATGTGATACGGCAACTGCGGCTTCATGCTTGATGGCCCGCACCAAATCGCCGCACAAAATGTAGCTGCCATACTTCTTTTCCAGCGGCCAAGGGATCCGCCCATGTGACCAAGCACCTACCCGCACCTTGCCTCGAGCCCTGCAGACCAGAAACCCGCCGCATTCAACAGTGGGCTTTTTGTATGGGCCATAAAGTAGCCGCGTCGTATCGTTCTTCTTCATATCTTGTCCGGCCAAAATCAACCGAGCCATGGATCGATTGATTATGAAACGTATAAGCACACATTTGTTGCTGCTTGCATAATTAAGTGATAAAAAACCTAAATAAATGGGGTGGGGAGAAGGCAACGATTGCCAATGGTGCAACCGCCGGCGACCCTTCTCCCGCCCCGTTTACGTGAATAATGGAGAAGGGGGTAAGAGTGCAAGCTTTCCGGTGTGATTTATCAAGATTTTGTGTTGGGATTGTCTGCCTCCGTCACAGTGGTTGATTCAGCCCTGATTTTTCCCTAGCTTCCCGTCGTGGCCAACCATCACGACCTCGCAAATTTCATCTGGGGCATCTGCAATTTGCTCCGAGGACCTTACAAACGAAACGAATACCGCAAAGTGATCCTGCCTTTGACTGTGCTGCGCCGTTTCGATTGCCTGCTCGCACCCACCAAAGCCCAGGTACTGGCTGAACATGCCACAATCAAAGGCAAACCTGAAACCGTGGTGCGTGGCATTCTGGAACGTGTGACTGGCAGGCCGTTTTACAATCTGTCCAAACTCGATCTGCCCAAGCTGTTGAACGACCCGAACCAGATTGCTCCCAACCTTAACAGCTACATCAACGCCTTTTCTCCCAATGTCAGGGGCATCATGGAAAAGTTTGCCTTCGAGCAACAGGTTTCCAAGATGAGTGAGAAAAACCTGTTGTATGAGGTGATCAAGGCGTTCTCGGCCATCGATCTCTCGCTAGAAAAAGCTGATGCGACTCAAATGGGATATGTGTTTGAAGAGTTGATCCGGATCGGTGCTGAACAATCCAATGAGGAGGCCGGAGAACACTTTACGCCACGTGAAGTGATCAAACTGATGGTCAACTTGCTGCTCTCGCCGGAAAAGGACTTGGCCCGCAGCCATGTCGTCAAAACCATATACGACCCTGCTTGCGGCACGGGTGGCATGTTGTCAGTTGCTGAAAAATACATTCGGGATCTTAATTCCAAAGCTCGCCCATTGTTGTTCGGCCAGGATTGGAACGATGAAGCTTGGGCGGTATGCAAATCGGACATGCTGATCAAAGGTGAGGATGCTGA
>Ga0265338_10002196_pt1 | contig 29896 bp, 26 predicted proteins | sample 42126metaG_FD_193579 | JGI IMG/M metagenome (GOLD analysis project Ga0265338, IMG submission 193579) | Rhizosphere microbial communities from Carex aquatilis grown in University of Washington, Seatle, WA, United States - 4-21-26 metaG | ecosystem: Host-associated > Plants > Roots > Rhizosphere...
GTTTGCGGTTCACGAAATTGCAGCCGGAATCATTCGACATGCCGATGGGTTTCAAGACCGGCGCCGGCGTGATTTTTGGAAATTCCGGCGGGGTGAGCGAGGCGGTGTTGCGTTATGCCGCCGAAAAAGTCACCGGCAAAAAGCTGGTGAACCCGGATTTTCACGCGGTTCGCGGTGAGGACGGACTGCGCATCGTCGAGATTCCGGTGGATGGAATTGTTTTGAAGCTTGGCATCGTCCACGGGTTGAAAAACGCGCGGACACTGGCGGAGAAGGCCCGGCGCGGCAAATGCGATCTGGACCTCATCGAAGTGATGGCCTGCCCGGGCGGCTGCATAGGCGGTGCCGGCCAGCCGGTGTCGCGGGATCCGGACATCCGCAAGCTGCGCACGCGGGGGCTTTACGACGTGGACAAGAATCTCGATCTGCATAAATCGCAGGAGAACCACTTTGTCACGGAATGTTACCAGAAGCACCTCGGCGAAATCGGCGGCAAAAATGCGCATCGCCTGTTGCACACGCATTACCAGAACCGCCGGCGCATTGCCGGGGAGACCATCCAGCTGGGTGACGGGCCCACGGCCGGAAAAATGAAGGTGAACGTCTGCACCGGCACCAATTGTTTTGTGAAGGGCTCGCAGAACATCCTGCACGATTTGTTGCAGCACGTGGAGACCGAAAACCTTTTGGACCAGGTGGACATCAATGCGTCGTTTTGTTTCGAGAAATGCGACCACGGTCCGACCGTGAGCGTGGACGGCCATAAAATCCAGTGGTGCACCGCCCAGGCCGCCAAACTCGAGCTGCAACAAAAATTAAAAGAAAAACAGGAAAGGCAATTATGACCGCCACCACATGCGAAAAACCCGCCACGTTCATCGACGAGGCGCAGATTGAACAAACCCTCGAAGCCACGCGCCGGTGTGATCCGCCGGCCGTGCGCGACGTGCTGGCCAAGGCACGGCAGATGGAGGGATTGAACGCCGACGACGTGGCGGTGCTAATGGGCGTCGAGGAACCGTCGCTGCTGGAGGAAATGTTCGCCGCCGCCAGGTTCGTGAAGGACGAAATCTACGGCAACCGGCTCGTGCTGTTCGCGCCGCTTTACATTTCCAACCTCTGCAACAACGAATGTGTCTATTGCGCCTACCGCGCCCGGAACCAGGAACTGGTGCGGCGCGCCCTGACCCAGGACGAAATTGCCACCGAGACGCGCCTTCTGATCGAACAGGGCCACAAGCGCATCCTGCTCCTGGCCGGTGAATCCTATCCCAAGGAAGACGGATTCAATTACATCCTCAAAGCCATCGAGACCATTTACAAAACCAAAAGTGGCCGCGGTGAAATCCGCCGGGTGAACGTAAACATTGCGCCGCTCACAGTGGAACAATTCAAACAGCTCAAGGCCGCGAAAATCGGCACCTACCAGCTGTTTCAGGAAACCTACCACCGCCAAACCTACGCGGCGGCGCACTTGCTCGGCCCCAAGCGCAATTACGACTGGCGCACCACCGCCATCGACCGCGCAATGGAGGCGGGAATTGACGACGTGGGCATCGGCGTGTTGCTGGGCCTTTACCATTGGAAATTCGACGTGCTCGCCCTGCTACAGCACATCCGGCATCTGGAAGAAAAATTCGGAGTCGGCCCGCACACCATCAGCGTGCCACGCATCGAACCGGCGGTCGGCTCCACCGTGGCGGAACATCCGCCGCATCAGGTTTCAGACGACGACTTCAAAAAAATCGTCGCCATCATGCGCCTGACCGTGCCCTACACCGGCATCATCATGTCCACGCGCGAGAGCGCGGCCACCCGGCGGGCAACCTTCCAACTGGGCGTATCGCAAATTTCCGCCGGCAGCCGCACCAATCCGGGCGGTTACGCCGAGTTGGGCAATCAGAAAAAGGAGGAGCAGTTCCAATCCGGCGACCACCGCTCGCTGGACGAGGTTGTTCGCGACGTGGCGTCGCTCGGACACACACCTTCGTTCTGCACCGCCTGTTATCGCATGGGACGCACGGGCGCAGATTTCATGGACCTGGCCAAGCCGGGTTTGATCAAGGAGCACTGCAGCCCCAACGCCTTGTCGAGCTGCATGGAATACCTGATGGGTTATGCGACACCGGAAACCCGCCGGGTGGGCGATAAACTCGTCAATCATGAATTGGGCACGATGCCCGGTACCATCGGCCAGACCGCGCGCGAACTGGTCGGCCGCGTGCGCAAAAACGAGCGGGACGTATTCGTGTAAGAGTTGATTGTGAAAAGCGCCGCTCGATTGGGATGCAATGGTAGGGCGGGCAGTCCTCTGCCCGCCGCTGGTCCAAATGAGTTTGACGGCGCGCACGGAGTGACGCGCCCCACCAATTTATGAACAACGCGGTCCGCATCGAACGGGATTTTCTGGGCGAACTGCCGGTGCCCACGGCGGCGCTGCACGGCATTCACACGGAACGGGCGCTGGATAATTTCCCGCTCACCCGTCGGTTCGTCCATCCCGAACTCGCCCGCGCTTATGGCACCATCAAGCTGACGTGTGCCCTGACCAATCGCTCACTCGGCATTTGGGCAAACGAACCGGCGAAGGCTGATGCCATCGAGCGCGCCTGTCGCGAACTTAGCGACGGCTCGTTGACCCAACACATCGTCGTGGATGCGCTTCAGGGCGGGGCCGGCACCAGCCTGAACATGAACGTCAACGAGGTGCTGGCGAATCGCGCGCTGGAAATCCTGGGGAAGATGTGCGGCGCCTACGATCTGGTTTCACCGCTGGATGACTTGAATCTTCATCAGTCCACGAACGACACTTATCCCACGGCCTTGCGGCTGGCGGCGATCCGCCTGCTTCACGCTTTGGAGCAAAACGTTGTGGCGTTGCAGGAGGCGTTTCAGGATGCGGAAAAGCGTTTTGCCCACGTCGTCAAGGTCGGGCGCACGCAATTGCAGGACGCGGTGTTGACCACGCTCGGCCGCGAAATGAGCGCCTATGCCGAGGCGATCAATCGCGATCGTTGGCGCATTTACAAATGCGAAGAACGGCTGCGCGTGGTAAATCTGGGCGGCACGGCCATCGGCACCGGCCTGGCCGCGCCGAGACAATTTATCTTCCAGGTCGTGGACCAATTGCGTGAATTGACCGGCATTGGTTTTGCCCGCGCCGAAAACCTGATGGATGCCACGCAGAACGCGGACGTGTTCGTCGAGGTGTCCGGCATCCTCAAGGCCCACGCGGTGTCGCTGCTGAAAATCTGCACTGATCTGCGGCTCCTGGCGTCGGGCCCCGAAGCGGGTTTTGGCGAAATTCGTTTGCCGGCGCGGCAGGCGGGTTCTTCGATCATGCCCGGCAAGGTGAATCCGGTGATACCCGAAGCGGCAAGCCAGGCGGCGATGCTGGTGATGGGCCACGATGCCACTATTGCGATGGCGTGTGCCTCGGGGAGCCTGGAACTGAATCCGTTCCTGCCGCTCGTGGCGAACTGCCTGCTGGAGAGCATGGATTTGCTGGCGCGGGCGGATGACATCCTGCGCCGTCATTGCATCGAAGGACTGGAAGCCGATGAAGCGCGCTGCCGCCGGCACGTGGAGAATTCTACCGCGGCCGCGACCGCCCTGTTGCCGGCACTGGGCTACGACCGGGCGTGCGAAGTGGTGCGCCTGGCGAAGGAACAAGGCCGGAACATTCGCGAGATCGTCAGCGCCCAAGGCTGGCTGACCGGTGAAGAATTTGACGTGTTGATCAGTCCTGAGGCGGTGTGCCGACTGGGGTCGCCGAATCGAACGCCACATATTACTGACAATGAAAATGGTAGGGCGGGCAGTCCTCTGCCTGCCGCTGGTCCGAATGCGTTCGACGGCGCGCACGGAGTGACGTGCCCTGCCTTTCAACCCGCGGAAAGGAATGGCCATGACCACCGCGCCTAAAAGCCTGCGCCTGCACATCGCCTTTTTTGGTCGGCGTAATGTCGGCAAGTCGAGTTTGCTGAACGCCATCACGCGCCAGCAGGTCTCGATTGTCTCGCCTGTCGCCGGTACGACCACCGACCCGGTGGAAAAGCCGATGGAGTTGCTACCGCTCGGCCCGGTTCTGTTCATCGACACCGCGGGCATTGACGACACCGGCGAACTTGGGATGTTGCGCCTGCAAAAGACAAGACAGGTTTTGGGCCGTACGGACCTGGCTGTGCTGGTGGCCGAAGCCGGATTGTGGGGCGAATTTGAGGAGGAAATGTTGCGCGAACTGACCGGTCGCCAGATCCCGACCGTTATCATGTTCAACAAAATTGACACCGGCGAACCGGATGCGGCGCTGGTCAAGCGCTTGACGGAGCAAAAGTTCCGGATGGTTCGCGCGTCGGCGATGCGCGGCACCGGGATAATGGATTTGCGGCAGGCGTTGCTCGATTCGGCGCCGTCCGATTTTATCGACAGCCCGGCGATCGTCAGTGACCTCGTCGGTCCGGGCCAGTTGGTGGTGCTGGTGGTGCCGATCGACAAGGAGGCGCCCAAGGGCCGGTTGATCCAGCCACAGGTGCTCGCCATCCGTGATTTGCTGGACGGCGACGCCTATTGCCTGGTGGTCAAGGAGCGCGAATTGCGCAGCGCACTGGATCAATTGAAGACACCACCGAAACTGGTGGTGACCGATTCGCAGGCATTCTTGAAGGTCGCTGCTGACACACCGCACGGCGTGCCGCTGACCAGCTTTTCTATTCTGATGTCACGGTTCAAAGGCGATTTGCTCACGCAAGTACAAGGCACCCTCGCCATTGAAAACCTGCGACGCAATGACCGGGTATTGATTGCCGAAGCTTGCGCACATCATCCGATTGGCGAGGACATCGGCCGGGTGAAGATCCCGCGCTGGCTGACGCAATACACCGGCGAGAAACTCCGGATCGAGCACGTGCAGGGCCGCGATTTCCCCGACGACCTGTCGCCTTACAAACTGGTCATCCATTGCGGCGGCTGCATGTGGAACCGGCGGGAGATGCTGGGCCGCATCCTGCGCTGTCAGCAGGCCGGTGTGCCGATCACCAACTACGGCCTCACCATCGCCTACAGCCTGGGGATCTTCGCACGCGCGCTGGAGCCGTTCCCGGCAACGTGGGAGTTGTTGCGGAACATGCAGATTATGCCCGGGCGGAGCGCATGGCCGCGAGTCCCTGCCGGAAAGAAAGCGGTGCCGGCATGAGCACGACCTTGCAACATGCGGATATCCTGGCCTGGCTCCGCGAGGCAAACCCCGCGCAACTGGAGAAACTTTGGCAGCGTGCCGACACCATGCGCCGGTTGAACGTCGGCGACGCGGTGCATCTGCGCGGGCTGGTTGAAATTTCGAATCATTGCGTGCGGCAATGCGCCTACTGTGGCTTGCGCGCCGGCCATGAAACGCTCGTCCGTTACCGGATGGAAGCGGACGAAATTATCGAGGCCGCCCGGCAGGCCGTGAAATTTGGATATGGAACCGTTGTGCTGCAGGCCGGTGAGGATTACGGGATCACGACCGGCTGGATGGCCGGGATCATCCGGCAAATCAAAGCGGAAACCCCGCTGGCGGTGACGTTGAGCCTGGGTGAACGGCCCGATAAAGATCTGGCCGCATGGCGGAAGGCCGGAGCCGACCGGTATCTGCTGCGATTTGAGACCTCCGATCGGGTGTTGTTCAACTCCATCCACCCTCCGTTGAGTCATCATCCGTGCGATCGCATCGCAATTTTGCGGCGGCTGAAGCAACTGGGATTTGAGACCGGCAGCGGCGTCATGGTCGGAATTCCTGGACAGACCTTCGACAGCCTGGCGAATGACATCGCGCTGTTCCGCGAACTGGACTTGGACATGATCGGCATCGGCCCGTTCATCCCGCATCCCGCGACGCCGCTCGGTGTGAGCCGCGTGAACACGGAACTCCAGACGCAGGTTCCGAACACCGAGTTGATGGTTTACAAGGCCGTGGCGTTGACGCGGCTGGTCTGTCCCAAGGCGAACATTCCGGCGACAACGGCGCTGGCGACCATCAACAAACGCAACGGTCGCGAACTCGGTCTGCAACGCGGCGCGAACGTGTTCATGCCGAATCTGACCCCGCTCAAATACCGGCGGCTTTATGAAATTTACCCGGCCAAGGCGTGCATCGAGGAAACTGGCAACGCGTGCAATAATTGTTTGACGCTGCGAATCAGGAAAATTGGCCGCCATATTGGCAACGGCCCCGGTGGCCGCCGGCAGCGCGCCGCCATTCCTACGCCCCAACCGCAACCGGAGGAATTTTGTCATGCCTGAAGTTCCCAAGGCCAGCATCACGATCTGCATGGGCAGTTCCTGCTTTGCGCGCGGGAACAGCCGGAACATTGAAGTGATTCAGGATTATCTGGGATCGCACCGCCTCCCGCCGGCGGTGGAGTTGACCGGACGGCTGTGCGAAGGCCATTGCAAATCGGGACCGAACGTTACCATCAACAACAAGATGTATCACGAGGTTGATCCCATCGTCATCATCGGCCTGCTCAATCATTTTGTGCCGAAGGAGAAGGCATGAATTACCTCAATCCCATCTATACCGAAAAACGCGAATGCCAGGACTGTTACAAATGCGTCCGCAACTGCCCGGTGAAGGCCATCAAGGTCGAAGGCGGCTACGCGTCCGTCATCCCGGAGCTCTGCATTCTCTGCGGCCAATGTGTCGAGGTCTGTCCCAACGGCGCCAAGCGCGTGCGGGATGACCTGCCGCAAGCTCGACAGCTGCTCGCCACGAAACCGCGCGTGCTCGTGTCGCTGGCACCGTCGTTCGTGAGTGAATTTCCCGATGTGCGTCCGGGCCAGCTCGTTCACGCCTTGAAGCGGCTGGGGGTTTTTGGTGTCTCGGAAACCGCGCTGGGCGCGCAACAGGTTTCGGCCCGGGCAGCGGCTCTGTTGCGGGAACGGCCGGACCATGTGTTGTTCTCGTCGGCATGCCCGACGGTGGTGAGTTATCTGCAAAAGCATCGCCCGGCCAGCGCCGGCCTCATCACTGGCCTGCTCACGCCGCTGCTGACGCATTGCAAAATGCTGCGGCAACATTTTGGCGCGGACATTGGCACCGTGTTCATCGGGCCCTGCATCGCCAAGAAAATCGAGGCGGCGCAGCACCCGGAGTTGCTCGATGTGGTGCTGACTTTTGAGGATCTGCGCCGCTGGCTGGAGCAGGAAAAAATTTCGCTGGCCGGCCTGGCCGAAACGCCCGACGACCATTTCATTCCCGAACGATCGGCGGAAGGCGCGTGGTATCCGGTGGATGGCGGCATGATCGCCGGCATGAAGGCCACCTGTGCCGTCAACGACTGCTCGTTCATGGCTTTTTCGGGCATCAGCGCCATTGAGAAGGCGATTGACGGGCTGGACGATTTGAAACCGGAGGGCGGTTTGTTTCTCGAACTGCTGGCCTGTGAAGGCGGCTGCGTGAACGGACCGCGGACCTCGCGCCGCAACGGCACGGCGGTCAAGCGCTGCCGCGTCCTGCGTTACGGCCAGGAGGCGGATGCGGCACTGCCGCGTCCCCCGGCCATGGATATTCATGCGGATTTCGCGGTGGCCGCCGTGCCGGCGGTGAATTATCCCGATTCGCAGATCCGCGAGGCGCTGCGGCAGGTCGGAAAATTTTCCCCGGACGACGAACAAAACTGCGGCGGCTGCGGGTATGACTCGTGCCGTCAATTCGCGATTGCGCTGATCAACCAGAAGGCCGAGCGCGCGATGTGCGTGACCTACATGCGCAAGCTGGCGCACAAGAAGGCCAATGCGTTGATCCAGAAAATGCCCTCGGCCGTGGTCATTGTGAACGATGCCATGCGGATCATCGAGTCGAACGCCGCGTTCGCCGCGCTGTTCGGCAATCAATCGCCGTTGGCTGGCGCCACGCCACCGGTGCTCGAAGGGGTGGCGCTGGCCGAGGTGATGCCGTTCGCCAGCCTGTTTCACAACGTGTTGAAGACCGGCGAGGACATCCTGGACCGCGACCTGCGCTTCCAGAACACGATTTTGCACGCGACGATTTTCAACATTGAGAAGCACACCGTGGTGGGCGGGATCATCCAGGACATCACCGAGCCCGCCGTCCAGAAGGCGCAGGTGATCCGCAAGGCGCGGGAGGTGATCCAGAAACAACTGGCGACCACGCAACAAATCGCCTACCTGCTCGGCGAAAACGCTGCGGAATCCGAGATCACGCTCAATTCGATCATCGAATCGTTTTCACCCGCCAAACCGGACGAGCCGAAGGACGACCATGACTGGCGAAAGCTTTATCGACGTTGACTTCTGCCAGAAGGCCAAAGCCGGGCAGGTGGTCTCGGGCGACGTGTTCCTGTCCCGCAAAATCAAGGCGGAGGACCGGATCATTTCCGTGCTTTCGGACGGCCTGGGCAGCGGCGTGAAGGCGAGCGTACTGGCCAATCTCACGGCAACGATGGCGTTGCGTTACACCTCGGCGTTTGTGGACGTGCGCCAGAGCGCCAAGACCATCATGGACACCCTGCCGATTTGCGAGAAACGCAAGATCAGCTATTCGACCTTTACCATCGTGGACCTCGACGAGGACGGAAAGACGCGGGTGATCGAGCACGGCAATCCGCCGTTGGTGCTGTTGCGCGGCCAGACGCCCGTGCCCGTGGAGCGGACCGGCTTTACCCTGGAGGCGTGGAAGGACCGCGTCATCCATTACAGCGAGTTCGACACACAACTGGGCGACCGCATTGTTTATTTTTCCGATGGCGTCAGCCAGTCGGGGCTGGGTCGCGCCGGGATGCCGTTGGGCTGGGGACAATCCAACGTCATTCGTTTCCTGACCGGGCAGGTCCAGCAGGAAAATGAAATTTCTTCGCACGAACTTTCCTGCCGTCTGGTGGCCGAAGCTGCCGGTCACGACGGCCTGGGACCCAAGGACGACATCACCTGTGGCGTGGTTTATTACCGTCGTCCGCGCCGATTGCTGATCATCACTGGTCCGCCCTTTTGCAAGGAGCGCGACGGCGAACTCGCCGAAAAAGTCAGGACTTTCAATGGGCGAAAAGCCATCTGCGGCGGCACCACCGCCAATATCGTGTCCCGCTTGTTGAACCGGCCGGTCACAATGTCTCTGGCCCAGCTCACCCCGGACATCCCACCGGCCGCAGAAATGGAAGGAATTGATTTGGTGACCGAGGGTACGGTGACCTTGGCCAAGGTGGCGGAGATTCTGGAGCATGGCTCTTTGGCGGATGGCCAGCGCAAAAACCCGGCCCGCGACTTGGTGGCGCTGATGCTGGAGAGCGACATTGTGGAATTCGTCGTGGGCACACGCATCAACGAGGCGCATCAGGATCCGAATGTTCCGGTGGAACTGGATCTGCGGCGGAACATTATCCGCAAAATCGCCTCGCTCCTGGAGTCGCGCCATCTCAAGGAATCGCGGCTTCAATTCATGTAACGGGCCGGATTGGTTATGGCTCGGCGGGGACGGGATTGACTTCGCTCCAATTCAGCTTCCGGATGTTTTCCGAATGGTCCGCCGTGTATGGATTCTGGTGTGCCGTGATCCGGACGTTCTTGAAGGTGATGTCCTTGGCATAGGCGCAGGTGACGCCGTTGGTGCCGGAGAGATCCAGATGGTCGAGGGTGACATTTTGGATGGGGCATTCTTCGAGGCCTTCGATCATGCAGCAATTCCCGGAGTTCGTGGCGATGACATGGTCAATGTGGATGTTGCGGAATTGCGGCGTGCGCTCGGAGAAAGGCTCCACCGCACTTTTGGTGTAGCGCAGGGAAAGCACGATGGCGTTGCGGACGTTCCAGAGATGGAAGTTGGAGGCGACTATGTCTTCGACGACACCACCACGGCCGCGGGTGCTCTTGATCCGGATGCCGTTGTCGGTGCCGTTGCCGTCGCAATCGATGAACCGGACATGGCGGACGCCGCCGGATTCCTCGCTGCCGATGGCACAGACGCTGTGACCATGGGCGACATGGCAACAGAGGTAGGTGACATATTCGGTGGGGCGGTTTGCTTTCCGGCCTTCCTCATCGCGGCCGGACTTGATGCCGAAGGCGTCATCGCCCACGTCGGCAAAACAATCATGCACCACGACATGGCGGCAGGAATCGGTGTTCAAGGCATCGGTGTTCGGCGACGTTGGTGGGTTGATCATTTTGCAGTGGCCCACGTCGATGTTCTCGCTGTACAGCAAGTGGACGGTCCAAAAGGGGGCGTTGACGAAGCTGGGGCCGTCGATGCGGACATTCCTGCAATCCTTGATTTGAACCAACATCGGGCGGCGGCGGATGAGGCGATCGGGACGGGCGTTGCCGTGCTCGGCCATGTCCATGGCTGCCCACCACGCAGCGCCTTGTCCGTCAAAGGTGCCAGGCCCGGTGATGGCAATGTCGTGGAGTCCGTTCGCGAACAACAAGGGATGCGGACCGCTTTCGGTGAGACCTTCCCAACGCGAGGTGATGTCGGGGTACAGGACCCGGTTTGTGTCAAAGAGCACCACCGCGTTGCTGTCAACCTGCAGGGTCATATTGTCCGCCATGTCAATGGGACCGGTGAGAAAATGCCCGGCCGGGACGCGGACAATGCCGCCGCCGGCATTCTGGCAATCGGCGATGGCCTGGTGGAAGGCGTCGGTGCTCGAAACCGTGGGATCGTCCTTCGCACCGTAGTTGGTGATGTTGAAGACTTGCCCGGACGGAGGTTGGCCGGCGGCGTTCCGATTTTTGCAGGCTTCACACCCGGCGAGCGACCAGGCCAGCAAGGGCAAAAATAAAAATTTAATCGCTTGCGGCATCATAATTTTCATCAAGTGGTACAATTTGCTTGGTTTCGCCGTACAAAGGTTGGTTATGAAGTGCGGTGACGCCCCTGCCTCCAAACAAAATTTGTGTCCATCTGTGGTCATCTGTGGCCAAAAATCATTTAGCGGCAACCTCAAGATAGCGTCACCCGGCGGCCGGTTTCCGCAGACTCATACGCTGCGTAGATCACGTTCACACAATCCACTGCCAGGTCAATGCCCGAACGCGGTTCCCGGCCTTCGCGAATCGCGCTGACGAAATCCTCGATCTCCTGGGCAAAACCCCGAAACCAATCCTCATCGCAACTCGGGCGGTTCCAGCCCGACTTCGTCTCCAGTTTTTCCGTGAAATATTCGCTTTGAAATGCCGCCGCATCGGGCGCGTAGGTCTCAATGGCGTCGTTCGAAGTCATGTTGGCCTTGATCACGCCGTCGGTCATGAACGCCGTCACCCGCGTGTTCAATCCGCCCAGCCCGACGTCGCTCACTACAATATTTCCCCGCGAACCATCTTCAAAACTGATGACCAGGTTGGCCCAGTTTTCCACATCCACCGGGTCGGCACTGATCCACTGGTTCGCGCCCGCCTCCCGGGCCCGCTTGGAAGCGCTGCTGTGGATGAGGTCGGCGGTGTCCGCGAGCACGGACACGGGCCGGAAACCTCGACCCAAACGCAACTGGCCCTCCCACTGTTTCAGATGCAGGCATGCCCCGACTGAATGCACGCCCATGCGCAGCAACGCGCCGCCGCCGGTTGATTTCCACTCCTTCGAAAACACCGAGTTCGAGCCCGAATGATTTTCCTCAGCGCGCAGTTCGAGGATTGAACCCCTGGAAGCCGCGATCAGCCGCCGCATTTTGTCGATGGGCGGGGCATAAACCCAGTTTTCCGCGTAGCAAAATTTCACACCGTTCCGGCGCACGGCCTCGCGCACGGCCTCGGCGTTTTCTCGTGCGCCCTCCCGCATGCGGGTTCGTGGCACGTGCTTTCCGATGGGCTCGGGATCGCCGGGCGATCCGAAATATCCGGTGAGCGGCTTCTCCAGGATGATGTGTTTGCCAGCATCGGCCGCGCGGATGGCAAATTCATGGTGCAACGCCGGCGGCACGCAGAGATCCACCACATCAATGTCCTTCCGAGCCAGCAATGCGGCATAGTCGTCGGTGACGAATTCCACCCGGGCTTCACGCGCCAGCGCCTCGGCGCTTGCCCGCGTCCGGGAACAGATTGCCCGGATGGCGGCGAGGTCGCGGGGCAGTTTGGCGTAATTTGCCAGATGCATCCTCGCCCCGTAGCGCGCGCCCACCAGACCAATGCCCAGAGTTTTCATGCGAGATTTTCCATCCGACCCTGGTCCATGACAATCATGAACCTTTCAGGCCAGCGGAGCGTCATTGTGCCGCGTCTGGACTTGATGACAAGCCGGTTTGCTGCGAAAGGTGTTGAGCCGGCGCGGATAGAGCGGCATTTTACCTCGCGGCAGTGGTTGGGCTTTCCGGAAAATGGTGTACAGTGGATTTATTTGGCAACGAAGTTGCTGATTCCACTGCCATGCGGTATGGATGAGCTGATTTCATCATTGGTTCCACCGAAACAGCAAGCCCAGGTGCAGCTGTTGCTGGATGACCCGGGTTCGCGAAACCTGATTCGCCAGCATTTAAGCCAGCTGGCGGAGGACAATGCCGGTCTGGTTCCGCAAAATTCGTTCAGCTGGATCCTGTGCAAGCTCTCCACTTTCGGAGCCGAAGAAATGGATACGTTTAGAATCTACCAGGCATTTTTATCCCAACTGAATCAATTGGGACAGATGTGCCGTATTTTATCCGGCGACGGCGAACATTGCAAATTTGGTTCTCCGGCGGACGTCGCCAACCGGATCACGATTGGCCTCGGCCTGTTCTATGAACAGGCGGCACGGCTGCATCAGCGTCATGCCGCGCCCTCGCCGCACTTTTATCAACAAATGGCCATCAGTTGCTTTGCCGTGACCGGCTACAAAACCATCGCCACCCAGCTGCCCGAGTGGCTTGAATTCCTGCGGTCCAATTTTGTGTTGCCCAGGCCCTAGTGCCGGATATTCGGATTAACGACAGAGAGCGCAGGCCACACCGAGACTGAAAACTTTATGCTTCCCCATCTTCTGACTCTTGGATTCAGAACTCTGGCTTCTAAGTCAGCCTTGGTTTGATGCGCTTGAGGCGGCACGTGGCCCGCGGTGATCCTCACGACATGCGAATCCATCGCTGTAAAATGTGAATAAGTTTCCCTAGACTCAATCATTCAGTTTGGTAACGATGCGCCGTTTTCAGCGGGCTTGATTCAGAAGGCCAGTGGCAAGATCCATGATGCGTTTAAGAATTCCCGGGGCTGCGCGGTTGTTTTTGCTACTGGCGTTGCCCGCCGTGGCGCGCGCGCAATTCAATTGCACGGCCAGCAACGGTTCGATCACCATCACGGGTTACACCGGTTCCGGCGGCGCGGTAACCATCCCCAGCACGACCAATGGCCTGCCCGTCACCAGTATCGGGGACAATGCGTTTGCGTATTGTCCCGGCCTGACCAGCATTTCCATTCCCGTCGGCGTCACCAGCATCGGGAACAATGCGTTCGCTGTCTGCGCCGGTCTGACCGGCATTTCCATACCGGCCGGGGTCACCAACATCGGCTCGGGAGCGTTCCAATTTTGCTCCAGTCTGACCAATGTTTCCGTCCCCGCCAGCCTCATTAGCATCGGGAACTCCGCGTTTAGCGGCTGCCCCAATCTGACGGCAATATCGGTGGATGCGCTCAACCCCTTCTACAGTAGTGTCGATGGGGTCTTATTCAACAAAAGCCAGACCATGCTCATCGCCTGCCCGGGGGGCAAAGGCAGTTATGCGATTCCCAACAGCGTCACCAATATCGGGTACGAAGCATTCTGGAACTCCACCAGCCTGACCAGTGTCACCATCCCCAACAGCGTTACCAGCATCGGGGACCGGGCGTTCGATGCCTGCAGCAGTCTGACCAGCGTGACCATCCCTGACAGCGTGACCATCATCGGAGCGGAGGCGTTCGAATACTGTTCCAATCTGGCCGACATCATGATCGGCAGCGGCGTTATCAGTATTGGAAACTATGCGTTTTGCGCCTGCCCCCGCCTGGCCAGCCTCACCCTTCCTCTCCGCGTCGCCAGCATTGGTCAGGAAGTGTTCGAGAGCTGCTCCAACCTGATCAGCGTTACGATCCCCGGCAGCGTCACCAACATAGGAAGCTATGCGTTTGTTGACTGCTCCGGCCTCGCAGGGGTCTATTTCAGTGGTAATGCTCCCGGCACGGATTCGTCGGTGTTCACCCGTGACAGTCAGGCGACGGTTTATTATCTGGCGGGGACCAAAGGCTGGAGTCCGACATTTGACGGTCTGCCGGCTGTGCTGTGGGATCCGCAGGTGCTGGGCCAATTAATTTATACAACCAATAACGGCACAATCACCATCACCGCCTACACCGGCATGGGTGGTGCAGTCGTAATTCCCAGCACGATCAGCGGCTTGCTCATTACCGGCATTGGCAGCGGTGCGCTTTTTAACTGCGCCGGCCTGACCAGACTGACGATCCCGGCCAGTGTCACTAACGTCGGGGACTCGACCTTCGCTGGTTGCAGCGCTTTGATGAGTATCGCGATTCCCAATGGCGTCACCAGCATCGGAAACTCGGCATTCGCCGGCTGCAGCGCTTTGACGAACATCACGATTCCCAACAGTGTCGCCAGCATCGGGAACTCGGCATTTTCAGGCTGCCCCGCCCTGACCAGTATCACGATGCCCAACGGCGTCACCAATATCGGATCGTGGGCGTTTAATGGCTGCTACGGCCTGATGGCAGTTTATTTTCAAGGCAGCGCTCCGGTTGCGGATTCGACCGTGTTCAATGGAGACCTCAATGTGACCAACTATTATTTGCCCCGGACCGCCGGTTGGGGAACTGCGTTCGCCGGGAGTCCAACGGTGCCCATCCTTTACACCTGCACGACCAACAGCGGCGCCATCACCATCACAGCCTACATCGGCATCTTGGGTTCGGCAGCCATTCCTGTCGCCATCAATGGCCTGCCGGTGACTGGCCTCGGAAGTTCCGCGTTCTTTGGATGTGGCAGCCTGACCAACATCGCCCTGGGCACCAACGTCACCAAGCTCACGGGACAGGCATTTGTTGGATGCTCCAATCTGCTGGCGATATCCGTGGATGCGCTCAACCCCTCCTACAGCAGCGTGGACGGGATTCTGTTCGACAAACGCCAGACCACACTCATTGCCTGTCCGGCGGCCCGGGCCGGTCGTTACACCATCCCCAATAATGTCACCAAGATCGGGGATTACGCGTTCAATTCCTGTTCCAATCTCACCAGTGTCATTATTCCCGGCAGCGTCACCAACCTCGGGAATTATGTATTTGCCGGCTGCTCCGGCCTGACCAGTGTCACTATCCCGGCCAGCATCACCAGCATCGGGGCCAACGCGTTCGCCGGCTGTAGCACCCTGACCGGCGTCTATTTCCAGGGCAACGCCCCCAGCCTGGGTTCGGGCGTGTTCTCCCAGGTGAATGATGCGACCGTTTATTACCTGCCTGGGACGACTGGCTGGAGCCCGCAGTTGCAGACCCGCGGTGCCGGCGTTGGCGTGAGGTCCAACCTGTTCGGGTTCAATATCACCGGGAACAGCAGTCTGGGCATCGTGGTGGAAGCCTGCACAAACCTGGCCAATCCCGCCTGGTCCCCGGTGGCCACCAACACCCTTGCCGGCGGCTCGTCTTACTTCAGCGATCTGCGATGGACGAACTATGTCCGCCGTTTCTACCGTCTCCGTCTCCAGGCGTTTGCCGGTTCACCGGCGGTTCTCTGGAATCCGCAGGCGCAGACCGGCGGTTCCAGTTTTGGAGTGCGGAAGAACCAGTTTGGCTTCAACATCACCGGCACCAGCAACCTGGTCATCGTGGTGGAAGCCTGCACTAACCTGGCCAATTCCGTCTGGTCACCGGTGGGAACCAATACCCTCACCGGCGGGTGGTCTTATTTCAGCGATCCCGCCTGGACGAATTATCCGCGGCGTTTCTACCGCCTGACGACACCGTGACCGGTCTGGCAGGGATAGACCCTGTTAAATGATGTTCCGACAGATGAACGTGAATTTCAAATCGATCCAAATTTCGTTGCACTCGGCGTGACAGAGCAGGCGTGCCGTTGCTTTTGGCCGCAAAGAAAGGTTCAAACCGGCGAGTTTTTTTGTCGTCGTGTATCATTTTATGTTAGTATCATTCCCACGACATGAAATTCACCTTCTTTTTTTCAGTGGCAATGTCCTTGTTGATTTTGGCGGGGTGCAGCACCCCGCCAAAGTGGAACGACCGGCAGGCTTACGAATGCCGGATTGGCGGCGGCAACCGGATGCTGGACGTTCTGGAAGCCCTGGACGCAGGTGGTGCCGGGCAGGCAAGATCGGCGGCTTTGCGGGACGCGAATGGAATGCTGGTGAATTTGCCTTCGGTGGCTGCCGACGCCCATTTGACACCGGAGGAAAGGGCTCAGGGGACGGCTTTCGCACGAGCACTATTAAATTACGAGTTGATGCACGAGGAAGAGTTGGATGGCAGGTCGGGCGTTGATGTCGGTGTGACATGGTTGAAACAGATTTTTACGGAACCGGCAGATCTCCGGCGCGTAGCTGAACTGGAGGAGTATTTGACCGGCGCGAATTACAAGCTCCGGGAGGATGCCCGCAGGCCGGAGCCGGCTAAGCCGGCTAAAAAACCTCAAGCGGTCCAGAGCGACGTGGAGTTGAGCCGGAAGGTCGTGGGAACCTGGATTGTGGATGTGGATTTGACGACCTATTCAGCCAAAGGCACCGAAACGTTTGCCTCAGATGGAAGCTACGTGGCGAAAGCCACGGTGGTTCGAAATGGTCGGCAGAATAACGAGGAATTCGAGGGGAAGTGGCAGGTCAAAGATGGATTCCTGATGGCGGCGGGCTTCATGAATGACAAGATTCTCCACGTGGATGACAATCAATTGGTTTGCCAGTCAGCGACCAATTCGACTACGCACACGTACATCCGCAGCAAATGACATCCTCATGGCAGTCTGGTTGTCCTGGCCGACAGGACGGATATCACCAGCTCACGCCGCTGTGAAAGCCGGCAGCGACACGCTGAACATCGAGCCCTGGCCAGGGTCGCTTTGCACGCGAATCAAGCCATGATGTTCCAGCGCGATGCGGTGGCTGATGGCCAGCCCCAGGCCCGTGCCGTTGTTCTTGGTCGTGAAAAAAGGCTCGAACAGCCGGTCCAGATTGGCCGGCGCAATGCCCATGCCGGTATCCTGAATATTGATCCGCAGTTGCCGCCCGCCGGGTTCGCCCTTTGCCATTTCCGTGCTGATGGTCAACACGCCCTGCGTGCCCATCGCTTCCAGCGCGTTGAGCAGGAGATTCATGAACACCTGCTGCAACTGGGCTTCGTCACCGCGGACGGTGTCCGGCTCGGCCCGGTAGTGGCGTTGAAGGGAGATCAATTTTCCACTGATTTGATGCTGCATCAGGCGGAGTGAGTGCTCAAGCACGTCATGGATGCGCACGGTGGTGAACGCCGAGCGGTTCGGCGCGGCAAACCGCAGCATCTGCGTCACAATCGCGTTGATGCGTTCGAGTTCGCGCCCGACCACCGCCGTGAGTTCCGTGTCCTGGCCCTTCTGCGCCAGCAGTTCGACGAACGTCTTGATGGCGACCATGCCGTTCTTGATTTCATGCGCCATGCTGGCCGACAGCGTGCCGAGGCCGGCCAGCCGGTCCAGCCGCCGGAGGTTCAGCTCAAAAACCTTCGTGGACGTGAGGCTGTTCAGGACCACCACAATTTCCCGGTCGGCGCCGGATTTCACCGGCAGGATGCTGACGCGCAGGGCGGTCTCGCTGCCCAGGGGAATTTCGCGGTTCAAAATCTCGCGGCCGTTTTTGGCGGTTTCCCGGATCAGTCTGGCCAGCGGCGCGGGCAGTGCACTCAAGGGCGCGTGCAGCATTTTGGCGGCGTCCCGGCGCAGTTGTCCGGCGGCCTCGGCGGTGCAGGCGGCGATGCGCTGGTTCGCGCCCACCACAATCACCCCGCAGGCAAGGCATTCCTGAAGCAGGCTCAGGGGGTTTCCACCCGACAGGATTCCGCTCTTTTTGGCTGATTGATCTGATGCCATTGAATATGCCGGTCGTTCGGTTGCTAAAACTTACCGCCACCGCTGATGAAAACAGTCTCTACTGAGACGCGGCGAATCGTAAGCCAGCTTTTGCTGCCCTGTCACCAAAAATCAGCAGGCCCGGACCCAAATCGGTTTGTTTTGCAACTGGCATTTCCCCCGCGGCTGACTATGTTGTTTTCGCCGATGAAAAACATTTTTGACAACATTGAGTCCGTCATTGCCGACATTCGCAAAGGCCGGATGGTCATCGTGGTGGACGATGCCGACCGGGAGAATGAGGGTGATTTGATCATGGCCGGGCAGTTTGCCACGCCGGCCGCGGTGAATTTCATGGCCAAATTCGGCCGCGGGCTGATTTGCGTGCCGACAACGTCCGAACGGCTGCAGCAACTCGGCATCGAGCGCATGGTGCGGCAGAACCGGGAAAGTTTCCGCACCGACTTCCAGGTGAGCGTGGATGCCGCGCGCGGCATATCCACCGGCATCAGCGCCGCCGACCGCGCAAAGACGATCCAAATCATGGCGTCACCGACGGCGGTGCCGGAGGACCTGGTCCAGCCCGGTCATGTGTTTCCGCTCCGCGGGCGCCCGGGCGGTGTGCTTCAGCGTTCCGGCCACACCGAGGCGGCGTTGGATCTGGTCATGCTCGCGGAATGCCGCTCCGTCGGCATCCTGTGCGAAATCATGAACGACGACGGCACCATGGCACGTTTGTCGCAATTGCTGAAGTTCGCCAAAAAACACCGCCTGAAAATCTGCACCATCGCCGACCTGATCGAATTCCGCCGCACGCGCGAAAAACTGGTCGAGCGCGTCGAGACCGTCAAGATGCCGACCGACTACGGCGATTTTGATCTGCATCTCTACCGTTCCAAGATAGATGGCCAGCATCACCTGGCGCTGGTCCACGGCAACGTGGCCGGGCAGAAACAGGTTCTGGTGCGCGTTCACAGCGAATGCCTGACCGGTGATGTGTTCGGCTCGCGCCGTTGCGATTGCGGCGCGCAACTGCACCAGGCTATGCAGCAGGTGGCGGCGGCGGGCTGCGGCGTGATTGTCTATATGCGGCAGGAGGGACGGGGCATCGGCCTGGGGCCGAAAATCAAAGCCTACAAATTGCAGGAACAGGGATACGACACCGTTGAGGCGAATAAAAAGCTCGGCTTCGAAATGGATTTGCGCGAATACGGCTTGGGCGCGCAGATTCTGGTTGACCTCGGCCTCAAGACCATCCGGCTGCTGACGAACAATCCCAAGAAACTCGTCGGGCTGGAGGGCTACGGCCTGAAAATCGTCGAGCAGATGCCGATTCGCGTGAAGCCCAACCCGCACAACGCGCTTTATTTGAAAACGAAACGGCAGAAGATGGGGCATCTTTTGTAATCTCAGATTTAGGATTTGGATTTACCTGGGCCGGTTTCCGACTCGTCAATCGTGAGCTGCATGTTGTAGGTTCTGAAGGTCATGCTGAAACCTGTTAAGACTAAAAACACCCACGCCGACGGCGGCGCGTTTGCCATTGTCGCGTCACGCTACAACGCCCGCTACGTGGATGCGATGTTGCGGGCGGCCAAGGAAGAGTTGTGGCGCGCCGACGTTTCCCGGATCCAGATCATCCGCGTACCGGGCGCTTATGAAATTCCGGTCGTCGTCAATCGCCTCGCCCGGACTACCACGCCCCCGTTCTCGGCCATCATCTGTCTCGGGGTGATTTTACGCGGCCAGACGGTCCACGCCGCGCATATCGGCGAGGTGGTGAACCGCGCGTTGATGGAAATCCAGATCGCGCATGAAATCCCGGTCATCCACGAGGTGTTGCTGCTGGAAAACGAGGAACAGGCGCGGGTCCGTTGCCTCGACCCGAAACATAATCGCGGTACGGAAGCCGCCCAGACGGCCCTCGAGATGGCGCGGGTGATGGAACGGTTGACCGACGGGGAGGCTTAAGCCCCGATTGCCGGACCGCGGCTGCGGCCGCGTTTCCACATTCCCCAAATCAGCACGCTCCCCAAGGCCAGCAGACCGGTTGAGCCCGGTTCCGGCACCGGCGACAGGGCGAGCGGATCGGTGGAAGATGGCGTGATCAGGTTGTCCCAGTAGGCGGCGTAGCTGGTGCCGAAATTCTTGTCCTGAAACATCACGTTGGCAATGGAGACCGATCCGACGGCGCCCACGTCGGTAAATACATTCACACCGTTGATGTTATATACAAATCCGGCGGCGGTGAAGCTGATGCTGAGTGTGTTCCAGTCGTTCCAATCAATCGGAGTGGCAAGGTTGACATAGCCGGTGATGTCATCCCACACGCGGAAATAAGAAGTGCCGGCCCCGTCGCTGTAAAAGCCGATGAGGGGAAAGCCGGATGGTTGGCTGGCGCTATCATAGGCGGTCAGCCACATGCTCGGGCCGACATTCTGGCTGGCCCACGTGGACGGAATGTAAAGCTGCGCCGAAACACTGCTGCCGACGCCGGAATTCGTCAGGTAATATTTCCGGCCCTGAGTATCATAGAAAGTGCCGCCCTGATAATCTGCAGCACTGACACCGATGCGCAGCCGGTTGTCGCCCAGAAAATAGGCGGAATCAAACGTTGCCGGCGCAAAGCGGTCCACATACCACAGGCCGGGCGAACTTCCGCCTGGGTCAGACTCGCCCAGCAGCGGGAAGGAGTCAAAGGTGTTGGTGAAGGTTTGCGCGGAACAGGCTGTGACCAGAACGAGGAACAACCACGAATATTTTTTCATCGATTACGTTTTTTCGGATACCAACTGATTTCTGACAGTGTGAATCTAAGCGCCATAAATTCCCGTGTCAACAACGCTTGTGAATAACTTGTGAATAACCCCGCAAGTGGTTGGGATGTTCAGTGTTTACCAGATTTGCCGCCAAGGCTGAACCGGTTGAAACTGCTTGGAAAACCCGGTGGCAAGCATGCCTTCGAATTTTTGGCAGTGTCCTTGTTTACTTGGCGGAGACGCCCCCGTCGCCGGATTCAGGCAGACCCGCCGACCGGCGACGAGGCGTCGCCGCCACATATTCCGGCAAAATAGGACACTACCGAATTTTTGAATTTCTTGACCCAAGGTTCGCAACTGATAAACTGAAAATGTTGTTTGGATTCAAAATGAATATGAAAATTCACCGGCTTGTGGTTCTGGCAGCGGCGTTGGGTTTTGGGCAGGCTGCATGGTCAGCCGACATCATCGGGGTGGTTACGCTCAAAGGCACGCCGCCGGCGGAAAAGGAAATCACGCCGCTCAAGGAGGACGTCAATTGCGGCGCGATGTACAAGACGGTGCCCACAACGCATTTTTATGTGGTCGATGCCAAGGGCGATCTAGCTGACGTGGTTGTTTCCTTGAAAGGCATCACCGGCAAATCCACTGGCGCGGGCGCCGCGCCAGCCGTGCTCGACCAGAAAGGCTGCCTGTATGTGCCCCAGATTCTGGCCATCCAGACTGGCCAGAAACTGATCGTCAAGAATTCCGACGCCTGCATACATAACGTCCATGCCATGCCAGCCATGGCGGGCAACCCCGAATCCAATCAGGGACAGATGCCTGGCGGCGCGGATTTGACCTACACGTACGACAAGCCGGAAATGTTCCTGAAATACAAGTGCGATGTGCATCCGTGGATGTTCGCGTGGGTCAGCGTGTTCGACAGCCCCTATTTTTGTGTCAGCGACAAGGACGGCAAGTTCGTCATCAAGAATGTGCCGCCCGGCAAGTACACCGTCGAGGCCGCGCACCGCAAACTGGGCGCGCAGACGCAGGAAGTGGAAATCAAGGACACCGACGCGACTGTGAATTTTACGTTCGAGGTGAAGTAACCATGCGGATTCGAACTCCGCGAGAGCAGCAGGAGGAAGTTTAGCTTTTTACATGAGCATGGTTAATTTTTGAGATGAGCGCCAACGCTACAAACGGGATCCACCCGTGGCTGCATCGGTTCGCCGTTCTGACGGCGTTCTGCACCTTTCTGCTGCTGGGCCTGGGCGGCCTCGTCACCAGCCACGAAGCCGGCATGTCGGTTCCCGACTGGCCGAACACGTATGGTTACAACATGTTTTTGTTCCCGTTTTCGCAGTGGGTCGGCGGCATTTTTTACGAACATACCCATCGCCTGCTCGCTTCGGGCGTCGGCCTGATGACGACCATTCTGGCCGTCTGGCTCTGGTTCAAGGATTCACGCAAATGGATGCACTGGCTCGGCGTGACCACCTTTCTTCTCGTTGTTGCCCAGGGGGTGCTGGGCGGCTTGCGCGTGACGTTGCACCTGGATTCGCTCGGCATTGTGCACGGGACGATTGCCCAGCTCTTTTTTGTTCTGACCTGTGCGCTGGCGTTGTTCACCAGCCGTCGGTGGCCGGACCTGGCCGCGAAAAGCCGGCCCGGTTTCCGGGTCCCATCCGATTTGCGAACACTGGTGTTGGCCACCACGCTGTTGATTTTCGGCCAGCTGGTTTTGGGCGCGACCATGCGGCATCAGCACGCCGGCCTGGCGATCCCGGATTTTCCGCACGCCTATGGCCGCTGGTGGCCGGACGCCAGCCCGGACGCCGTGGCGCAATACAACGCGAAACGGATGGCCGTAAACGGTGAAAACCCCATCACTGCGTTTCAAATCGAATTGCAGATGGCGCACCGCATCACCGCCCTCGCCATTTTCATTTTGACGGCTTTGTGCGCTTGGCAGGCGCGCCGGCAGCTCGGCGGCAAGGATGTGTTGGCGAAACTGGCGGGGGCCTGGCTGGCACTGGTTTTTTTGCAGGCGATTCTGGGCGCGGCGACTGTCTGGTCGAACAAGGCCGCCGACGTGGCCACGACCCACGTGCTGGTTGGCGCGCTTTCTTTGATGATCGGCTCGTTATGGTGCATCCTGGCATTCCATCGTTCGGAGCCGATGGCTGACGCCCGGTTGCTGGGCGCGTTTGGAGCGCAGCCGGCCCTGGCCGCAAACAAATGAGATGAAAGCCACCCTGGAAGTTTCAAGCCCGGCGGTTGCCGCGGAAAAAGGCCTCGTATCCGTCTTCGCGGATTTGATCAAGGCGCGGCTCACGACCCTGGTACTGCTCACGACCCTCGTCGGATTTTATGCCGGTTGGCGCGGCCCGATGAATTTTGTCCTGATGTTTCACGTCCTGGCCGGCACGGCGCTGGTGGCGGCGGGAGCATCAGCGTTGAACCAGCTGCTCGAACGTGAATACGACGCCAGGATGCGCCGCACGCAAAATCGTCCGCTGCCGTCCGGGCGTTTGCAGCCGTCCACCGTGATGCTCTTTGGTGGCGTGACCTCGACCGCGGGTCTGATCTACCTGGCACTGGCGGTGAATTTGCTCACGAGCGTCCTCGCAGCAGTCACGCTCGTCAGTTACTTGTTCATTTACACGCCGCTGAAGCGGGTGACCTGGCTGAACACGGCCATCGGCGCGGTGCCCGGCGCGCTGCCGCCGTTGATGGGCTGGACGGCCGCGCGCGGCGAGCTCAGCAGCGAAGGCTGGGTGCTGTTTGCGATCCTGGCGTTCTGGCAGATGCCGCACTTCTTTGCCATTGCCTGGATTTACCGCGATGAATACGCCAAGGCCGGTTTTAAAATGTTGCCGGTGGTCGACCCGGACGGCTTGAGCACGGGACAACAGGCGGTCAGCCATGCGCTGGCGCTGCTCATTGTCAGCCTGTGCCCGTTCCTGTTCAAGATGGCGGGGGCATTTTATCTCGTTGGCGCACTGGTCCTGGGTGCGGGTTATTTGTGGTGCGCCTTCCAATTTTCCCGGCAGCTCACCTTGAGGCGCGCGCGGCAGTTGTTTCTGGCGTCCATCATTTATCTGCCGTTGCTGCTGTCGGTGATGGTCTGGGACAAGATCAAATAACATGAGCGAACTCGTTCACAATTTTCCACCGTACCGCGAGCCGGATGGCAACCATGGCCATGACCACGATCATCATCACGGTCCGGGCTTCTGGGCCAGCTACATTTTTTCACCCGACCACAAGGTCATCGGCATCCAATATGGCCTGACGGCGCTGTGCTTCATGCTGTTTGGGTTTTTCCTGATGCTGCTGATGCGCTGGCAGATCGCGCATCCGGGCCAGCCGGTGCCGTTTCTCGGCATGGTGCTGGAAAAAATCCTCGGGCAACCGGCGGCCGGCGGCGCGATTTCTCCCGATCTGTACAATTCCTTCGGTGCGATGCATGGGACGATCATGGTGTTTCTGGGCGTTGTGCCGCTGGCGTTCGCCGCGTTCGGCAATTATGTCGTGCCGCTGATGATCGGCGCGCCGGATATGGCGTTTCCGCGGATCAACATGGCGAGCTATCACGCATTTTTCCTCGGGGGCGTGGTGATGCTGGTGAGCTTCTTCATTCCCGGCGGCGCCGCGCAGGCGGGCTGGACCTCCTATTCGCCGCTGGCCACTACGATTCCAACGCATGGCCAGGCCTTCTGGCTCGTCGGCATGGTGCTGCTCATCACGTCGTCGCTGCTGGGCGCGGTTAATTTCATCGCCACCATCATCCAGTTGCGGGCGCCGGGCATGACGTGGATGCGGTTGCCGTTTTTCGTCTGGGCGCAATTCGTGACGGCCTTCATCCTGTTGCTCGCCTTCCCGCCGCTCGAAGCCGCCGGCGTGATGCAGTTGATGGACAATCTGGCGGGCACCAGCTTTTTTTTGCCGACCGGTCTTGCCATCGGCGGCCATATGGCAAACATCAGCGGCGGGGGCAGCCCGCTGTTGTGGCAGCATCTGTTCTGGTTCCTCGGCCATCCGGAGGTTTACGTTTTGATTTTGCCGGCGATGGGCATTGTCGCTGAAATCATCGCCAACAACACGCGCAAGCCGTTGTGGGGCTACAAATCGCTGGTGTATGCGGTGCTGTTCGTCGGTTTCCTGTCGTTCATTGTCTGGGCGCACCACATGTATCTCACCGGCATGGGCCAGAAAATTGCCACGTTCTTCCAGGCGACGACGATGATCATCTCGATTCCATCGGTGATCATTTTGACCTGCCTGTTCCTCTCATTGTGGGGTGGGTCCATCCGCTTCAACACGCCGATGCTGTTTGCGCTCGGTTTTTTGCCGATGTTCGGCATCGGCGGGCTCACCGGGCTGCCGCTCGGCCTGGCGGCGTGCGATTTGTATCTCCACGACACCTACTACATCATTGCGCATTTCCATTACGTGGTCGCGCCGGGGACCATCTTTGCGCTGTTCGCCGGGGTTTATTTCTGGTTTCCGAAAATGACCGGACGGATGATGAATGAGTTCTGGGGCCGCGTGCATTTCTGGTGCTCGCTGGTGTTCATGAACCTCGTGTTCATGCCGATGTTCGCGCAGGGCATCAAGGGCATGCTGCGCCGCATGAGCGACGGCGCGGTGAACTATTCCGCCGCCCGCGTCCCGAATGCCATTGACGCCCTGCCCGGCACGGTGATGGAACTGAACACCTGGATTCTCTGGGCGGCCATCGCGCTGGGCATCGCACAGATTCCGTTCATCATCAATTTGTTCTGGAGCATCAGCCACGGCGAGAAGGTGAAAAACGACAACCCGTGGGACGCCACCACGCTCGACTGGCAGACGCCCACGCCACCGCCGCACGGAAATTTTGCCCACGCGCTGCACGTCGTCCGCGGGCCTTACGAATACAGCATGCCCGGCCATGCCGCCGATTTCACACCGCAAAACGAACCGGACGCTCCGGCGCCTGCCCCGGAAATTTCACCCGTGCCCGTGGCGCATTAAAATTTTGACATGGATATTCCTTACACGATAAACACCCGGCCGGACACCGGCCTTTACAACGCCAAGCTCGGCATCTGGCTGTTCCTCGCGTCCGAGGTGATGCTTTTCGGCGGGTTGTTTTCCGCCTACGTGCTGTTGCGCGTCGGCGCGCCGGACGGCTACTGGCCGCATGGCTGGCTCAATGTCACGCTCGGCACGCTCAACACCCTCATCCTGGCGCTCTCGGCCATCACCACGCTGCTCGCGTGGGTCGCCTGCAAGGTCGGACAGTTCAACCGGTTCAAATTTTTTCACGGCTGCACGCTGGCGCTGGCGCTCACGTTCCTCTGCGTGAAGATGTATGAGTACCACGACAAATGGATTCATTACGAAATCCAGCTGACCGACGGCCGCATCGCCGACGGCCACCTCCTTTCACAGGACGACCAGGAGGTGGTCATTGAAGGGCGTTACGTGACCGACGAGAAGGACCTGTACGATTTGCGCGCACAGAAAAACATCCCGCACGACGAAATCAAGATCGAGCGGTCGCTGATCAAGAAGATGGAGAATTACGGCCCCTGGCATCACACCTATCTGGCGATTTATTTCACCCTGACCGGCCTGCACGCGCTGCACATTCTCGGCGGCAGCATCGTCATCGGTTACTTGTGGGGGCCAGGCAGCCGGATGTACCGCAAAAATCCCGAACAATTCACCAATCGCATCGAGGTTTCCGGACTGTTCTGGCATTTTGTGGACTTGGTCTGGATTTTTCTGTTCCCGGTGCTTTATTTGACCTGAACAATTATGAGTGAATTGAAAACCGCCAGGCAGCACAACGCGCCACTTACGGGCGAATCGGAATTGGTGGAACATTCGCATCCAACCGACCTGAAGACTTACATCCGCCGCTGCGCGCTGGTGTTCCTCGCCATCATCTGCACCACATCGCTGATGATTTATGCGTCGTTTTTGCCGCATTACGGCTGGGCGGCGAAGGTTGCGATGATCCTTGCCATCGCCATCGTCAATGCCTTTATTGTCGCCGGTTACCTGATGCATTTGCTGACCGAGAAGAAAATGATCTACACCGTGCTGTTTTTCACCGTGATTTTCTTCGCCGGCCTGATGGGGCTTACGGTCTGGGCAACGGGTGATTTCCCGGTCGGCACGGTGTTCCACTAATATGTCATTGAAAGCGTTCCATCTGATTTTCGTGACGCTGTTGACGGCGCTGTCGTTCGGCTGCGCGGCTTGGGCGTTCGACACGGACCGGCCGGGTTTTGGTGCAACGGGCATCGCCGCCGGCCTGCTGGTCATCGTCTATGGCGTTTATTTTTTGAAGAAACTGAAGAAAGTAAGCTATCTATGAAATCATTGTGGAAAATCGGGCTGGTCGCGTCGTTCGCGGTTTTGGCGCCGGCAAAGACGTTTGCCTGTGCGGCCTGCGGCAGCGGCAACGACCAGATTCAGTCGCCGCTGGCCGATGGCATGAACTGGGGCATCCTCACCCTGCTCGGCGTGCTGCTCACCGTGTTGACCTGTTTCCTGGTGCTCTTTGTCCACATCCTTCGCAAGGACGAAATTCCCGTGAATGATCCACAAAAACCGACCGACGCATGAAAGACTGGTTCGCCCATAATGTTCTCGGCCTGCCCGAACTCGACTCATCCAACGGCCAGGCTGTGGACGACCTCATGGTTTATGTCCATTGGCTGATGCTCGTGCTGTTCGTCGGCTGGATCCTTTATTTCGGCTACGTGCTCTGGCGGTTCAATGTCCGGCGTAATCCGAAGGCCGACCACGAAGGGTCCAAGAGCCACATTCCGAGTTATACCGAACTCGCCGTCGTGGTCATCGAGGCGGTGCTGCTGTTGGGCATCGCCGTGCCGCTCTGGGCCAAGAATGTGCAGCAATTTCCCAAGCCCGGGGACGCCACCGTCATCCAAATTGTCGCGCAACAGTTTGACTGGAATGCGCGCTATGCCGGTTTGGACGGCAAATTCGGCGCGCAGCAGATGAAGCTGGTTTCCAGCGACAATCCCTTTGGCGTGGACCCGGCCGATCCCGCCGGCAAGGACGACGTGATGGTGCTGAACGAGATTCACGTGCCGGTCAACAAGCCGGTGCTGATTTATTTGAGCTCCAAGGACGTGATCCATTCGCTCAAGCTCGTGGCCATGCGCATCACGCAGGACGCCATCCCCGGCCTGCGCATCCCGTGCACATTCACGCCGACGAAGGTCGGGCGCTACCAGATTGAATGCGCGCAGCTCTGCGGCAACGGCCATGCCAGCATGGCCGGCGGCTTCCTGATTGTGGACAGCCCGGCGGACTACGACCAATGGCTCAAATCCAAGAGCGGCGCGGCCACCAGCTTTGAATAATCCGGCGCGCCGGTTGCCTGCCTTCCCATTCAATCTGGTCAGGCTCACGCCCTTGGTTTTGCATCGGGCTTGGCTTCGCTGGGTTTTTCAGACGACGGATGTTTCCAAATGGCCCGGGTGACGTGCAACGTTGCATAGACCAGGGCGCCTGCAACCATGGCCCAAAGGATGCCGGCGAAATCACCGTTCCAGTGATAGCTAAAAACTCCGAAGGTAAAGATGATCGCAGCGGCAATCCAGACGACCATGGTGCAAATCGTCTTCGTTTTGTTATCGTTCATAATGTGTTCTCCTGGAGCGTTCTTGGCGTGGCCCGGCGTGAAATCTCCATGCCCGGCAATAATACTGTCATGGATGTTCGCCGAATCCATTGCTGAACCAAATTGAACAAAACATCATGAGGAAAAGCATGATCCCCATGACCAATATTATGCCGCTCAGAACAATGCCGGAAAGCAAAAGCAAAGAACACGTTCGCGCGGCTCCGGTAATCTCCCGATGCCAGCAACTCCGATAAAGAATGATAAAAGTCACTGCCATTGGGATGGTTGAATAAACCATCCATTTGAGCCAACGAACTTCGAGCCGCTCAACCACAGGTCGGGCGACCCAACAAACAATTATCAAAGAAGCAAAACATGCGATTGCAGCAGTGACAAAGACGCGCTGCAAAGGCGACTGATCCGCTGGAGTTCTTTCGTCATTGTTCATAACGCTTAAAAAGCCAGAATCATTGTCATTCGTTTGGTTTGACATCACGGAATAGACACCGACCGTCCGGTTTTTTGTATGTCAAACTGATACATTTTGCGACCGACGTCCAGAGCTCAGGCACAGCCGCCGAGCGGGACGCTGAAAAGTAAAATGACAAACAAAACTCATAAAATCAATCGCAACTGGCAGGGGCAGCGGCTGTTGCCTGCAGCGAATTGTTAGACCACGTCGTTATAATACTGGGCTTCAAAAATAATGAATCACATGTGGGGAGATTCCTGACGACTGATTGTTCTAACATTCGTCCTCACATTATTCTTGTCGTAGTACAGGATGTAATCTGTTCTATGTGACGACCAATAATTGTCATTTACGGTAATCACGGCAGCAATTCTTCCGGTTTTATAATCCTCCCAATATTGCGTATTTTCTATATTCTGTTCATGGATTTTCTTCGTACGGATAAAATTCTGAACATCGTCGATAATTGTTTGGGTGGGTGAACCATCCCACTGATAACCGGCCAAAGCCTCAGACTGAGTCGCGCATCCGCTCAAGCCAATGAGTGTCACTGCACAAAGCAATACTGCCGAGACACTGAATTTAACACGCGGAATCTTCATAGTGATATGTGGTCTAACGAAAAAAGCTGAGCCACCGCCGACTCACGGCTCCCGAAAAACAAAAGCAGCGGGCGACGGCGGTTGGCTCCGGCGACTGGTTAGGCGTATCAGTTTGCATCTCCATCAAATGTCTTCTTGTCCCAAGAACGATAATACTCTGTCCACTCACCGCGCCAAGCTCCGACGATAAAATCTCTGCCCGGAGATCCCCAATCTGACATAAACGCTGGCTTCTTCGCATAATACCAAACTGCTCTGTTCTCGCGGTTGGTGGACGCCCATGCCTGAAACTCGGCGTCGGAAGGTAGCCGGCGCTGCGAATCTCGAAAAGTCTCAACATAGCTGGCGAGCGGGACAAGCTCTGCCTCCGTGAATGCCTTGTCCTTGCGCGACTGCTTGAGCGTCGCCAAAACACAAAGGCAA